>UINC01001350.1_pt1 | contig 23231 bp, 16 predicted proteins | sample 5385821 | NCBI WGS metagenome assembly UINC01 (sample SAMEA4666929, study PRJEB26691) | marine metagenome | isolation source: Pacific Ocean | place: Pacific Ocean | collected 2011-10-13 | reverse complement strand
GGACGAATCTTGTCGCGTACCGAATGCTTTTCGGAGTATCCGGATGGATTCTGCTGAACGCCGGATTTGCGGTGCTGTTTGCTCCAACGGAGGAATACCCAAACGGCCAGCTCAATCCAGAAAACTACCCATGGTTTGCAGGCATGCTGTCCATAGGTATTTTCGTTTCAATCATATTGACGAGCTGGGGGACGCGTTCCGTGATCCCCCTTTTACATCAACCGCCAACGACCGAAAAAAATCACCTTAACCAATCGCTCGATGATGTACGTGTCTCCCTGTCCAATGTGTCTTTTCGCTGGTTAGTAATCTCTTATGTGATCGGATCGATTCCAGCCGCAATCGCCGGTTCGCTCGCGTTGTACGTAAACACCTTTTACTGGGAGCTCACTCCTTCGCAAATCCCCGCCGTCATGCTTGCCGGTTCAATAGCCACTTTGGTCGGATATGCAATCGCGCCAATAGCCGGGCGACTCGTAGACAAGCGGCAGCTGATGATGGCGGGTGCTTTTCTCTGGGCGATGGCGACGCTAACACCCTTTGCCATGAGGTTCCTGGGCGTTTTTCCACCGATTGGGACTCCGTGGAGCGTTGCTTTCTTAATGTGTTGCGCCATCGTCGGCGGCGCGGGTCTAGCCCAACTGGTGGTCGCCGTCTCGAGTATGCTGGCCGACGTCGCCGACGAACACGAACTCTCCGAGGGGCAACGAAGTGAAGGCGTGTTCTTTGGCGTTTTCTCCTTTTGCACCAAAGCCTCCAGCGGCATAGGCATAGCGATCGCGGGAATCCTCATCGACCTTATCGCCTGGCCAACTGGTGCCACGATCAGGACCGCGGCCGACATTCCCACAGACACCCTTACGCTACTCGCTGTCATTGCTGGCCCACTCGTCGTGGTGGCTCTTTCACCTGTTTTTTACTGTATTCGTCAGTACAAGATCGATAGAACACGGCACGCGGAGATCCAAATAGCCCTGAATCAACGCCGTCGCTAACAAAGGACTGGGCAAAACCAATCGCGGCTTCCGCTCCCCCGACAAGTTGTCGCGGATAGGGCATTTAGCTTTCGCTGAATACTGGCGTCAAACACATCCGGCGCCGCTCCGGCGTGTACTCATAGCTTCTAGCCATTGAGTGGTCTCGTGAGACCCACGGGTAGTTTCAACCGCTAGAAGATCAACTCGACGGCAGACCCGTCTACGAATGCCGCACTTGTACGATTGCTATCGACTGAGGGTTCCGCCATTTCGGAATCCCAATCAGCCAACATTTCTTCAAGGGTTTCAACGATTGTTGGGTGCTCGTCAACCAGGTTGATTCGTTCGCCCGGGTCGGTAGAGAGGTCATACAGGACGGTCAACTGCCCCATCGGCGAATCGCGATTGGCGACGGCCATGATGAGCTCGTCGTTAGGAGTCAGCAACGCACGATCTCGAGTCGTCTTATTGACCTTCCAAAGCTTCCAGTTTTTGAAGCGAACCGCACGATTTGGTCCTGCCCGCCAAAACAATGCCTCGTGTGGGACTGATTTGTCTTCCCCCCGAAGAAACTTGATTAAATCGACGCCGTCGATTCGATCGTCGGAGGTAACTTCAATTCCCGAAGCAGCAAGGATCGTCGGAACAATGTCCAACGAACTGACCATCGGCTCGAACCGGGTTTTCGGAATCGTCGCAGGCCAATGCATGATGTAGGGCACTCGCACGCCACCCTCGAGCTGGTATCGCTTTCCCCCCGAAAGAGGCGAGTTCGTGCAAGCGCCTTGCGTGTATTTGGCGCAACCGTTGTCCGACAGAAAAATGATCAGCGTCTTCTCCGCCAGCCCTTCTTCCGTGATTTTCGCCTTTATTGCGCCAACGCTGTCATCGAGCGCACTAACCATGGCGGAATATATCCTTTGCTGCTCTAACTCAATGCCGCTGTACAGATCGAGATACTTTTTGGTTGCTTGGAGTGGCATGTGCGGTGCGTAGTGGGCCACGTACAAGAAAAATGGGTTGGACTTGTTTCGTTCGATAAAGCCCAACGCCTCGCGCGTAATGGTTTCAGTAAGGTAACCACCGTCCTCGACCGGAGTCTCGTTCTTGTAAAGCGGGTGTTGATCGCGGGTCGAGAGGGTATACCTGGTGATGAGGCCGTCGTTCGAAGGCCTCGTAGTCGAGCTTTCTCTTGTCCCGTCGTATCCTCCCGGAATCCACGTTTCGACACCTTTGGTGTCGGGAGAAATGAAGATTCCGCGACTGTTCATGCCGTAAAAATAATCAAAGCCACGACGATTCGGTCGCTGTGACTCTTGCCATCCCAGATGCCACTTGCCGATCAGACCCGTTCGGTAACCCTTCTCGTTTAATCTTTCACCAATGGTCTTTTCCGAGGCTGGAAGACCGGATCGACCGTTGTTGTTGAAGTGATAACCAAACCGTTGTGCGTATCGCCCCGTAATGAGCGCCGCACGCGACGGACTGCAGACCGCGGCCGCCACATATCCTGACGCAAACTGAACACCCTCCCGTGCCAGCTCATCGATGTTGGGCGTACGGACGTGTTTACTTCCATAAACTCCCACGTCACCGTATCCAAGATCATCGGCGAGGATCAGCACAATATTGGGGCGCTCAACCCGACCACTCTTTTCACGACTCGCCAACAATGGGTTGTTAGTAACCGTAAGAAGTAAAACGATAAGAAGCCGAGTCCAGACTCTACTCGATGAAAACGTACATCTAGTGGTCCTATAAACAATGCTCATGATTGCACTCATCTATCTTGCTCAGGGTGGCCGGTGGGCAACGCGCCTCGCCAGCCGAGGACTAGTCTCTGCGAGAGTTCCATAACCATACTCGCCTCCTCGGTTTCTCCCGCAAGATTCACGTACTCCATGGGATCACTCTGGAGGTCGTAAAGCTCGACGAGGATCGGTCCATCGCCGCTGAGTGGTGTCCATTCGGTGTATCGATTATCCAACGTCCTCAGCGTCCGGCCGTGATAGCCCTCGCGTTTTGACTCCGAAAAAGCTGCCGATTTCCAGGCACGGGCTGGATCTTCCAGCAGTGGACGGAAGCTTGAGCCTTCCAGAGCATGCGCCGGATTCGGCAAGTCGCACAACTCGACCAAAGTCGGATACAGGTCCACCAGTTCCACGAGTCCCGACACGACCTTGCCGCCATTACGAACTCCGGGCAGTCGGACGATGAGCGGGACCCGTGTCACTTCGTCGAATTGGGACTGCTTCCGCCACAGCCCACCATGCTCGTTGAGGTGAAAGCCGTGGTCGCTGGTAAACACCACGATGGTAGATTTCGCCAGATCAAGGTCTTCGAGGCCTTGCATCAGCTGGCCCACGTACGTATCGGTCATAGATACCATGGCGTGGTAGGCCGCGACGGCCTGTTTCTTCTGGCGCTCGGTGTGAGCAGCATCATCGACTCTGATCTCATACCCAGGAGGTGGAATGTCTTCGGTGTCGCGTGCGGGCGCAGACCCTAGGCGGATTTGGTTCACAGGATGCCGTTTGAAAAACTCGGCAGGCCCGACCCAGGGCTGGTGCGGCTTGTGGAAACCGGCCGCAATGAAGAAAGGTTTGTCTCTGTTCTCAGCCATAAGTTGCACGACGCGCGTGGCGGTCGTTCCATCCGGCGTCATGCGCGGCGATTCTTCGGTCGCGCGCCACGATAACGGCAGCCCGCCGGCACGGCCGCTTGGGGCAAGTACCTCGGCGCGTGACATGCCATCCTTCGATACCTTGGTCCAGGTGTTGTCTCGCACCTCGGATAGATCATGGCCCGGCAGATACCCCGGCACGTGCAGGCGCGTTGCGGGATCTCGCGACAACGCGAATTTCGAGACATCCCAGTCGATCGCATGCTCGAAGATGTTGTGCCCGACCTTACCGACCCGTGCGGTGAAATAGCCGTTATCGTCGAAATGCTCAGGCAGCATCCGTAGACCGTTACCGATCTTATGACGGGGCCAGGTGGAACCGTCATAGACGTCCACGGTCGCCGGCCTAAGGCCGCTCAGGAGCGATGCACGGGAGGGATTGCAAAGTGGATTCTGCACGAAGGCGTGCTCGAAGCGCACGCCTTCGGCAGCAAGACGATCGAGGTTCGGTGTATTCACGGTCGCGTATTGTGGTCTCGTCTCCGACTGGAGATAGGACCCGAGCGCAACATTCAGGTCGTCCACGATGATGAAGAGTACATTCAGCTGATCGCCGGGTTTCACGTCGCGAATCGGAGCCGCAGCCAACAAAAGATAATGGGTCGATAGGTCGTCGAGTGGCTGGGTGCCATATGCAAACGACACGCTAAGCAGTGATCCGCAACCAAGTGACGCCCACCCGATTATCCGCCTCATATACGCGTTTTTTAGTCGGACAGTGATAGAGACAACTCCCTCAGGGTTTAAACCATATAGGTGAAGACCAGGCCCTTTCTTGAATTGTCAGCGGAAAATCGGGTCTCGGTTGCTCCCCAGCCTTAATCGCGTCCCAAGTCGACCAACGACAGGTTGGGTTTTCCAGCACGCGCACGTAATAAATCGCACGCTGATTCGGATCGAAATCTGGGTCCGACCAGTGTGAGGCTAGCGCGGAATCCCCCTTGTCCCGCGAAATAGAACAATCGCTGACATCAACCGTACTGTTGTTCTCGGGGCATCGATGATTGACGGAATCCACTTCCAGTCCGTCCGAACAGCCTACATCGTAGACCCGTTCCTGGGATTCACCATTCTCTGAAACCCAACCTTTGATCACTTGAACCCGTTGCAAGGGCGCGCTGCCAAGGTCTTGAGTCGCCCAAACCAAAAACTCCGGCGCCCCTCCCTCGCGGCTGTTCAAATGACCGCCCATCGTCACCCCACGCTGGTACGCTTTGGATACCGCCTCCGGATCTTGGAGATCCACGTCAAGATCGTAACCCGCAAAGAAACGGACCTTGATTCTTGGGCCGGTAGTCGCAAACGTCTCTTTGCGGCGAAATGCATCAAATATTGATTCGCGCGTATTCTCTTCCGCCCAAACACCCGTGAGACCAGATGCACCCCAGTACATCATGTAACTTTGAGTGAATTGATCACCATCCTCTCCGCACCAAATTTGCTTCGCCGATTCGGTAGACTCCCCGCTTAATTGCGTCGGCACCGTGTCGGGGCAAGGGAACACATCCAGGGATTCGCGAGTTCCCTCCACCTTATCGAGCGGGATGGACCCTCGCCGATCTGGCGAACCATCCACCAAACCAACCTTACCGTAGAAATCGGATTCGTCACCGGCGTATGAAGCGTTGTGGGTGTCGCTCGACCCGATCAAGCCAAACTCAAAGGGGTTTGCACGACCTTTCTCTTCAAGTTGCAATCCGTTCAGTAACGCCTCGCGTACGTAGCTGCCCGATACATTACTTATGACCGTGGTACTGATTCGGAATGGCATTATCTCGAAATCAGCCCATTCGTCATTCGTCGATAGCAACGGATGAGTATCAGAGGTGCCCTTGACCTGGGTGATTTCTACCAAAGGCTCGTTCCTCATCCTCAGCTCAGCATAGCTGTCGTCCAGTTCACTCCCGTCGAAATAGCCCAACCGAAACATCTCGCCATTCGAACCGTTGCTGTTGTGGGGGATAGCCAGGACATCGATACCGACATCTCTTTGACGATCCATCCACCGCCATAAGTCTTCCGGATTACCCGAGTCGAGCCTTGAAAACGGTAGCTCGGGCACTTCCGCACCGCGAAAAATAACGTTTCGGTGAAGGTTCTGGTTTTGTGGAGCTGGCGTGTACTCATATCCTATGAATGTGGTGAATCGCCCTGGTTCGTAGTGTCTATTCGCTGCGTCTACGATGTCAGACCAAGCGCTCCTAACTACCGGCAGGCCTTCGTATTCGTCGAGGATCTCCTCGTGCTTACCCGAGACGACAAAACGCACTAGCCTCGCGAAAGCGGCCCGTCTTTCCTCGACGGTCTCCATCGTTTTAAACCAGCCAGCCGTTTCGTGCGTCGATACCTTATTTTCGGAATCCAACATGGCTTCTGCGATGCCAAGAAAAACTGCGTGATCCGTTACCGAGTAGAAATCCAGGGGTTCTTGTAGGCGCATCTCATAACCGAGGGCGTGTTCTAGACGATCTCCTTTTGCAAAACGATAGGCATCGTCCGGCCTCGCAATCGTTCCATACACGAACGCATCAAACGAATGTGCTGAGTGAACGTGAAGGTCACCAAAGAATGCACTGCGTTCGCCACCCTGAGATATTCCCCGTGATTGGTCGTCGACCGACGTTGCTTCCTTCTGCTCAATTCTCGAGCTCTCGCCGTCGGTGCATGCGACCAGAAACAGCCCGCACGCAAGAGAGAACGCGACTCTCAATCCGGTATGAATCACCATGCGACCGTCACTCCCCGTTTCCATTGGTCATAAATATACCGGTCGTTATAGTATGTTGAAAAGAGCGCGCAAGTTACCTGGAGCACCAACATCTGATGGCCAATTTGAATTTTGATCAAGCCAGCAAAATTGCTAACGAGACTCGAGCAAACGCACGGGAAACTCTCACCAATCCAATCGCGGTTGCTGTACTCGACTCTGGTGGTCACCTGGTTGTAATGGAACGAGAAGACGGAGCGGCTTTCATGCGGCCCCCAATTGCCATCGGTAAAGCGTGGGGGGCTCTTGGCCTCGGAGTTGGAACACGGGCACTGGAGACGAGGCTCCAAAACGTACCCACCTCGGCACCTTTCTTTGCATCCATAGCCGCTCTAACTTCCGGAAACCTAATTCCGGTGCCCGGGGGTGTGCTGATTATGGAAAACGACGAAATTGTCGGCGCTGCGGGAGTTTCTGGAGACACGTCCGACAAGGACGAAGCGTGTGCGGTTGCTGGGATTGAAAGCACCGGTTTAGTCGCCGTGATCGGAGCGCGAGGTAAGTAGTGACCACGCCTTAGGAAAACACCGGAGAATGATCATGAGGGAGCACGTGGATTCTCAGAGAAAAAAAAAGGCCTTCGTTTTTTCGGTGCTTCTCACCGCTTTAGCATCGGCGGTTCAATCGTTTGGTGATACCCCAAGTAAATTGGTGCATGCCGAAATGGAAACGGATCTCGTACCCAGTCCCGCCAAATTCGATGTCCTTTTGCCTCCCAACTACGAATCAATCCAAGAGCCTTTACCTGTCCTTATATGGCTGCACGGTGGATCTAACGGAAAAAATCACATCGAACGAAGACTCCGCACACCCATCGAGTCCGCTTGGGCCAGTGGCATTCTTTCTCCTGTTGTGATTATCGCCCCAATAACCGGTAACTCTTACTATGTTGATTGGAAGGATGGGACGCAGAAATGGGAAGAGTTCATCACCGGCGAACTGCTATCGAATGTACGAACCCTATTCAACACCCAGAACAACCGTGCCGGAACCGTTATCGCGGGAGCGTCCGCGGGGGGGCAGGGCACGCTTAGAATCGCCCTTCGCAACCCAGAAATATTCGTTGCCGCGGTGGCCATGGAACCCGGCTTCGAACCCGTTCTACGATTCGAAGACGTTGACCTAAGCCGATTCTCAGGTGACTCTGCAAAAAGATTCCTCAACCCGAGATTCGGGAAGCCGGTTGATGCGGAGTATTGGGCTGAACGCCACCCCCCGACGATCGTTGTTCGCCACGCAAAAAAAATTCGGGACTCGAAGCTCAAACTGAGAATAGAGGCTGGAGATGAAGACGCTAATTTAACCTGGCTCAGCGCCGAATTGATTCACCGTTTACTCTTTGACGCGGGTATCAGACACGAATTCTATATCGAGTACGGGGCCGCTCACACGGGAAGGTCTCTTCCCAGGCGTTTACACGATAGTTTTGCTTTCGTCGAACGGTCATTGCACCCGGAAGGACCCGACCCAGAGGCGTTGCGCCATCTTGAAGGCGCTAAGAAAAACGGTCGTTTCAAACCAAGAACTCCAAATCAGCTTGACTACGAATCCGTCTATTTTCCGACGGAATGAATCGGCCTATATAGGTCAAAAAAACAAAACTTCCATCTCAAAGCACGGGGAGCACCTAGTTGGCAGAGAACTGGACAAGAAGACAATTTGTACGAGCTAGTGCCGCCACGGCGGTCACCGGCGTCAACTTTTTAACCTTTGGCTCCGACCACGACGATGGTTGGCACCGGGGCGACCTCATGCACTTGATTCCCTCCGCCAATCACAATCGTCTGCTCATCAAGTGTTCTTTTAGGCTCCCCCGATCAGCCCCCATCCTGCACTTGGACGGTCGTACCATTGTGGGGCAACTCACTGACTCCTCAGGCAGGTACTTCGTGTTTGATGTGAGTTCATTAGCAGCGAACAAAGAATATTCACTACAACTATTCGATAAAAAGGCGCGCGCACTCTGCGATTCGTGGCCTCTTAAAACATTTCCAGCACCGAACTTTGATAGTCAATCAATGCGCCTGCTAACCTACACCTGCGCCGGCGGTTATCCAGATTACCCGTTCGACGAACAACCATTCTTATCGATCGCCCAGAGGCAAAGACTCCTTCGACGAGCATTGAGCTTTAAGCCCGACGTTCTCATCGCCAATGGGGACCATGTCTATTGGGATCAGCGCACTCTAACCGAATCGGATGACCCGAGGACCAGAGAGCTCGCCCGTCTCTGGTACCAACAATTTGGTGAGCTCGACCTTCACCAACCTGCCAAAGGAACTCAAAACGAATCAATCATTAAAAGAGCCGTGGAGCCTCAAATCTCCGCCCTTTACGGGGTAACGCTTCGTTCAACCCCCTCCTTCTTCGTCGGCGACGATCACGACTATTTTGAGGACGATAGAGCCAACGAAAAGATGGTTACTCTACCCCCGTCCAGTTACCAGCGGTCTTATTCTCGCTTCACCCGCAACCTATTTCTCCCCGAATTTCTCCCTGACGCGCTGAGACCCCCGACCCTCTCCGGTAGCGGAGCAGCGGACCGACCCGACGGGGTCTCCGAGAGTTTTGGGACGTTGCGCTACGGCAGATTACTCGAAGCGCTGATTTACGACTGCGCGCGGTATCTGTCATTAAAAGGCGTCGTTGGGGGGTTGGTTCCTCCAGACGCAGAGAGATGGATACAAAGAAGGACCGCCGACGAATACGTTAGACATTTGATACACGTGCCATCACACCCTTTTGGTTACTCAGCCGGGAAATGGCGTGAATGGTATCCAGACGTAGCAGACGTGGGCGCTAACTCGTCGGTACGCGGATTTCAAAAAGCAGCCAGGTCCCAACCGCTGAGACTGACTACCGAGCGAGAAAAATATCTCTGGCAGCCCGGCTGGTTGAGTCAACATCAGCGCCTGATCGAGAGTCTACGAAATCAGAGGAATCGGCCGGGAATCATCGTTTCAGGCGATTTACACGCCACGGGTCACTCCCTGATGACAAGGAGTCGCAACATTGATCTCGGCACCAACCCTGTGCACGCAATACTGTCAGGCCCCATCGGCACCGGCACCGGCTGGCCTTCTGCTGCGAGAGGCACGCCCCCAAAACCCGCAATCGGCGTTGATCTGGAAGAACTCACGTCCGTGCGGGAAAAAAACGGCTTCACAGTACTAGATATCGATCAGAACACAGTAGAAGTAAAACTCTTTGAGTGGAAACGAGGTCAGCCCGAGCAGGAAATTGACCATTTGAAGCCCTTTCACACATACCGCATCAAGCGCAAGGCATAACAACAAAACGGCATAGCCATTGAACACGTTTCGTTAAAACGTGGAAGCCCTTGAGCCTTGGCTAATTATCGTCACGTTCCTTCTTCATCTGCTCGACCAAGCCAACAGACAAGGAAGGGTAGGTGTTCTCTTTCACTGCTGACGCTCGCAGCTCAGGTAACGAGGCAACCTCAGGATGAGAAAAAATAAAAAAATCTTGGTTGACGATACCTTGAATGACCCGGTCGGCAACATCGTCCGGCGACATAGCATTCGCCAACGAGGTTCTGTACACCCGCTCAAGTGCCTCAGCACCCTCGCTTCCAGTCTCGCCCAACAGCTCATCGTCAGTTTTTTCAGCGCCGTCGAGATGGTTAAGAACGTTTGTATTCACCCCGCCGGGACAAAGAACAGATACTCTTATGTTCGCATCCATATAGTTAAGCTCTTGCGCCAATGCTTCCGACATAGCCAGCACCGCATGTTTTGAAGCGTGATATACCCCCACAAACGCGCGCGATGTGAGTGCAGCTTCCGATGCCGTATTTATGATATGGGATGATGCTTCCTGTCCGAGCATGGAAGGTACAAACGCGCGAAGCATATTAGCAATACCTTGCACGTTCACAGCGAATACCCTCTCCCACTCGACTCTCCGCTGTTCCCATATGGAAGCGAATCGACCAATGACGCCCGCATTATTAAAAAGGAGCTGAGGAACTCCAAATTTTTCTCGCGTGATTTCCGCCAGTTCTAAGCAATCCTCTTCTTTGCTCACATCGCACTCAACGAAGATACTGTCCGAGTCGACTTCACCCTTTATCGCTCTCAGACGAGTACCGTCGACATCAGACAACACGAGCCGGTTACCTAGGCCAGACATTTTTTTTGCCAAAGCACGGCCAATGCCGCTCGCGGCACCTGTAATGACTACGGTTTTATCGTCCAACGATGGCAAGCGAATTAAGAAAGGTGATTTCGCATTTCCGGCCAGGCTTTCCTACCCCTATCTGCGATCGCGTCCCACTGCGCCTCAGCCAGTACACCAGCGATCGCTACTCCATAGGAATCACGAGCCGCCATTCTATCGAACCAGGCCCTCGTGAGAGGCTTGTCTTCGGCCATCTGATCCAATCCGAATCGAATCACCTCGTTGACGTAGGGCAAAATCCCGATGTCGGCCAAAGTAATACGTTCACCAACCAGGTACTCAGAATCGGCCAGAGAGCTTTCAAGCTTCTCCAGTGTTTTCGCAAAAACCTTCAGTCCTTCGCCAACAACTTGGGCCCCATATCCCTCTTGAAAAATAGTTGTTTGTCGGGCAACACGTTTGGGGTCCGGATGACGACTTAGCGACTCTATCACCTCATCGGGATCCCGCTGGCTCAGTCTCTCGAGGCTCAAGATCGGCCAAATGACCGCACCGTTGGCTGGATGAAGTTCTTCGTCAATTAACTTGGTCCAAAGTCTCATGGACACTTTTTCTTCCGGCGAAGAAGGCTTTAGTGAAGCTCCCGGATATTTCTCATCTAAGTATTCGTTGATGAGTGTCGATTCGAGAATGGTCGAGTCATCGTCGACCAGGGTCGGTACAACACCCTTGGGATTCATGGCCAAATACTCCGCTTCGAGATTCGCCTTGCCACCCAAATCCACAGCGACGCTTTCGTAATTCAAAGCTTTTTCGGCAAGGCACAGCCGAACTTTCATACAGCACGGCGACACAGGGCTATCGTAAAGTCTGATCATTAACCTTTTTTCCTTGCATCGCCGTAGCGTAAGCCGTCGTTCCTCAGGTGACCCCACTCACTGATCGTCGTGAACCGCTCAACGGCTTCTTCGTCCGACACACATCTCGCACCGTATCCGTATTCGAACTGCCATCCACTGGGCGAGGCCATGTAGAAAGAAATCATTCGGTCATTAGGGTGTCGACCCAGTGTCGTGCATTCGATACCACGCTTAAGACAGATGTCGTATGTTGAGCCCACATCGTCCATGTTGTTGACCTCAAGCATAATATGGCCAAGTCTCTTGAGACCGCCGGCGCCATTACCAAAACCTATCGAGTGATGCCTTCCATTGCAGTGTAAAAAAACGATCTCTAGTTCCTTGTTATTCCTGGCCACTTTTATGTAGTCCGATACCCGCATGCCCAAAACTTCTCGATAGAACTTTTTGCTCTCAACAAAGTCATCGACCCCAATCACCATGTGCCCGAGTCCGAACTCCCCCGTGAGAAAACCTTTGATCGGTCTGCTCGACTGGAACGGCGCAACGTAATCAATGAGCGGTGAATGAAAGACTTCCAAGCAAACGCCATTCGGATCTTTTAGCTCTATTAGTTCTCCGACCCGACGCGCCTCTACCTTGTCGCTGTCGCCAACCGTAAATGAAACGTTTTCTTGTTCCAGGTGCGCTCGAAACGCCGCCAGCGCTTCGTCGTCAGCAACCTGCCAACCGATGTAGAGTAAGTCGTCCACAGGGTCCGGATGGACGGCCAGACGGTAGTGGTGTTTGTCGTGCCGCAATAACAGCGTGCCGTCATCCTGTTTCTCCTGAACCGCAACCCCGAGGAGGTTCGTCGCGTAATCCTCCCAAGCCGCCAAATCGCTAGCCCCAACCCCCACGTATCCAAGTCGTTCGACCTTACCCAACATTGTTTGCCTCCCTAAAAAAAGATGGACAGATTTTGTGCATTCACGACCACCCAATCGGGAATGATCTTTCTATTCACAATCAACCAACTGTCCGCATCCTCGTTCTTCCGAAGAACATCTTCTCGCGATCCAGAAAACAAATCCTCATCCTCATTTTTCCCTTCGTTTCTTGACCGATAAGTTAAAAAACTGGACCTTGCAACCACCTCGCTGGGATTATCATTTCGTTCAACCTCAATATTCGAAATGAGGTGCCGAGTTCTGGAGGGCGGGTCTTCCGCCCAGGCCATTCCAGTTTTTAGTCTTCCCACGCGTCGAGTCAAACGACTTTTGTTGTCCTCAAAATAGCCAAGACCAGATTCGTCTTCTATTTCCTTCGATGGTTCCCATTTCTCATCCATCGACTCACGAAGTCGATTGTGGCGAACCGGCATCCAATACAGCGAATCATCACTGAAGAGTGCCAACCACTCGTCGAAACGACGTTCATCGAGAAGGCGAGCCTCCCAAAACAGGAACTGTTGAACCGACAAATACAACGCCGCTTCCATTTGTTAGGAACCTCGAGCAATAAGATTTGATTCGTCGGTTTTTGCAGAAATTTGTTGGTACCAGCGACGGTAGAAACTTCGTTGGTATACCTCGGAAGTGCCTTTAGCAATATCTTGAGCCTTCAAATTCTCTTCTTTCCATTCGTGCCCAACCCCCATTTCGTAGCTAAAAGGAATTTCCTGGATCACCGGGTTACCCGCAGTCTCAAAACACCCGTGCCAGTTCTCTCCGTCGTCCTGTTCTAACAGACCCGACGGCCCAAAAGTGTCTGTGTAATGACGGCGCATTTGATCTTTAGCCGCAGTAGGGGCATCGGCATCGATTAAACAGTATGACCAGATCTCTACCTCATCAATTCCTCGGGGGTGATACTGCCTTATGGAGAATGAACCTGGAATCCAACTAAAGTTCGGAAAGACATTACCGGCAACAAATTCAAGCCGGGATCTAGTCGTGCCCAATCTCTTGTGGGCGTTACTCCAGACCTCGTCCTGCCACCGTGCCATTTCCTTAGGATGATGCGTCGGGGAGACTGCGTGTTTTCCCTCGGGATGGTACATGGCACAGAGGGTATGCCCATATTCGGCCGAAACACCTATGCGATTCTCGTTCTCAGCAAATAGATTGGGATTACCGTTTAGTCTTGCCATAGAACCGTGCGCGACGCCAACGTGGTACCAGTCCCCGGCGTTGTTGTCACAGGGCAACTTCCAGTTCGTCTTGACCCTCCATTTGTGAATGCCTGTTACGAGTTCCGTTCCACCATCGTGTCTATCGAGAACCAGATCCATGTACCACGCCATGTTTCCTAGGTAATCCAACAGGCTCACTGCCTCTGGATCGAAAGTCGCAAAGATCAGGCCCTTGTACACATCAACCTTAGCCGCGCTGATCAACCCACGCTGACCCACGTCCAGTTCGTCGTAGTACCCCTCCTTTTGTCTTGGTACTCCCAATAATTTTCCCGTTAAGTCGTAGGTCCATGCGTGATAGGAACACGAAAAGTTACGCGCATGACCCCGATCTGCGCGACACACTCTCATACCACGATGCCGACAACTATTAACAAAAACGTTAATTTGATTCTCTTGATCACGCGTCACGATAACGGGTTCCTCACCCATGTAGCCGGTGAAAAAATCTCCCGGCTGTTTGATCTGAGAAACGTGGCCAAGAAACAACCAGCACTTCTTAAAGATTTGTTCTTGTTCGAGCCGAAAAATCTCCTCGTCTATGAACGCTTTGCGGCTGACTGCGGTAAAGTCGTCGGTAACAAGCTCTTCAATGTTCATCGTCCGCCCCCAAGTTTTTCCAGACGTCTAACGGCTCGTAGCGTAATCAGACATTCTCTGATTCGGAAGTACATTTGACCTACAGCAGCGAACAAAATCAGTTCTTGCAATTGGTAGACCGGTCAGTACACGATAGGTAGATTCGAATGTTCGGTCAAGTAGCGATGGCCCCAAGGAATCGGGAAGTAGGTCGGTCAGGTGAGTAGCCCCACTACACACGACAAACCCGAGGGTGATCAACGTTCGAAGTACCTGATCTACTTTCTGTTGCTCCTGAACGTCCTCAATTTCGTTGACCGCCAACTTGTCGCAAGCCTCGCATACCAAATAGAGCAGGCGCTAGATATAGGACATGCCGAATTCGGTTTGCTATTCGGTTACGCCTTTATCGTTTTCTACACGTTCATGGGCATTCTTCTGGGCACCGTGGCGGATCGATGGAATCGACCACGCCTCATAGCCATAGGCCTCACTGTCTGGAGTTTATTGACCGCAGTTTCAGGTGCCGCACAGCGGTTCGGACACATGGTTGTGGCTAGGATGTTGGTCGGGGTCGGAGAGGCGACACTCACGCCCGCCGCGTTGTCCATGTTGAGCGATTCTCTGCCCCCCGAAAAAAGATCGCGAGCGGCCGGAATCTATTACGCTGGCTCGCCGATAGGGTTTGCCGTGAGCTTATTCGTTACTGCCCTTTTTGAACCCATCATCGGATGGCGAGGGTGCTTTTACGTGCTCGGCCTACTCGGCCTTTTTTTAGTGATACCCACCCTGTTACTGCGCGATCCACCCCGAAGAGTGATTCGCGACCAAAAACTAGAACTAAACGGCGACCAGGAAAACCTCACGACATGGGCGTCGTTAAAGCTGCTTGGACGGACTCTCAAGGAAATTCCGAGCTTCTCCCTGACATTGCTCGGCGGATGTATTGCTGTCTATTTTCAAAATGCCATGAACTTCCTCGTCCTCTGGATGCAAGCCGAAAGAGGCTTCGACCTTCAACAGGCGACCACCAGAATGGGCATGATGGTTATCGTGGGAGGCGTTCTGGGAAGCCTCGTGGGGGGTTACCTAGGCGATTGGTGGGAAGCCCGTAAAGAGGGCGGCCGACTTTACTTCGCATCGATCGCTTTTCTGTTTGTGGCTCCTCTCGGATGCGTTTATCTCTTCGCGGATCCCCACACTCAACCCTGGCTGTTTTACCCCCCGCTCGCACTCACCATGGCCATTTCCATGACCATGTTTGGTCCGGTATTCACGGTGGTCCAAGATCTCGCGCCACCGCAAATCAGTGCGACCAGTGTGGGGTTCGCACTCTTCTGTTTCAACGTATTCGGCGTGGGTTTAGGACCCTTGGTGACCGGTTGGATTGGCGACTTGTACAGCCTTAGCACGGGCCTTCTCGTGTCGGTCTTTATCGGCACTTTGTCGGTTGTACCGTTTTATCTCGCCGCCAGACGATTCGGGAAGGACCAAAAGCGTCTTAAAGCGATTAGGGAACTATGAGCTTGAACTACGCCAGAGGAAAAGCTCCGGCGGGTCTTTTGTTATTGACCTATATCGTCGGGATGCCCGATCGAGCACTGGTCAACGAATTGAACGGTGGAAACGCGTTACCCAGTCCGGTCGCTGAAAGTCTCGCCCGTCCGACATCATCGGGCTTGTACATCTCTTGGAAAGAGCATCGTATTGATGACGAAGCTAGTAGCAGTATCCCGCTTCGCGGAGCAGATGGTTTGAAGGTGGGTCGAATAGACAACGACAGCTATCTGGACATTGTCTCGGTTCACGAAGACTCAAGTCATGTTCGAATAGCTTTCGGCACTTCGGATCCAGACACTTGGACATCGTGTACTTTAGGCGAAGGAGCAGAAGTCGCCGCCCCTGAAGACATCAGCCTAGCCGATCTAAACCGGGACGGGGCACTCGACATAATTGTCGCCGCCGAGCTGGAACACATCATTTATTTTCAGAATCCTGGCGAAACCGACGTTCGAAAATGCGAGTGGCCCAGAGTCATCCCCGACGTCACAGCAAACAGGGGCTCCTGGATTCGAGTCTACGCAGAGGATCTCAATGGCGATGAGCGTTTGGAGGTGATTGCACCCAATAAGGGAGATCAACAACCAGAGGGTGCTCCGATCCCCACAAATTTTCCGCCAAGGGCAATCTCGATATTCAACATAGCGGATGAACCTCTGGAATCTTTCAACTGGAAAGAGAGCGTCGTCACCAAAATGCCGGTACCCATGAATTCAAAACCGGTCGATTTAGACGGCGACGGGGATTTCGATTTGGTCGGCGGTAGTCGTTATGAAGCCCGTCTTTTTTGGTATGAAAACAAAGGGATGCACGATGGCGCCTTTAAGTTCACTGAGAGGCCAATAGACGTCAGCGGGAGAAATCACCCCTGGACAAGGGGCCCCAGACGATTAACCGGCATGAATTTGGAGTTCGCCGACCTCAATCACGACCGACGCCTCGACATTGTCCTGCAGGAATCCACCTCGAAAAACGTGTGGTTAGAGCAGCCGCAATCACTAAACGACGCATGGAAAATTCATCTGATTGGCGATATCCATCCCGATCGATCGACGGGCCTATTACTGACCGACATCGACGGCGATGGAGATCTTGATCTATTCAACGGCGGGTACAGTGGGCTTCCAAGAAACGTTGACGGGAGTCAGGTAACACCATCAAGCCCGGTGGGAAGGTTGGCCTGGTTTGAGAACCCCAACGACCCCAAGAAACCTTGGAAACGACACGATATATCCCGGCGAGTACGAGGCATGTATGACGAATTTAGCGCGCATGACATGGATGGCGACGGAGACATCGATTTGATCGGGACAAGGGGCAACTCTGGCGAGTTCGACGGTGTGTTCTGGCTGGAACAACTCCGGACAAACGCCCCACAGAAAGTCTTTCTCCCCGCAAGAACGATGGAAAGTCGGCAGTTGCCTTTACCCCCGGTTAGCGTACCAACCCAATTACTTAGAGAGACTCCACGTTGACAGCACCCATTGATCCAGTATCGTCGCCGCCTATTCTACGCCCTGGTAAATTGCTCCGAGGAACGACCTGTGGGACGACGTAAATCACAATTGATCCACGATGACATTCTGGCGGTTGCTTCGGATCTATTCTATGAACATGGCATAAACAACGTAGGCATCAGCCGGATCATTTCCGATGCCGGGGTCGCAAAGATGACCCTGTACAGCCATTTTGATTCAAAGCAGGCTCTCGTGATTGCCTACCTTGAGAACCGATCGCGCGAATGGGTCGATTGGTATAGAGGGCAGCTTTACAAAATGCCTTTGACGCCCAAGGATCGACTTCTCTCTTCGTTCGACGTGCTGGACAAGTGGTTTACGTCAAAACGCTATCGTGGCTGTTTGATTGCCAACGCTATCATTGAACTTGCGGATGATCGTCATCCGGTCCACGAAGTTAAGCGCGAGTATTACGCCAGTATCAAGAACATGTATTTGACGCTTGCGCAAGAAGCCGAATTGCAAGACTGCGAATATGTCGCTGAACAGCTATTTGTTTTCCTGCGGGAAGCGATGATGGCGGCCTATTTGGACGGCCCCAGCGGCGTGGTCGAAAGCTGTCGGAAGCGCACCCATTTCACGATTGAACGGGAATTGGCAAACATCCAGATGCAGACTCGCGATGTATCGCGCCAGACGGGTGGAACCCCCGATTAATCACGCGGCGTCCGCGGTAGCAACACTGATATTTTTGATCTCTCCGAGCGCGGGCGAATCCCGAGAAATACGGCGGGGGCCTCCAACAGCAGACCCCCACCACAGAACGACTGACCCAAGTTCAAACGTGAGTCAGTTGATTCTCGTTCATGTCTAACCCAACCAGACTAGAAATACCCCTGAACGGTAAATCCAAAAGTCTTTGGCGGCATTGGAAATGCCTCGTATGCGCCCTGAGTGCCCGTAAAGCCAGCGGCCGTTGTTTCCTTGATATAGGAAAAGTAGCTCTCGTCCTTCAGATTCTTGACCCACGCGGTCACTTGCCAACGACCGTTGATTTCGGCCAATCCCACCCGAGCGTTCACAAGGGTGTAGCTGTCCTGAAAGCTGGTCGAATCCAAGCTAGGCATGTGATAGAAGTCATCGACGTACTGATATTCGGCGCGAGCAATCACTTCCAACGGTCGTTTTTCGAGCGGAAACGTCATCTCGGCGCTAATAGACATTTTTAAATCCGGGGAGTCGTCAGCCGGAAGACCGTTAAAGTCGCAAGAATTGGGGAACATCGGGTCGGTGCTAGGAGGCGCTCCCCCGATTTTCGCACAGGTGCCGCTTGGGAAGTCGTACCATTCCGAATTTAAGAATGCTGCTGACGCGCGAATGTCCAACCAATCGGTGGGACGTGCCTGGGCTTCGAGTTCTAGGCCCTCCTGTACAAGCTCCCCCGCATTTCGTACGTGCACTCCCAACCCTGCGGGATTGGCTGCCACCTGCTGCATATCCTCCATGGTCATACGAAAGGCCGCGAGATTCAGAAGCAGCCTACCGTCAGCCAACAACGTTTTCGCACCGATTTCGAAAGCCTCCGAATTCTCCTCGCCAAAGGTGACGGGCACGGGATCACTCGCGCGGATGGGACGAGCATTGATCCCGGGGGCCTTGTACCCCGAGGATGCTGTGAAATAGAGCATTACGTCGTCTGTGGCGGCATATGTCGTGTTTAATGTCCATATAGCGGAGCTATCGTCGATGTCTTCGTCAAATGATAGGTTCGTGAAATTCCTCGCAACCGGCGCGAAATTGTTCAAATAATTCGAATCCCGAACGGCGTGCTTGTCGTCCTTGGTCCAACGTACACCGCCGGTAACGGACCAATCATCCGACACATGCAGCGTGACCTGTCCAAAAAGGGCTTTCGAATTGGCTCGCTGATCCCAAACGTCATCGGACGAGGGCCCGATAATGTTGGAACCGGGAATACCTGTCCGACCTTCCAAGAAGACGACCAAAGGTAAATATTGGGCGTCCTCCAAGAATACCGTGCTTTGTTTGAAGACGGAGTCTTGCCAGTGGTAAATAAAACCACCGATATACTCAAGCTTACGCCCTCCCGACAAGGCTATACCGCCGTCAGGCGAGCTCAGCTGAAACTCTTGAGATGCGGACTTTTGTACTTCATCTTGAACGCCTTGAACGATCGATGCCGGTGTTTCGTCAAAGCCAAGATCCGCGTCGTTAAACCACTTCCGGTACGATGTGACAGACCTCAATGTGTGGCCATCAGCTAAATCATAATTAGCAACAATCGCTACGCCGTGCTGGGTATCGACGACCGTCTGGGTGTCGTTATTCGAAACAGAGTTGTCGTAAGGATCGTCAGTCCCGGCTGTAAAAAACTCCATCGGAATTCCGGTTGCCGCAGACACAGATTCAAAGGAAGCTAGCGCGTTGGGAGAGAGGAGGTACCATTCTGAGGAGCAGCAATGGTACGTCGATTTTTGATAGTCAACGATGGCGGAGACCTCGAGGCGATCGGATCTCGCCGTCAGTGTCCTTATCCTGACTCCCTGTGTTTTCTTATCGTTAACGCGTGAATCTCTAAAAGTGTTCCAAGTGTATCCCTCATAGTCGTCTACCCAAAACGTTAACCGAGCAGCAGTATCGTCACCAACGCCTCCCGAAACGTAGCCTGAAAATTGTCGCCGGTCGTAGTTACCGCTGGTTGCTTTCAGGAACGCTTCAGTATCCTGCGTCGGTTCCCGCGTCCTAAGATTCAGGGTCCCAATCGGGTTATTCCGACCGTACAGTGTCCCCTGCGGTCCACGTAGTATCTCAATCGATTGAATATCAACCAGATTCCCCAGCATCGCTCCGATACGAGGTACATACACGTCATCGAGGTAGACGCCCACTGACGAATCAATGCCGGCATTTTGGGCGTAGGAACCAATACCCCGAATCTTAATCGAAGAATTTCGCGGGGTACCGTGAGTATCCACCCTGAAATTTGCCGCGTAATTGGTCAAATCGTGTAGCCCGTCGATTCCAGCTGCCTCGAGAAAATCCCCGCTATAGCTGGCCATCGAAATCGGGACGTCCTGGATGTTTTCCTGACGCTTCTGAGCCGTGACGATGATCTCCTCGATGATTGCCCCCTCATCATCATCGGATTCAGCTACCACCGGAAACGACAACATCCCAAATATCAATACAGAAGCTAGTCCCAACGTATTCGGTCGACCCACACTGAAACTTTTGTTCGCAATCTTGCTGCACTTCATGTCACCACTCCATGTACGCTATATACAGAACAGACGGTCTATTTAACCACGATCGAAGGAGGTCATAAACCGCGCGAATTTCGGATCAGTCCGGCTGATACCAAATCGGCGAGCTCCAGGCTCTTTCTTGGTGCGTCTTCTGTAGATCCGGATTGGGCTCTATCCCAAGCCGCACAGCATCCCAGGTCGACCAGCGACAACTCGGGTTCTCGAGGACCCTCGCGTAGTAGTACGCGCGTTGAGATGCATCGAACGCCGGATCTTGCCAAAGCGTTTTCAGCTCGCCTGCCCCAACATCCCGGCTGATCGAGCAATCGGACAAATCCACCGAAGCTCCATTATCAGGACATCGATGCGTCTCGCCGTCTATTTGAAGGCCGTCAGAACAAGCCACATCGAACACCCTTTCGTTCGTTTCACCGTCATTCAACCAACCTTTGACAATCTGAAGCCGCTGGAGCCAGCCTGAATTCGGGTCTCTTAGCGCCCAAACCATAAAGCTGGGCACCGCGCTGCCATCGCCGTCCAGCGTACCGCCCATTGGAACCCCGTTCGAATACGCCATATCTACGGCACCGGCCTTTTCTAGGAGGTCGCCGGGGTACTCAAAACCACCGAATAGCCGAACCGATATTCGTGGTCCAGAGGTTGCGAATGTTTCCCTGCGCGACATCGCATCAAACAACGAAGCACGGGTGTTTTCCTCGGCCCACACTCCAGCTAGCGCACCCGAACCCCAAGTCGCGGCCCGCGGCGTAACAAATCCTTCCCATATACCTTTTTTTGTTCCGCCCTCGGGAACGGACTGCCGCGGAGCTGAGCCTCGCGCCTCCGGAGAATTAGCTCGATCAGTATGGAGGTTGTCCTCCTCATACGATCCAGCGCTAGTGTGCTCGTCGCTCGACCCGATCGCGCCGAATTGAAACGGGTTAACGCCCAATTTCTCGTCGAACTCGAGACCTTGGTTGAGAGCATCGCGCCAATACCCGCCCTTAAACACGGAGATAGGATCTTTGTTCTCAACGCGATTGAGGTAGTACTGAACGATCTGAAAATCGGCCCACTCATCGTTGGGGGACAACGACGGATGTGTTTCCGAAGTGCCCTTTTTCTGACTAATCTCCGCGATAGGCTCGTTTCTTCGTCTTTTTTCCGCGAAGGCCCGATCAATGGGACGGCCCTTCCACGTGGTCTCCATAAAAGCGAGGCCATCGCTCTGATTCATGTTATGAGGAATGGACAAGGATTCGATTCCGTTGGCACGCTGTCGATCCAGCCAATTCCAAAGCTCCTCGGGGTCGTCCGAGTCGAGCGAACTGAACGGCACCGGCGGCACCTCTCCCGACTTGAAAATCACGTTCCTGTGGAGATGTTTTGCGCCGGAGTTTGCCGTGTACTCGTACCCCACGAACGCGGTGAATTGACCCGGATCGTTGTGCCGTTCAGCTGCTTCGATTTCTTTTCGCCAAGCGTCTGCTACGATTTTCGGAGAGGTGAGATCACGAGGCATCACGTTAAAAAAACCAATGCTTATCAGCTCCTTAAAACTGCGGCCTCTTCCAACTACCTTTATAAAGTCGCTCAGCCCGCGTGACGCTAGTATCTGGTCTTTCATCGGGTGATTGTGGGTTTCACTGGCCGGGTCCAACAACGCGGCGAAAGCACCCAAGTACTCTGCATGATCGGCAACCGCTAAAAAGTCGAGCGGGGGACCCGTGAGCCTCACTTTGATGCCTGACGGATGCTGTATCGGTTCACCTTTCGCGTATCGATACGCTTCGTCCGGCCCCGTTCTAAAGCTTCCCATTCCCATAAACGCGTCAAATGAGAGCATCGTGTGTATGTGCAAGTCTCCGAAGTACGGATTTCGTTCGACACTCGAGCGGCTATGATCTTCACCGAAACCGACATTGCCGGACAATAGACATAGCGTCGCCAGTAACCAACACCTTGTGTCGCGGATCGCGTTAATCATTCTTTCGCTCCCTTCCACGTTTCCCTCTTTCCGCAAAGACGCGCTGCGCTCTGCACCCTTGCGCTAAATCTACGGTGTAACTTCCCTGAAAACTCTTGAAAAAGCCAATCCCAATCAATCTGATCACACTTCTTCGGCGTCTATCGACGTTGTGTCTATGGATGACGGGCGACTTCCGTGCCCTCACACAATTGCGGGCACTCTCGATGAGTTGGCCGGAGATCAAGCGGACTATGCCGAAACCTTTTCTCTCCCTTGCATCGACAAAGATGACCCCGCACGAACGGTTCGTCGATTCCACTCCCACGCGATTGTTCCCATGACCACATTGGTGAGAGCCGTGGCAGCAAATATCCCGGGATAGCCCCAGACCCAATTGGCCAAAATGGCGATGGGAACGTACATAACAAAAGTCCGTAACAACGCGATTATCAATGGTGGTGCGGGTCGGCCCAGCGCATTGAAGCAAGTACTAGCAACCTGCATCACGCCCATGAATCCAATGGAAAGGGGTACGATCAGAAAGAACGTTCGGGCTACTTCACCCACGGTCTCATTGTCATCAATGATTCGAACAAAATAGTCGCCACCGAGAAATAACACGACAAACGTCACCAGCCCCCACGCAAGACAAAATCGGTTGCTCAACGAGAGCGCCTGTCGCGCTCGTTGGAACTGGCCTGCGCCCCAGTTTTGCCCCACGAACGGGCCAATGGATGAGGAAGCGCCCCAGAGAACCATGTGCACCATGGTTTCTACGCGCATGGCAACGTTGTAGCCCG
>UINC01001347.1_pt1 | contig 23286 bp, 19 predicted proteins | sample 5385821 | NCBI WGS metagenome assembly UINC01 (sample SAMEA4666929, study PRJEB26691) | marine metagenome | isolation source: Pacific Ocean | place: Pacific Ocean | collected 2011-10-13 | reverse complement strand
GCCGCCTTGGCAAAAATCCACATGTTCGCCTCCCGGTCGGCAACGCGAGTCTCGACCGTAATCGACCGTTCGACGGGACCGACCACGCCCATACAGGAGTGACCTGGATCATCCCCGTGACTGTTCCCGGTGGGCCCACTGGCGCCGGTCTCGCTCAATGCCCAGGTGGTTCCCAACGCCTCGCGTACGTTCCTGGAATTCATCAGCGCATACGGTTCGCTACTGGACCGAATCCCTTCAAACGCAGACTCAGCCACATGAAGGAGACCGTACTGAGCGGTACGGGTATAGATCGTGGCGCCTCCCACAAAAAAGGCCGAGCAACCTGGTACGGCCACCAGTGACGCGGAAATCAATCCACCGCAAGACGATTCTGTCACAGCGACGGTTTGTTGCCGTTCCTTGAGCAACGCTCCTACCGCGGCGGACATCGAGGTCAGGTCTGGCATAGTCCCCTCCTGGCTCCAAGATTGTTTCACGAGAATAAGGCAAAGCTATTTTACTCTGATAAAAGGAAATACACGGTCGTCGAGGACCGATCATAAAGGACGAGATGTAACCAAAAATCAATACCGGATTCGTAACACAACTAGTTTCCGTCCTCGGTATAGTTCGACCCTTGCCCATCTCCCGATACCCTACTTTTGTTACCTTTCGGTATCAGTGTGTCCGGAATCGAAACATGGGTCCGGAAATTAGCCGAGGTAGCCTAGTGGACGGGGGAAGGGTCCAATCGCCCATTGGGCTACGCCGGTCAAGTTGGCATGATGCGCCATAACCTTCCTAGGCATCTAACCCGGTAGACGCCCTTTTCCTCCGCCGTTAACATACCTCCATCATGGCCAGCGAGAGATTCCAAAGGCGTATTGACCGCATTCTGGACCAGATAGAAGACGCGGCAGACCGACGCGACTGGGCCGCAGTTCGGCAAGGCGCGCTGGACCTCCTCGTTTTTGACCCGGAGAACGAAGACGCCAGGAATTTTCTAGCAGCCGCCCAGCACGCCTTGGACGTGGAGGCCTGAATAGATGAGCGACACCCGAGCAAGGTTCTCGGCCATCTACCCGTTTTCTCCGATGCGACCCCGTATCAGTTCGATTCCGACCTTCGGCACCACTGATTTTAGGCACGAAATAGCTCCGTAGGCCGAAATCTGCGGAGCTTCTTCTTTGCCGACCAAAGGCCGATACAGACCAATGACAGACCAAATCACCTTTGGTTCAAAAAAATAGAAGTAGATTTTTATGAATGCTAAAAACTAGATTACGAATTATTACTATTAAATATATTGAATTCGTAAGTTATGTTGCCAATTAGGATATATTTATGTTAACTAATTATGTTTTATTCAAAATAGACATTATCAAAACATTTACATATTGAAACTTGATATGGTATATTCAGCCATCCTGTGGGAGAAGCAGATAATTTGGCCAACGACTAGTCTAAATAGCCAAAACTTACGCTCCCGTGTTAGAACCGAATTGAATATCACAAGGAGTTCAGAAATGCTAGGATTCAGATTAACTGCCATGTTGCTAGTCGTGGTTGCAATTATGCTGGTCGGTTGCGGTTCGGATCCGGTCGCAGCCCCTGCAGCCCCTGCAGCCCCTGCAGCGAAAGCAGCCCCTGCAGCCCCTGCAGCGAAAGCAGCCCCTGCAGCGAAAGCAGCCCCTGCTGGCCCTTCCAAACTTGAACAATACGCCGCCGAGCATGCCGGCGGGGTCGGTGCGATATACATAGGAGACCTGAACCAGCTGGTTGGCCCTGCAGCAACAGTGGACCAGGGCGACTTCGACGGTAACGTCCCGCTGTCTGCCCTCGAGAACCACTCTTACGTCTACGAAAGCGATTTTTACAAGAAGATTTTGGCGAAGGCCAATCTCACCAACCCAACCCCTCTGACCAGCGAAGGCGTTTCCATCAAAATTCAGCACGCCTGCATCAACCGGGCTTTGGGGCCCTGTAAAGTACTGGAGTCGACACTCGTGCCTTGGCTTTCGGAACGGACCAACGGGCAGTTAGAATTCGTCGTCAGCTCCTTCCCGGAGTTGGGACTGGCTGGTCCAGACACCCTCAACCTAGTCGCAAGTGGCGTACTGGCCTCGGCCACCATCTACGGCGGCTACGTGGGGGGCGAGTTGCCTGCGGTCGAGGTCCAGAACCTCTGGGGGCTCTACGACAGCATGAAACAAGAGTTCCAAGCCAATGAGGCGATCATCGAAGATATCGAGGCGTTGGTACTGGCCGAGACCGGTGGGGTGGTCATGAACCACCACCTCTTCTCGGGCAACGACCAATACTTCTTCTGCAAAGAAAAGGTTGAGACCCTTGCCGACTTCAAAGGGAAGAAGACCCGTAGCCACAGCGCGGCATTGTCGGACTGGATCGAAGGGATGGGCGCCTCGGCTCAATTCATAGCCTTCTCCGAGGTCTACACAGCCTTGGAACGGGGCATCCTCGACTGTGGTGTGACTGGTGCTGACGCTTCACACGGCCAGCGCTGGTATGAGGTAACCGATTACATGATCGGGCCGTTGATCAGCTGGCCCTTTGTCAACAACGTGATCAACGCCGACAAATGGAATCAGATACCCGAAGACCTCCAGAGAATCCTGATAGAAGAAGCCGCCAAGTCCGAATTGGAGGCGCTCCGGATCGGGTCGATCCAAAACGAGATGGGCCTCGTCAAGAACCAGGCGGAAGGCTTGGAATTCATACCGTTCTCAGCAGAGATGCAGGAACAAAGCTTGAATGGTTCCGTCATGGAACGTGTCTTGCCGAATTGGGTGAAGCGCGTCGGTGACCCCACCCACCCGGTAATCACCGACATATTCAATACCAACATCGGTCCGCTCGTCGGCCTAAAAATCGAATCCGACGGTTCGGTGACCAAGAAATAAGGCGTCACACGGCGACTGGCAGTTCAGCCGCCGTCTAAGATTTTGGAAAACCGATCGGTCCCCGGAGTTATCCGGGGGCCGATTTTTTACGGTTGGATTTGTAGAAGCCAGATAGGTCCAAACACCAGCCTAGGCGAATACCAAACTTACATCGCCAGCCTCAACAGGACGATCCAATTGAATCCTAATATAGCCACTGGCGATGAATGGTTAAATCAGGTGTGCTAGAAGTAAATTGGTTTATAGATTGGTCTGTGTTTGGCAAAACGTCCAAAAAAGAAATCCCGCAGACCGAAATCTGCGGGGTTTCTTCGTGCCTAATACTGGCGGAGGGAGTGGGATTCGAACCCACGATGAGGTCGCCCCCATAACGGTTTTCGAGGCCGTGCGTTGGTAGCTATAGCTACGGGACAGAATGCATCCTCCAGGCAAAGGTGCTGGTTTAGGATTTGGACCATAACCGGATCTCTCTAGGCAGTCTTTTAAGGCAATTTGAGCATCCACCACCCTCAGGTTTTTCTCCCCTTAAACGTGTCCCATTATCGGTGAACGCCCACAGTGTGGGAGTTGTCTAATCCCCGTCTCTAAAACACCGAAAGCCCCCTCGAATTAGGGTCTTTTCGTATATTGGTCCCGTTAGTGTTTGCTAATACGCCACCATAGTGATACTCCGTTACGGGATGTTCTGTCCCAGCATCCAGGCCGTAGCTAGAAAAAACCTTTAACATGAGCTAGTATCGGCCAGTCTTACTTGAGGTTTTTGAGGTAACGTCCTGCTGAAGAAATTACAACCTGCAAACTTTCAGGAGTACTACGCTAATACCCTGTCTACCGGGAGATGCGACGGGAAAGGAGGTCTTTTCGCAAGGACGCTGAAAGATCATCACCGTGTGTCATGGGAGGCCTTCTCGCATGCAGTTAAATCAGGAGTCCTTGCCAAAAACATTTCAATAGCCCCAATTCCTTTGCTCCGGCGGTTGTATTGGCAATAATAGTCGCGTTTGCACTCATGACCGTGTTTTTTCTCGCCGGCTTGTATGTGGCCGGCGCCATAGGGTCATTGTCGCTGATAATGATGAAGTTTTTCTCCGATGCGAATTTGTGGAATATCATGGCTAATCGCGTCTGGGAGACCTACACAAGATTCCTACTCGTCGCGATTCCGCTTTTCATACTTATGGGTGAGCTACTACTCCGAAGCGGAGTCGCCGACCGAATGTACAAAGCGCTAGACCGTTGGGTTGGGCCTATCCCCGGAGGGCTTCTCCATACGAATATCGCCTCTTGCGCTGTATTCGCAGCCTGCTCCGGGTCCAGCATCGCTACCGCGGCGACCATCAGTAGGGTAGCGCTACCCTCTTTTCGGGCAAGAGGGTACAACGAGCGGTTGGTGGTAGGTTCACTGGCAGCTGGTGGGACTTTAGGTATTTTGATCCCTCCAAGCGTCCTCCTCGTACTTTACGGATTGACCACAGGTACATCGATAGGCCGCTTGTTCCTAGCTGGCTTCCTCCCCGGTGCATTACTAGCCGGAACGTTCATGTTAATGATTTTTATTGCGGCAATCATTTGGCCAGGGATCGCTCCGAGGACTTCCGATGATAGTTACATGAGCATCAAAGGATGGCGTGATCGTTTACTCGGAACCCTCTCAATTGTCCCGGTAGCTGTCTTAATAGTTCTTGTGCTCGGCAGCATATACGGAGGATGGGCCACGCCTACCGAAGCGGCGGCAGCTGGAGTCAGTGGAGCATTCATCATAGCAATCCTCAACCAGACCTACGAAGTGGTGGTTAACGTATGCGCATTAGCCTGCCGCAAGGCGAAGCTCCTGGCAATACTGCCTAGAAGATTACGTGTTCCGATCGAAAGAGCTGCCGAAACGGCAGCAGGATATGACAATCAGATAATCAAACAAACCCTCTTATCCGTCTTCAACATGCTCACCGAGGCATTCATGGGATGTATTAAAACCACAGGCATGATCATGTTCATCCTGATGGCTGCTTTTACCCTCCAGTTTGCTTTCGCATACCTTCAAATCTCTGAAGAGATGGCGCGATGGGTCGTGAGCCTCGATCTCTCATCGGTCCAGCTAATTTTGATAGTGGTGGTGTTTTATTTAGTACTCGGAACTTTCATGGAAAGCTATTCAATGATGTTGACCACGTTGCCGTTAATCGTTCCGACGCTTCAGGCAAGCGGAATCGATCTACTCTGGTTCGGCGTAATCATGATCATCTTACTAGAGGCTGCTCAGATCAGCCCACCACAGGGGCTTAGCTTATTTGCCCTTCACGGGGCTCAAATCGAAACCCAAGCAATACATGGTGCCAGCTCCGAACGGCCTAAAACTATAAATGATGTCTATATAGGGGTTTTACCGTTCATGGCGTGTATGGCAATAGTCATCGGGATACTTATGGTGTTTCCGGAGATTGCACTATGGTTACCAGATACGGTAAAAGGGCCTAGGTTGTGAAGCACAGTAATGAAATACCCTATGCCACGATAGCAAACAGATTGATTGCAAGACACATGGTATAGATAAACGCAGAAATGTTTCCGGAATCATGTTAGACTCCATCAACCACCGCCAACTGGAGCACCACCAACTGGAGTATAGATATGGCGTCAGAAGCCCAAGCTGGCTACCAAGGAAAAGCGACCGTGGCCTCGAACCTTCTGTATGGAATTCGGGCCATCACACGAGTTACGGACAAAATTTATTTCGTGATGGCCTGGGTTTGCGGCCTGGAACTGTTGCTGCTCGGGTTTTTCATCACTTATCAAGTTGTCGCACGTAAACTCGGTTGGGTAATGGCGCCCGCGACCGATGTTATGAGTGGATATGTATTAGCGATGTCTGCCACATGGGCCTTTTCGTATTCCCTCAGATCTGGATCTCACGTTCGGATAGATGTGTTGCTTCCTTACATGAGTAAAAACATCCGAGCGATTGCTGACTGGACGGCCGTACTCGCCGTTGCGTTCTTCGCTTACATCACAGCGTGGAAGATGTGGGGGAATGTTGTGGACAACTACACCCGGGGTGTAGTTACCAATGACTACCCACTCACGCCGCTTTTTATACCTAAAATAGTTGTTGCTCTGGGCTTCACACTTCTAGTCATTACCGCAGTGCAGATGATGCTATCGATGATTAGTGAGGCATGGCTGACCAGGTTGCACAAGAAACTAGGAGGCGACGAGATCCAATCCTTAAGCGTAATGGGCAACGAAGAAGCGGCGGCCGCAGCGTAGCTTGGGCCCGGCCTAGGTTCCAAAGGAAATCTGATTTAGTAAAATCCTCGGAAACTGGGGATTGAGAGAGTATTAAAAGTGGCTATAGGTGTAGCGTTTGGCCTAATGGGGGCATTTTTCATGGCGGGAATGTATGTCGCCGCCGCTCTAGGATGCCTCTCTCTAATCATGATGTACTTCTTCTCCGATGCTCCCCTCTGGAACATCATGGCGAACAAAGCATGGGAATCAAACACGAGCTTCATCCTTGTGGCTGTCCCTCTGTTCGTCTTAATGGGCGAGTTGATGAACCGCAGCGGAATGGGCGAGAAAATGTATTCCGTAATATCCAAATGGATATTTTTCCTTCCGGGCGGCCTGATCCACACCAACATTGTATCTTGCGCCATCTTTGCAGCTTGCTCCGGATCTAGTGTTGCAACATCGGCAACGATCAGTCGTGTATCACTCCCGTCGTTCCGGCAACGCGGTTACTCCGAGCGGATGGTGATTGGATCCTTAGCTGCAGGTGGGACCTTGGGAATCTTGATTCCTCCCAGTATCAGCTTGATCATCTATGGTGTTCTAGTAGAAGAATCAATTGGGAGACTGTATCTCGCCGGATTCATTCCCGGGTTCATGCTCGCTGGCATCTTCATGATAATGATTGCGGGGCTGGCCATAGTGTGGAAGGGTATGGCGCCGCGAGAACAAGGGGCGAGTTTCAGCTCAGTGGCCGGCTGGGTGGACAGGATAATCAGTCTAGTAGGCCTGGTCCCAATGATCGTGCTGATACTCATCGTCTTAGGCAGCATTTATGCGGGTATCGCGACCCCCAGTGAGGCAGCCGCGTTCGGTGTCTCTGGTGCTTTCGTCTTGGCAGTTCTCATGAATTCTCAGGGCGTAACCGCACCAATTCTTGCTAAATTCCTAATGTTGACCGGATTGATCAATATAGTCCCTGATAGCTTCAAAGAAGAAATGAGATCTCACGAGATGCCAGATGGGGCGATGTGGAGGGCAACGGTAAACACTAACTGGAATATCGTTCTAAGCGCAATGATATCCACTATGCGTACCACTGGAATGATCTTCCTGATAATCCTCGCCGCCTTTACCTTGAGTTTTGCATTCGCCCGGTTGGGAATTTCTGCGCAGATCGCGGATCAGATCACCAGTTGGGATCTGTCTCCAACTATGCTGGTACTCGTTCTGATCGTGTTCTACCTAATACTTGGCACTTTCATGGAAAGCTTCGCGATGATGGTCACGACCGTGCCCATCCTGGTACCTACCTTGGAGCAGGCTGGTGTTGATCTGGTTTGGTTCGGCATCATCATGGTGATATTGGTTGAAGCTGCCTTGATTAGTCCTCCGGAGGGGATCAACCTTTATGTGCTCCACGGGGTACGGCAGGATGTCGACCGCGAGCAAGCGGAACTCGCAAATGAGATTGTGCAAGAGAGCACTATCGCCGACGTATGGATAGGCGTGCTACCGTTCATGGCTTGTATGGGAATTACCGTAATACTAGTTATGCTTTTCCCGCAGATCGCGCTATGGCTGCCAGATCTGGTCAAAGGTAGCCGGTAACGATCAAATCTCGATTCCCGGGACGATTGAGAAGGGCTTAACCTCTGTGTTAGAGCGGAGTTGAATATTACAAGGAGTTCAGAAATGCTAGGATTCAGATTGACGGCCATGTTGCTGGTCGTGGTTTCAATCATGCTGGTTGGTTGCGGTTCGGATCCGACCGCAGCCCCCGCAGCCCCCGCAGCCCCCGCGGCTAAGACTTCCCAACCCACCGGTCAAACACTTGAACAATACGCCGCCGAGCATGCCGGCGGGCCCGGTGCGATATACGTAGGAGATACGAGCCAATTGGTCGGAGACGCCCCTCACGGAGACTTGGGGGGATTCGACGGTGAAGTGCCTCTAGATGCTATTGACGAACATCTATGGATCCTCGAAAACGATTATTACCGCAGCCTACTGGAAACGGCGAAGTTAACCAATCCAACTAAATTGGTATCAACAGGCGAAAAACACGAATTCCAGCACGCCTGCATAAATAGAACTTTGCTGTGGTGCAAGCTAATAGAAGCGTATCTGATCCCCAATCTCACCGAGAGGACGAATGGCCAGATACAGCTAAGCGTATCCTCATTCCCCGAACTAGGACTTGCCGGTACTGACACCATGACCTTGGTGCGTGACGGGACCCTGGGAGCTTCAGAGATTTACGGCGGATACATCGGCGGTGAATACCCCGCGGTTGAGGTCCAATATCTCTGGGGGCTCTGGCCATCCCACGAGGATCATTACACAGTCCTATGGAATATCTTCCCCGATATCGAAAAGATCATCAAAGATGCGACAGGCGCTGTCGTCTGGTCACATAACTGGATACCAGGCGACGACCAGATGTTTTTCAGTAAGAAGGCTCTCCGTACTCTCGATGATTTCAAAGGCCTGAAGACACGCAGCCATAGTGCCGCTCTCTCAGATTGGATCGAGGGAATGGGTGCAGACGCGCAATTTGTCGCTTTCGCAGAGGTTTACGCCGCGTTAGAGCGTGGCATTTTGGACGCTGGTGTAACGGGAGCTAGCCCCGGGTTCGCCCAAAGATGGTTCGAAGTGACCGAATATATGAACGGTGGGCTAAAGAGTTTTAACTCCACCATGAATGTAATCAATGACAAGGTTTGGGCCGACATCCCCGACGACCTTCAACAGATTCTGATAGAGGAAGGCGCCAAGCTAGAACTAGAATCCCACCGTATCGCTGGGATCCAAAACCGCATGGGAGTCGCCAGGAACGTCGATGCTGGGTTGAAGCACGTCCAATTCTCTGACGAACTAAATGAACACAGCTTCAACGTTGCTGCTATTCAGCATGTGGTCCCTTCTTGGGTCAAACGCGTAGGTGGACCTGACCATCCGGCTGTCACCGAAACCTTCAACAAGAAGATAGGTCCGATCGTTGGTCTAGAGATAGTAGCCGACGACTCTGAGCAAGGGTTCGCTGTACGCAAGCTAAAATAGCTACGTAACCCATTAGGGAGTCCACTATTAAGGCGCACCGGGCAATTCCGGTGCGCCTTTTGTGATATACCGATACACTAAGGGCAAGTCGCAATCAGAATAGGGTCCACCATGGCGCCGGTGCGGCCGTTCTTGGACGTATAGACAATCAACAGGTCGTGTTGGTTTGTCGCCATTTGATACCTCTTGGGCTGAGAAGATTAAACCTGACAATTGGCACAGAAGTAGGTGCCTCGGGCGCGGACTCGGATGGCTGTCATCTTTGTGCCGCAATTGGGGCAGTCCGCTTTAACGTCCCGGGGGTGGCTCCAGGTGGTCAGGGCGGTGGGCGGGTCGGGCCAATACTGATCTCTGGCCCGGTCGTAAACTCCGTAGGCTGCTGTCAGGGCGTCGATGATCGATTGCCGCAGCCGGGCAATTTCGTCGATGGATAGGCTTGACGCGGGCCGTTCGGGGTGGAGGCCAGCCAAGAACAGGGACTCGTCGGCATAGAGATTGCCCAGTCCGCAGGCTATCGATTGGTCCAGCAGCAATGCCTTCACCGGGGCCTTTTTGCCGGCGAAAGACTCCGCTAGGGTTTCAACGGTGAACTGGTCGTCGAAGGGCTCGGGACTCATGGCTGGCAGCACCTCGGCAGGTGATTCGACCAGCCAAAGTTTGCCGAATTTACGGCCGTCCACGAAACGTAATTCACGGCCATCGTCCAGCGGAAAAGAGTGCCGGGTCATGGGGTCGGGTCCTTGAGATTGGGGTTGAACCAAAAGCCGACCGGTCATGCCCAGATGCACGATAAAATTGGCCGGTCCGGCGCCAGATAACGGAAAGACCAGATACTTGCCCCGTCGCTGAACATCTTGGATGGTGCGGTTTTTCAGCTCTACGGCAAGTTCCGCCGCCGACGGCTTTTTTACCGTGTTGGCCCAGGTGATTTCGGCGCTGCTGATAGCGCAGCCCGGCAGTCCGGCGCGGACCAGGTTCCGGCGCGTGTTTTCCACCTCAGGCAGTTCTGGCATGTCGAGACGGTTCTCCGGTCGCGAAGGTTTTGATTCGCATTCCCATTCTATATGGTGATACTCTCTACGACGAGTCGGAAACAACCAGCTAAGGCGGTTATTAAACCATGAAATTCGGAATATACAGTTCCATAGCCAACCCACCTAGAGGAGAGGATCTGCCTCGATGCGTTGACGAGGTTATCGAAGAGGCGCAGTTGGCAGAACAGGCGGGATTTGATTCTTGTTTCTTTGGCGAGCACCATCAGGATAAAGACGGTTTTCTGCCTTCGCCGCTGATCGTTTGCACAGCCGTGGCCGCGGCAACCACTACTTTGCGGGTGGGGACATCGGTAATCCTTTTGCCGCTGCATCATCCGGTGCGCCTGGCAGAAGATGTCGTAACCCTGGACATCATCTCCAAGGGGCGGGTCACGGTGGGCGTCGGCCTGGGCTACCAGGACGCCGACTTCCGGGCATTCGGCGTCAAGATGTCGGACCGTGTTCAGTTGTTTGAAGAGAAGGTCCAGATATTGAAAGAGTGCTGGTCTGGCCAAAAGTTCTCTTACAGCGGCAATCACCATCAGATCGAGAACCTGACGGTGAGGCCGGACACTGTCCAACTGCCGCACCCTCCGATCTGGATCGGGGCCAGCGCGCCAGTGAGCGCACGGCGGGCCGCGAACATTGGAGACGCGATAGTCACCACTCCCAGCACCACCCTCGACAACACCGTCAGATTGATCGATCAATACAAAGCCGCGGCTGAAGCTGCCGGTAAGACGCCGGCACCGGTCATCATGCGGGACGCCTGGGTGGCCGGTTCCAGGAAGGAAGCAGAGGAAGTCTATGGGCCCGAGGTTATGGCTGCCTACAAATACTATTGGCAGAACGGATTGCCCGAATTCCTGTCTATCAAGGAAGAATCGGAATTGACTCTGGACCAGGTCGCCAAAGACCGCATCATCATGGGCGACCCGGAAGAATGCTTGGCCGAGTTCCAGCGGTGGAGCGACGGCACTGGGGCCGAGTCCTGTCTGCTGCGTTTGCGGCACGCCCACTCAGGAGGCCCGTCCCATGCCCAGATTATGAAGGCTATCGACCTGATTGGAGACCGGATCATCCCTTATATGGAGTGATTGGGGTAGTTCCTACTGCGACGACGCTTCTGGAGCTTGGTTACACCTGGGGCCACGTAATTAGTCTCAAGCAGCAATCATTTAATCAGTGTTCTGCTGCCTCTGAGGCTATCGGATTGTAAGTAACCCGGATCACCGGAGCTTGCGATTCATTTTTCCACTGGTGGTGGACATTGGGCGGAACAAGAATAGCATCACCTTGGGAGACTGCGTAATTGATGCCACCGCAGACCAAGGTGGCCGTGCCTTCCAGTACGTAGACCACGTGTTCCCACTCGTGGATGTGCCCGCCGGTCTCAGGGTGGCTAACGGCGCCGGGAAGCATTGGGTTGTTATGCAGCATCACGTAGTTGGTAGCACCGTCCACGCTTCCGATCAGCACGTGACCCGCATTCCGGTCTAGTTCGTTGTGATTGCGAATCACCGGAGGCTGCCCGGTCCCTTCGCCGCCGTCATTCTGGGCGCCTCCGCTCTGCGCCGCAATCAATGGGTTTATCTCGATGCGGTAGATATTGCCCGGGTCTCCGTTGTTCAACGTGTAGTGGTCAACGTTGGGCGGTATGAACAATGCGTCACCGGCCTTTACTGGGTAACTTATACCGTCGCAGATGAGAGTCCCGCTGCCTTCGATGATGTAGACCTCATGCTCCCATTCGTGGATGTGGTGAGCGCTGGTGCCCCCGGGCGGAATCTCTGAGTAGGTCAAAGTGCAAGTCGGCGGGTTGTCGTCCAGATTTATTAGGCGGGCTGCATTTGTCCCGTCGAAAATATCGCGTACGTTTCTGATTACCGGATCCATTCTGGGGCCTCCGAAGTTAGTTTAAGGCTCTATTCCGTAGACCCTGACTGCGGTGTCATGGAACAGGGCTGCGCGTTCGGCTGCGGAATACTCTTTGGATAGCCGCTTGAACGCGTTGTACATCACGTTGTAAGAAAAGGAAACCTTGTCCGGGGGGAAGTTGCTTTCGAACATGCACCGGTCGGGGCCAAACTGCTCGATGCAATGTCTCATCCAGGGCGCCATCGACTCTGACAATTCTTCCGAGCCGATCGGTACTTCGCGGGCATGCCAGCCGAAGCCGAAGCGGGGCATGCCCAACCCTCCAAGCTTCATGGTGACGTTGTGGCAGGCGGCCGCGGCGGTTATTCCTTCCTTCCAGACGGGGATTATCTCGTCGTCCTTACCGGCGTAGATACCGACCCGGCTGACGCCGCCTACGTGGTTCACGATGATTGGCAAATCGGGCACCGCCTTGGCGAACTCCGCGATCTCCGCCAACTGTGGGAAGGACTGCATGATGTCCAGACTCAGTCCCATCTGGCTCAAGACCTTGGCCCCTTCGATAAATTTGGCGTCGTTGACGATTCCCTCGGTCTCCCGGTTATCCCAGGTGGGGTCGGTGTTCCAGGTGATGTTGTGGCGTATGCCTCGGAACCGGTTGGGGCTGGCCGCTTGGAGAGCTTCTAGCACAGGCGTAACATCCGCTCCCAGCTTCAGGTCGGCGTGACCCATGATGGCTGCGGCCGCCCGGCTTTCGCCGTAGACGCCGCTGGCGCTGGCCGCAGCCAGACCCTGTACGAACTCAACCTCGCCCACCGGACGCAGTTCTTCGGGGCCGCCGGCGCGGTACATGGACCTCGCCTCGAGGAACACAGTTGACCGGATGTTGTGGCCGCTGTAGATGTCGGCATTCAGCTCGTGTAGGAGATATCGCTGATACGGAACGCTGCCGGGACGGAGGTCCCAAAAATGGTGATGTGGGTCGCAGATCGGCAAATCTGGTTCCAAAGTGGGTTCTTGGGTCAGCGCCAGCCAGTCGTTGTAGCCGTAGGGCATACGGGCACCTCCGCACGTTTGGTTCGTGGGCCGATGATAACACAGGCAGAAATTGTAGCGGGGTACCGACGCCGCAACTTCTTTGAGTCCGGCGGTCAGCCGAGAAAGAAGTCCGTCAGTTCAGAAGCGAACCCTATGGTTAACGCGGCCCGCAGGTGATTTCGAGAATATCGATATCCTCGATCTGCTATAAATGTTCTTCGTCGTTTAGCTCTGATTTTACCAATGCGCGCTGGTGTTTAGCGGCCCCATTTGACTAGGTCTGGCAGCCAAAGCGCTATCTGCGGGAAGATCATCACTAGAATTACCGTGATGCCCATACAGGCCATGAACGGCAGCACCCCGATCCACAGTCAGCAATAGTGCTCTCTTTGACAATCTCGTTGGCAAGCTCAGCTTGCTCACGGTCGACGTCCTGACGAACTCCGTGCAAGACGTAAAGGTCCTGTTCTTCCCGGAGGATGGGAGATCACAAGACGTAATCACGGTCCGATCGTCGCGATGACCTCCCGGTCTCTGTCCATATAAACCACAGATTCGTTGGAACTATGAAGAGTAGTTTCGTTATAATCTGATGGTTGACCAGTTACTTAATTGAGATTACAAGAGAAATAGCATCATATTTAATAGACGCAACACTAAGCCCCAGACATCACAGGCGGGATTGCCTCTTAATCGCCAGCCACGGTGGTGGCATCGCCGTCCTTGGCGTAAGGATCAAGACCCCCTTCCTCTACCCCAAGTTGAGCAATCCCCTCAAATGGCTTCCGCTCCGCCACCTCAAGTCGGGCAATCCCCTCCTGTAGCCTCCCGCCCAAATAATGCAGGCCGTAATCGACGAGGCCGTAATAATGCAGGGCTAAACGAGCCAGTGCTTAATGAGGCAGGCCCATATCGTTTTGGCACCCAGATAGTTAGTCGCGATGTTGCCCTCGCCCTCAAGATAATTGGCTATAACGAACCCACTCGCATCCAATCTGATTGCATTGGCCCGCTTTTAGCTGGCAATGATGTGGTGGGCCAGGCCCATACTGGCACCGGGAAAACTGCCGCTTTCGGGATTCCCTTGGTGGAACAGACGGACCCCTCCCAGGTTTTCATTCAGGGTCTGATACTGGTCCCGACCCGAGAGTTGGCGATGCAAGTCCGCGATGAACTTGTTCGTCTGGCCCAATTCTGTCGCCTGGGAGTGGTGGCCTGCTACGGAGGGCAGCCCATCTCCAAGCAGATTGCAGCGCTTAAGCGCAGGACTCATATCGTTGTGGGTACTCCCGGCCGGGTGCTTGATCACCTTGGTAAGGGGACTCTACGGCTAGAAACTGTTCGCACTGTAGTATTGGACGAGGCCGACGAGATGTTAGACGTTGGCTTCCTACCGGATATTGAGCGGATTCTGAGCCGTACGCCCACAAACCGACAGACCGCCCTCTTCTCTGCCACAATACCCTCCCCTATCCGGCGAATCGTCGGCCGGCACATGCGGTCGCCGGTCTGGATACGGATAGGGAGTGAAATTGAGACAGCCCCCGAGGTACGACAAGTGTACATTGAGGTACTGGAACAGGACCGGATGCGTGCGTTTGTTCGGTTGCTAAAGACACAGGTGAACGGTGGGAAGGTCCTCATGTTCCGGAGAACGAAGGCCGGCGTAGACAATCTGGCCCAAGCATTGCAGAGGCAAGGCATTGCCGCCGCTGGAATTCATGGTGGATTGGTGCAGTCAGAACGAAACGCTGCGATGCGGTCCTTTCACGCCGGGGACCTTAAGGTGCTTGTGGCTACAAATTTGGCTGCCCGGGGCCTGGATATTCCGCAGATCTCCCACGTCATCAACTACGACATGCCCCAAAACCTCGAAGAGTATGTACACCGAATCGGCAGAACGGCGCGCATGGGACGCGATGGTACAGCCATCACATTTGTCACCGAGTGGGATTTCCCAATGCTGGACCTCTTGCAGGACGGGCTCGCGGGAGAACTAAAGCAAGAGACATTGCCTCTCTAGCATGTAGCCAAAAAAGGGAAGACCCTCTTCTAGTTGTCGGTGTGTCGGTAAGTTTTATTTTTGCGGCCCTTTCGTGGCCGGAGCATCTAATGAGCTGTAATTATTGATAGTGCCCGAGATGGGTTCAGAAATCACCAACAACATGCGATCTGAACTCGGCAATTGTCGTTCTAAAGGTCAGAGATTGGCTTAGCTGGCTATCTAGTGCAGCATGATACAAATTTTCGGCCGCGCGTGTCTCTACTCCATCTCCCAATACCCATATTTTGTTGCCTTCCGGCATTACCTTATTGGGCGTTGAAAATGGGGTCACAAAATTGACGGAATTAAGAGCATCATACCCCGGGTTTAGAGCGCCAAGAACTTCAATGCCTGGTTCAAAGGATTCTAAGCGAGTCACCCATGACCACTGCTAACCCCTGGAAGCCACGCCAGTTTGGCAACCCTAGTGGCAGGCCCAAAGGCACCTGTGACCTTTCTGGCTTTGTGGTTGAGACCACTGATGACCGCAAGGAATTGATAGATGCCCTGGTGTTTATCGCCATGACACCTAGGAACCAATGACCTACATTACGCATCTATCCCACCGCGCACGGGGAGTATTTTATGGCTGGTGGCTGGTAGGCATCAGTAGCTTTATCCGTACGTCCAGCGTACCGCTCTTTCATGCTATGGGGCTATGGTTTGTGGCGTTGGAAGCCCAGTTTGGTTGGAACCGTACTCAACTGTCACTGGCTTTCGCTTTTACCCGCGTAGAAAGTGGTTTGCTCGGCCCTGTTGAAGGATATCTGACTGACCGAATTGGAACACGCCGCCTCGTGTTTATCGGGCTATTGGTCATGGGCGCTGGCTTCTTACTTTTTGGTCAGGTAAACCATCTTTGGGTATTCTACGTAGCGTTCCTGGTTATGGCTCTGGGCCAAGGCCTAAGCGGCTGGTTGCCTATCACCACCATGTTGAACAACTGGTTTATTCGGCGGCGGTCCTCGGCAATGGGTTGGTCTAACTCTGGCAGCCGGCTCGGCGGACTTCTACTGATTCCATTATTAGCGTGGGCTATCGATCCCGATTACGGGCATTTGGGGTGGGCATTAACCGCGTCAATCTTGGGGATCTTTTTTCTGGTGATCGCATTGCCAATCTCCCGGCTCATTCGCAACCGACCAGAAGATTACGGCCTACATCCAGACGGTGACACACCAGATTCGACGCTCGTTGTCGCCGATGAAACCGAGCAAACCAGTCGACAGCGTAATCCAAATGGTGATTTCACCCTCGCACAAGCTATGCGGACCAAGGCTTTCTGGTACATTTCCGTGGGCCATAGCCTGACAGCTGTCGTGATTGTATCCATGATGACCCATCTGGCCCCACTTCTAACCGACGAGGGATTCTCGCTCCAGTCCGCGGGGTGGGTGGTGACCGTGTACACCGCTGTTTCCATGGTGTTTCAAGTTATTGGGGGTTACGCGGGTGAGCGTATACCAAAAAACGTGGGCATGTTCGTGTTTTCTTCGATTCAGGCTGGTGCTGTGCTAGTTCTTGTAGCCTTCCCATCCAACGTCGAGATGGTCTATCTGTTCGCAGTTCTGTTCGGCATTGGCTTTGGGGGCACTAGCCCACTCGCCACGTCCATCCGAGGCGATTATTTTGGCCGGGCCAATTTTGGCAAGATTCTAGGCATTTCATCGGTACCGATGAATATCCTGTTGTTTGGGGCCTCTCCATTCGCCGGATATATGTACGACCTTCAAGGCGACTACAACCTGGCTTTTGAGATCTTAGCCGCCTTGAATTTCTTGGGGGCGCTGCTTTTGCTAATGGCTAAGAAACCGATGCTAAGAACTGCAGCTGAGAGAACCAAAGTGACACGGCAAGACTCTTAACGGCAATCCTTTATACACGGATTAGCCTCTTCTTCAACCCCGCATACCTGTATCATTTAACGCCGTTAATACCCCTTGGAGTTTCACCTCGATTATCAACGGTTTCATGTTTACAGAACGCGGCTTATCCGCAATCCAGCCAGACGGAGTCTGACTGAACATAAAAGACGGGAGTGAAGAGAGTGCCGTATCCTTCTCTTAATGTTGTGAAGAATCCCATTCAGCAAGGATCATCTAAAGTCGACGAGACACTCCAGCAACGACCCCATAGATGGGACTGGTAGCAATAGATGTTTTAACCTCAATCTATGGCATGCAGCCATCCGTCAGCGGTCCGAACGTAAAAGCGACCTCTCGCAAATACTGGCGATACTTCGATGGGAGCGTCCAAAGAAAGCCGCCAATCTAAATTCCCAGTGAATCGATCCAAAGCGTAGAAAAAACCATCTTGGTCCCCGAAATATAATCGGTCCCCCAATATGACAGGTGAACTTGAGATGCTATCATCCGCGCGGAATTGCCAGAGATTTTCTTTGTTAGTTACTCCCCTTGCATACAAATACCCGTTAGCATCGCCGTAGTAGAGTGCTTCTGGCGCTACTGCGGGAGATGCGACGATACCCCTCGACGCTATTTTCTCTGGAGCGAAGCGCCATCGCTCTCCCCGTTGGCTGGGAGGTCGCGGCACTCCAGGGAATTGCCATATATAGAACTGGGACCACACTTTTTTGAATTCGAATTCTCCCCATACCGTACGAGCCTCGGCATCGACAGCAAAAAGTCTGCCGCCCGAAGGGAAATATGCCAATCCATTCCCAACCACAGGAGCATCGCTCACTGATGCAGCAGTGCGGAATCGGAACCGGGTTTGGCCAGTGCGAGCATTCAGGATGTTGAGATTCCCATCTGAGTCCGTTGCATACAGATAGCCCCCGCTGATGGCCGGCGAAGAACGAAGATTCCCATTTAATCTGTGTTTCCATATCAGATTTCCTGTTGCTGCGTCTACCGAGTAGACAAACCGATCAGATGATCCAAAAAAGACCATACCCCCGGCCACTATGGGCGAGGAGGTGATGGGAAATTCGGCAAAAAATTCCCACCGGGTATCTCCGGTTCTTCGGTCCAGAGCCAACAATCTGTGATCGGAAAGTCCCATATAGAGGTAGCTGTCTGATACTGCAAATGAGTGGTTCATCCGGCCGGGTGTCGGTATTTCCCAGATGGTCTCCCCAGTTTCCGCCTCAAGTGCTACGGCTTTGAAATCCCCACCCGCGTAAATAATTCCGTCTACTACGATTGGTGCACCGTATGTGTGTTTGCCAAGGTTTTCCGACCACAAGATGTGTCCCTTTGGTTGGCGTGAAAATTCTTCGAGATTTCTAGTACCGCCTAAATCCCATGCTACTGAAGACCATTGTCCGGGCAACGACACAGATGTGAGGTCAGACGTGGGTTTCTTGAAGAGAAGTACCACCGGGTCTGGTATGAAAGGGACACTGAGCCAGAAGACAAAACCTAAGACGAAGACGAGAACCACTACAAACGTTAGGCGCCATCGTCTCAGTCTCACCGTGCTGAGAAGAGCGTGACTAGGTTCCCCTCCGGTAATTGCCCACTCGGGCAATTCCGAGATCAACTTGCCACAGATTTGGCAGTTCCGGCCGAGTGTTTGGGCTTCAGCCCCGCACCAAGGGCAAGTCACGGGTGCCGGGATGGGCGTGGCGCGTTCATCAACCACATTACTGATGAAACTGGAGTCGCTTATCTACGTAGTCTATTTGAGTCTCCGCCTAGTCTTTAGTTAGCCTGCAATACTTAACTAGATCTGTCTTTGTTTGGGATCTAGCCAATCTCGTACCCAATCACCTAATAGGTTTATAGACAATACCGTTAATACGATAGCCACCGTAGGCACCAGAGACACCCACCATGCGTTACTCAGTAACTCCCGTCCATCGGCCACCATTAGACCCCAGGCCGGATTGGGCCGAGGAACCCCGGCTCCCAAGAAGCTGAGACTAGCCTCTAGAATGATGACAAAACCGATCTGGAGGGTGGCAAGCACGATAATGGTATTCGCTAGGTTGGGGAATATGTGCTTGTACATGATTCGCAGATTGGAAGCCCCTGAGACCTGAGCTCTTGCGATAAAATCTTGGGATTTTAGTTGCAATGTCTCACCTCGGATTAGCCGAGCGTAGCGAGACCATAAGAACAGACATATCACAATTAACACGTTCTCGATACTGGGACCACGAACGGCAGCCAACACTAAGGCGATCAGAACCAAGGAGATAGAAAGTGAGACATCCACCATCCGCATAATGATGGCATCCAGTATCCCTCCATAATACCCGGCTATGATCCCGAGGGAAGAGCCTATGATTCCTGATACGACGATGCCCAACAAGGAGACCACTAGGGCCAAGCGAGCCCCATATATCAAGCGGCTGAAAATGTCCATGCCATTCTTATCAGTTCCGAGTAGGTACTTTGTGCTACCTGCCTTTCTAGATAATATCTCTAGCTGATCCCCTATCTGGACGTTTTGTCCGCCACCGGTAATGGTACCGTCCCCTATCTTGACTCGGCGCTCAGCATCCTTGAGTAAAATCTCGTTCATGCGATTTTCGCGGTTGACCTTTTCAACGATCGTCTTGTACTTTATTGTTTCGCCTACCCAAGCCGGTGGCAGCAATCGGTCGTTAAGATCGCCTTGATCCGGGCTGTGAGGCGCAATCTGGCCAGCAAAAACAGCTGGAATTATGACGACAACAAGCAACAATACCGATGGGAGGAGAGGCAAACGCCGAGCCTCTCTGACTCTCCGCCAAAGGCGAGTGAGCATTAGTCTTGGGGTCCGTGCATTATCTGTTCCGATTGAGTTCAACGACATGCCGCTACACCCCTATTGGTTGACGCGTTTTCCCTAGGTATAACGGATCCTTGGGTCGAGGTAGGCATACATAATATCCACTATAAAATTGGCTGCTATATAGATTGACGAACCTAGAATCACAACCGCCTGCAGAGTTGGGAAATCCCGGGCAAAAACCGAGTTCACCGCCAGCTGACCCACTCCGGGCCATGAAAAAACTGTCTCGACCACTACGGTTCCGGTGAAGAAGGATCCTATTATGATGGCAAAATACGTCAGGGGAGCTATGAAAGCGTTACGAAGGCAGTGTTTCCAAATCACCTTCCATTCAGGTATCCCTTTGATCCGTGCCATTTTGATGAACTCAGTATCCAACACTTCTAGCATAGAAGAACGGGTCAGACGTAATAAAGCGGCCACCTGGAACAGAGCTAGGGTGAAGGCAGGCATTATCAGATGGTCCAGTCCTCCTTTACCTGACGTAGGTAACCAACCTAACCACACGGCGAAAAACCACATAAGGCCTATTCCCAGGCAGAAGTTTGGAATCGCCTGGCCCAGGAAAGCGATAGCCTTTCCCTGGTAGTCCATAAAGCCGTCTTTTCTTACCGCAGTGATCACCCCCAAGGGCAATCCAATGATGATGGTGAGAACCAGCGCTGCGCCTGCTAACTGGAGGGTGGCAGGGAACCGAAGTAGAACCATCCCCATGGCGGTCTGGCCTCCGAAGGCGTAGGACTCGCCAAAATCCCCGCGAACGGCGTTCCCCAAAAAGAGACCGTATTGGATATGTAGAGGTTTATCCAGGCCCCATTTTGCTCGTAGAGCCTCGATGTCTTCCGGTTCCACATCCCCCATGGGCATGATGGTCGTCAGTGGGTCGCCTGAGAGATGCGATAGCGAGAAGACGATTACACTGACCACAAGCACGGCTATCATCGCCTGGACGAATCGAATAAGAATGAACCGTTGCATTACTAACTCTCAACCTATCCCAGAGCACTAACCCAGGTGAAGCCTGTTAGATCTTCAGGGCCCTTCTACTATCATCCGGAGACACCAGAGCTGAGGCGATATTCTTTGCGAGTAAGAGCATTGGTAACTGCTCCGTCACCCGCTATGTATCCATTGGAGGAAGTCCTAGTTTCCCCCAATGGATACGACGAAGCTTCCTTAACGAGTCGCTTGGATGTTCTCCATGTTGAAGAACACTCCAGTTACCCCACCGAAACTGTAGTCTTCCACAACGTCAGGATTACCTACTATGGTCGCTTTAATATTCACAACAGGGATCGTTTGGTATTCGTCATAGATGTAGTCGCCGAGTTCCTGGGTTATCTTATTTCGAATATCCATGTCTGTTTCACTGAGCATCTGCTCGTATACGCGGTCCGCTATTTCACTCTCCATATACAAGACTCCTCTTGTGGGTCGGGCTTTCTCCGCATCCGTTGGGCCGGTGTAATAATAGATGCGCATGTTGGCCGCAATAGGCCTTATTGTCTGCCTTACCGGCAGCAGGTAATGGGCGTCGTGACGGTCGCGGAATTCTTCCAAGGCCTTGCCGAACTCAGTCTCTTTGATGTAGGCATCAATTCCGACTGCCTGGAGGCTTTGCATAACGGTCTGGGCGACCTCAATCACCTCGGGTAGACCTGGCAGACTAGACTGGCGGACCTCCATCTTGAACCGGTTCTGACCATTAGAATCTCCTGGGTATCCGGCCTGGTCTAGGAGTTTCTTGGCTAGTTCTGGATCGTAGCCATATTTCGCCTCAAATTCTTCTTCCCACCTATCACTCCAACCTTCTAGGGTCTGATGGAAGGTGGTGTTGTACATGGGCACGCCCCGGCCCTTAAAGAGGGTATTGATTATGGGTTCCCGATCGATGGCGCGATTCAAGGCCTCTCTGACCAGGCGGCCGGTCTCGCCTGTTTGAGCCCAGGGCTCATCGTCTGGATTGTAGTTCACTTTAGAGACTTGGTATTGGCCAAGGGGCAATATGGTGAGACCAACGGCTGGTAAGGGGCTTTCAAACACCACCATCCCTTTGTCCGTGGCCGAGTCATGAATGGCTTTAGAGAGGTCTGCTAGGTCTGCCTCCCCAGCCAGTAGCATTGCTAGACGGGTCGCCTCTTCGGGTACCGTGCTTATCTTCAAGGTCTTGAAATCGGGGTTCACCCGCCAGTGGTCGTAGGGAACCCTTTCCATCTCAGCGTATTCGTTCAGCACGCGGCTCGTAAATTGGTAAGCGCCGGTACCCGAAGGCCCGGTCTCGTACATAGACTCTCCTTCGGCCGCGAACTGGGCCGAACTGAAGCTCTGCGCGCAAGGTACCATGAGCACGTTCATCCACCAGGACATCAGGTCTACCTGGGCTCGTGCTAGGTGCATCGTGAAATTGTAATCATCGATTACTTTCAAGTCGCCATTGGCCTTCATCTGAGTGGCCGAGTCAGCTCCCATGAACGCTTTGAAGGTCGCAGCACAACCGGTAAGGCTACCCTCTTGAGTAGATGAGTCCACGTTGTAGATGAAATCGTCGACTGTGAACTCTCCCCACTGGTCGTCGTGGAACCTCACACCTTTGCGTATCTGGAACGTGTAATCTTGTCCATCGGGGCTTATTTCCCATTCGGTGAACAATTGGGGATAGACCTTAGAAACACCGGTTTCGGGTTTGATGGTAGCTGGATTTTCGATTATCGGCCGAAAAACCAAATGTCCGCTTTGCGATGCCTTCCATGGCAAGAATGTGTCCTGCGGCATCGGCGTTATAACTACGTGCAAGCTTTTATCGGTTCTGTTGTCCTGTACGACAGGGGCTTTGTCTGCCGCCTTAGGTTTCGCCGTCGGTGCTGCACTGCTGGTTTTAGCAGCGGGCTTAGCCGCAGGCTCGGATTTGGTTGGAGCTGTGGAATCAGAGCCACATGCCACAAGAAACACCAAGAGTATCGAAATCAGTAGTGCAGGGCTCATTAAGATGGTCCATTTCATGTCGTAGCCTCCGAATTCTTTAGACTTGGCAGGATTTTAAGAATCCTTGTGGGTGAACTGGGACGCTTCCCAGTTTGCTTTATCCGACCTCGAATATGTTTCGCTTATATGAGTTCCGTGTCATATTACGAGAATGGTACTAAGTAAAGGGTAGGCAGACTTTCTAGTATATATACACGTTTTACAAGGTATAGATTCGCAATCTAAACGAATCTGAGAGAAGATATAAACTATCGTGATACGCAATGTCAAGCTTAACTAACCAATCTAATCTTGACTGGCTAGTAGAAATCCAAGGTTCAGTGGACGCCGAGAGCTATAGAAACGGCCTTGGTGCTCGATCCGGTGGACCTTTGAG
>UINC01001344.1_pt1 | contig 23306 bp, 23 predicted proteins | sample 5385821 | NCBI WGS metagenome assembly UINC01 (sample SAMEA4666929, study PRJEB26691) | marine metagenome | isolation source: Pacific Ocean | place: Pacific Ocean | collected 2011-10-13 | reverse complement strand
ATTCTGAAACCGTAGAAAATTATTATTTAAAGTTAAGTGAAATATGTCGATTATTTTTTAATAAAATATTCTATATAAAAGCAACAGAAATGACATCACGGGAATTAGCAGAACATTTTGCCTTTATTGGAATAGAATCAGAGTTGGTAAATTCATGGAACAAAGTGAGTCAAATGGCAGATAAAGCAAAATATGCAAATTATATTCCGCCTATTGATCAGTTTAATGCTGACAAGGAGGGTTATATTAAATTAATAACTTCCTTTAATAAAATTAGGACTGAATCATAAACAAAAATTGATGATAAAAATATACTAATTCAATTTGGGTTTTAGCCATATTGGATTCGTAAGTGCAAAAATCTTTTTACTACTTATTGATTCAAGTTCTACTATGCAGCGGAAATAACATTCACTTTCAATATTAATTTCAATATATTTTTCTAATTCATAATCCCCGTAATTAAGGATTGTAAAGAAATTATTCTCTTTTTGTTCTTTAATGATACCTTTTATTAAAGTAATATCTTTAATTTTCCCAAATTCAGAAGTAGAAATAATTGATATCTTAAAGCTCCCCAAATTTGATGAAATAACACTCCCCATTTCATGTATTGATCCATTATTTTCAAAAGTTAAATTTATAAATGGTCCGTTTGTCACAAAGCAATTTCCATTTTTCATAGAAGAAATTACAGAATTTATATCTCTACTTTTATTTTTCGTAAATACTCCAGTCCTAAATTCTCCAAATAATTGTTCTTTCTTTTCATATAAAGACAGCATAGGTGTTTTAATTTGACGATACATATTGAAATTCCCATGAGCATCATTTCCAGCATAAATAAACTTATGATATCCATCTAATAACAATCTAATCCAGATTTTAATTCCATATTGATATCCTCTGCCTATATCTCCATTTACTATTTGAAGTCCAGCGAGATTATTTTCTAAAATATCTTTTAATAGCCACTTTCCTCTTTTTACAAAAAACCATTGTACAAGGGGAACAGGGGAAAACGGATGCGCAGCAATGCAGAGCGAATTTTCATCCAAACTAGCATGTACGGTTTTGGTATTATAGTCAGCATAAAAATTAAATGCTTCTTCAGCACCATCTCCTTGTCCAGGTAGAAAATGTGAATTATTTAGTATTAGTGCATGCACATTCCTCCCATCTTGATTATGTAAACTTAATTCTTCTGATGGGATGATAAATGATTTTCCAGGATTATCATTGTTGATTTTATTTATTTCCGATCTTGATTTATTCCATTTTTCTAGATTTGGGTCAGTTTCTGTCCATGAGCCAGGAACATCATCCAAATCATAGGAATGATCAGTATTGCAATAAAAGTCCAATCCTAAAGCTTCTGCTGCAGTAAGAGTCGCTTTTAGTGGGGCTCCAAACTCAACCTTATCTTCAGTTAAATTTGTATGGTAGTGCAAATCCCCATATAATGCATTCCCATCATTTGGATATGGAAATTCAGAAACATAGGTTGTCAGGTTATTATGAGTACACAGAGGGTAATTATGAATGGTGCAATTTCTACTTTTACCATTTACTTTATAGGAAAATTCAACATTAATTTCCACGTCTCCCGAAATTCCTGTTGCATCGATTGTAATTGTGTCATCCCACCAACTAAAATCAATATCAGCATTATATGAAAATATTTTGGATTGAATTATTTTATTATTTTTAATAATTTTTATTTCAACCTTTTCCAGGATGATTGGAAATATATGTGCATCCTTTATTATTAATAATATTGGAATATCATTTCCAGGTTCAATTCTAATGGGAAGGTCAGCTAATATTTCAGGTTCTTTTTGAAAATAGCGACTATTACTCCATTTAAAACGAAAGTGCAGTTCTGCATACATAATTACCATGGGTAAAAAAAGTGCAAAATGTTCTATAAGAAATTCAGAATTTATCATCTCAAATATATGTGAATAATGTACAATTGATATGTAATTTTATGGGTATAAATTAAACTAAGGAATGCAAGATAAACGATGGCAAATACTTCAGATTTTAAAAATGGTTTAATTATAAATCATAAAAATAACTTATGGAAGATTGTAGAATTTCTTCACGTAAAACCAGGCAAAGGCAGTGCTTTTGTAAGATCAAAATTAAAAAATATCCGTACAGGACAAGTAGTAGAAGAAACTTTTAGAGCCGGGGAAAAGATTGAAACTGTAAGAGTTGAGGCTAGAAATTACAACTATCTTTACTCTGAGAATTCTAATTATATTTTTATGGATGAAGAAACATTTGAGCAGGTAAGTTTGAGTGAATCCCAAGTAGAAGATGTGCTTGATTTCCTTTTAGAAAATACAGTTACAACTATTGCTTTTAACGGAGATGAGCCCATTGAGGTGAGAATTCCACAACATATGAATATGACCATCAAAGCTACCGATCCTGGAGAAAGGGGGAATACAGCCCAAGGTGGTTCCAAGCCGGCAACATTAGAGACGGATTTAACAATTCAAGTGCCATTATTTATTCAAGTCGGAGATGTTATTCGCGTAGATACGAAAGATAAACGTTATATTGAGCGAGTAAAGAATTAATACGCTTATGTTAGAAAATAATATAAAAAATCTTATTAAGATTTTAGAAGATTCCAAAGTAGATGAACTTGAAATATCAACTTTTTGGGGTAAGCAGAAAATAAAAATTAGAAAAAAATCAGTTCAATCATCCGAAAATAATATTGAACCCACTCATCCTGATTCATCTCCACCAATAATAAATGCTCCCGATACTAATTCTGAGATTCCAACTGCAATAGAAATTGAAAAAGTAGCTGTTAATAGCGAAGAGCCAAGTGTCTCTGCTTCAACTGAAGAAAATACAGTTATAATCAAAGCACCCTTAGTAGGGACATATTATCAATCTTCCAAACCAGATACTCCTCCATTTATTTCAGAAGGGGATATAATTAAAACTGGTCAAGTTATTTGTATAATAGAGGCTATGAAAATATTTAACGAAATAGAGTCTGAAATATCAGGAAAAGTAGTAAATATCCTCATAAAAGATGGCACTCCTGTAGAGTATGATCAAGATCTCATAGTTATTTCTCCTGAATAATTTATGTATAATAAAATATTAGTTGCCAATAGGGGAGAAATAGCTCTCCGAATTATTCGTGCATGCCGTGAACTTAATATAGGTACCGTTGCTGTTTATTCAAAAGCAGATGAATTATCCCTGCATACAAAATTTGCAGATGAAGCCATTTGCGTGGGACCTGCAGAAAGTTCAAAGAGCTATCTTAATATTCCTGCTTTAATTGCAGCCGCAGAACTAACAAATGCTGATGCAATCCACCCTGGGTATGGATTTCTTGCCGAAAGCTCACAATTTTCAAAGATTTGTGATGAAAATGGAATTGAGTTCATAGGACCTCCACCTGAAACTATAGACGCTATGGGCGACAAGGCAAACGCCAAAGATTCTATGAGAAAAATAGGTGTACCAGTAATTTATGGGTCGGACGGAATAGTAGAGTCTATAGAAGATGCCAAGATAGAAGCGGAAAAAGCCGGATATCCAGTTATGCTAAAAGCCACTGCAGGTGGTGGTGGAAAAGGTATGCGTTTAGTTGAAAGCGAAGAGCATATTGAGAACGCATTTAATACAGCCCAATCTGAAGCAGAAATGTCATTTAACAATGGGGATCTATATTTAGAAAAATTTATTCAAAAACCACGACATATTGAGGTGCAAATATTAGCGGACAAACATGGAAATGTTGTTGCCTTGGGAGAAAGAGAGTGTTCTATTCAACGTCGTCACCAAAAACTCATTGAAGAATCTCCTTCTCCTGGAGTTGACGAAATAACTCGAAATAAAATGTACGATGCGGCTATAGCTGGCGCTAAAGCTTCAAATTATGTAGGCGCAGGTACTATCGAGTTTTTAATGGATGCTAATAATGATTTTTTCTTCATGGAAATGAATACTCGAATCCAAGTTGAACACCCTGTAACTGAAATGGTAATTGGGGCAGACTTGATAAAATACCAAATTCTCTGTCATGCCGGACATCCTATTCCAGATTGGATGAAAACAATGAAAATTCGCGGTCACGCAATTGAATGTAGAATTAATGCAGAAGATCCTTCTCATAAATTTCGACCCTGCCCAGGAACAATTAGTAGTTTTCATATGCCTGGCGGCATGGGGATTAGAGTGGATACTCATGTTTATGCAGGATATACAGTTCCACCAAATTACGATTCAATGGTTGCAAAGCTTATTGTTCATGCTCCATCTAGGATTGAAGCTATTAATCGCATGATTGGAGCTTTAGATGAATGTGTATTTGAAGGAATTAAGACAATCATACCCTTTCAACGGCAGATTCTTGAAAACGCTGATTTTCAAAAAGGTAATATAGATACAGGATTTTTAGAAAATTTTCAATTTAAACCAGGAGAATAGTATTAAATGAATATACCATCAGATTTACTTTACACCAAAGACCATGAATGGATAAAGATAGAAAATGGTATTGCTACTGTAGGTATCACTGATTATGCTCAGGGTGAATTAGGCGATATTATTTTTATCGAATTACCAGAGATTGGAGATTCTGTTCAAGCAGAAGACTCCATAGGAACTATTGAAGCAGTTAAGACAGTTGCAGATATTTATTCTCCAATGAATGGAGAGATTTCGGAAGTTAACATAAATCTTGAGGACAATCCAGATAGCATAAATACGGATCCCTATGATAGTGGGTGGATAATAAAACTAAATAATTTCACTAATAATGATGATAATTACCTTACTCCAGATCAATATAAATCACTAATTCAATAATGCATTTTATTCCCACAACTCCAGAAGAAGAAATTCAGTTACTTAAAGGAGCTGGAGTAGCGACTTTCTCTGATCTGATAGAAACGATTCCTAAAAAACTTAGATTGGATTATGATTTAGGACTTGGCGATCCTCTTTCTGAAATGGAAATAGAAAAAGAATTACAGGAATTAAGCATTTCCAATGAACCGGAAAGTTATTGTTTTGCTGGAGGCGGGGTATATGATCATTATATTCCCAAAGTGGTAGATTTTATTAGTGGGCGATCTGAGTTTTATACTGCTTATACTCCTTATCAGGCGGAAGTCAGTCAGGGAACATTGCAATATTTATACGAATTTCAAACTATGATCTGCGAACTATCGGGAATGGATATAGCAAATGCATCTCTCTATGATGGTGCTTCAGCAGTTGCCGAGGCATGCCTCTTGGCTCATTCAGTATCCCGTAGTAATATTATTTTATATTCCGGATCATTACATCCTAATTATATTCATGTTGTAAGATCATATCTAACTGGTCAAGATATGAAATTAGTTGAAATTCCAGAAATTGATGGCATGACCGATCTAAATTGCCTAAACTCTTATACCGATAATATTGCCGCCTTAATTATTCAATCACCAAATAGGAATGGTTTAATTGAAAATTGGATGGCAAGCAAAAAGAAGATGTTAGACCCTAATGCTTTGCTGATTGCCGTTTCAGATCCATTTGCATTATCTGTCCTTAAATCTCCTGGAGAATGTGGAGCAGATATATACGTTGGTGAAGGTCAGACAATAGGAAATCAAATGAATTATGGTGGGCCATTACTTGGATTAATGGCGGTAAAAGAAAAATATAAACGTAGAATTCCTGGCAGAATTATTGGAAAAACAATTGATAAAAATAATAGAGATGGATTCGTACTAACTCTACAAACCAGAGAACAGCACATAAGGCGAGAAAAGGCAACTTCAAATATTTGTACAAACCAAGGCTTGCTTGCCTTGAGGGCTACAATATACCTTTCACTTATGGGAGCACAAGGAATGCCTTATTTTGCCAAGATATGCTATCAAAAAGCGCGATTTGCTGCAAAAGGTGTATCGGAATTGGAAAATTACACTTTACCCTATTCTAATGAGTTTTTAATGGAATTTGTTGTAAAAACCACTCATTCTGCTAATGATGTAGTTGATTATTGTGCAGCAAAAGGTATTACAATTATGACTGTGCAATCTGATAGAAGCAATTCTTTACTTCTAATTGCTGTCACAGAAAAACGAACTATTGATGAAATTAATTATTTAATCAAATGCTTGAAGGAGTTTAGTTGACCACATTCTTAAAATTAGAAAAAATCAGGACTGAACGTGGTGCAGTTGCAATTGCACTTCTTGATCCAGATATCAAGAATGATAATGCTTTGCTAAACATGCTTCAACTTGTAAATGAAAGTGACTTTGATGCTATATTTATTGGAGGTAGTTTGATATCCGACAATGAGTTTGAATCGAGGCTTGAAGAGGTTACTAAAAATACAGAGCTTCCTGTAATTATTTTTCCTGGATCATCCAATCAACTTTCTCAACATGCAGATGCAGTATTATTTTTATCTTTAATTAGTGGACGAAATCCTCAATACTTAATTGGTGAGCATGTTAAATCTGCGCCAATTATACACAATATGAATTTAGAGGCAATTCCAACTGCTTACATTCTTTTAGATGGTGGTATACGTTCATCTGTAGAAGTAATGAGTAATACATCACCAATTCCAATGAATAAACATGACATTATACTGGCTCATGCTTTAGCTGGTGAATACCTTGGCAATAGTTTTGTATTTTTAGAGTCAGGAAGTGGGGCTCAAAATCATGCAGCATCAGAAGTAGTTTCAATTATCTCAAAACAACTGAAAATACCAATTATTGTTGGCGGGGGCATTAATACATCTGCGTCAGCACAATCTTTAGTCAACTCTGGGGCAGGCTATATAGTAACCGGGACTAAAATAGAACAAAACCCCTCAATTAAAGAATTGCTTAAATTTACAAATGCAGTCCATCAATTATGATTAATGAACCTGCAATTGAAAGGAATAATCCATTATGGGAATTGGCTACTGAATATCTATCGCACTTGCAATTTGAACGGAGATTATCGAATAATACCCTCTATGCATATAATCTTGATTTAAAAAAATATACCCATTTTTTGTTTTCTGAATTACATCTCACTTCAATTAATTCAATTAAAGCGTCTCATATTGAAAATTTTGTAAAAGATTTAAATAATGCAGGGACAATGGATACAAAGAGTGATTTAAAAAAATCATCAACTATTCATAGACTTTTTTCAACTATTCGTGGATTTCACCAATATCTGTGCCAATTACGAATCACTGAAAATGACCCATCGGAATTATTAGTGCCGCCACGGTTAACTCGAAAAATTCCAACGACATTATTAGTTGAGGAAGTTGACAAGATTATTCAGGCAGTTGATTTAACTAAAAAATATGCCCTCAGAGATCAAGCCATACTTAGCCTGCTTTATGCTTCCGGTATAAGAGTCACTGAATTGGTTGATTTAAAACTGAAAAACCTCATGATGGATGACGGATTGATTCGCGTTTTTGGCAAAGGTAGAAAGGAAAGAATAGTTCCCATTGGCAAAATAGCATTGTCTTTTCTAACACTTTACCTTAAAGAATTAAGACCTTCTAATTCTAGAAAAGGCAAAAGTCAGGGAATATTATTTCTAAACCATAGGGGAGGAAAGCTGACCCGAATGTCAATTTGGAATATTCTTCATGAAAATACTCTTAGAGCCGGGATTACAAAAAAAGTCAGCCCACATGTGTTGCGACATAGTTTTGCTACTCATTTATTAGAAGGGGGTGCTGATTTACGATCCGTTCAGGAAATGCTTGGACATTCGGATATAACAACCACCCAGATTTATACGAATATTGATAAAATTTATTTAAAAGAAATTCATAAAGAATTTCATCCAAGGAGCTAAATGCTTTTACGTTTACCAATGGAAGTATTAATAATATTACTTCCTATTTTGATATTTTCACTTTGTTTTCATGAATTCTCCCATGGATATATGGCATACCGTTTAGGTGATCATACCGCTGCCAGAAATGGACGTTTAACCCTGAATCCCATAGCACATTTAGATCCCATTGGCTCTTTGATGATATTATTTGTAGGATTTGGCTGGGCAAAGCCGGTTCCTGTTAATCCTGTGAACTTTTCCAACCCTCGCGAAGATATGATTAAAGTGGCATTTGCTGGCCCAGCATCTAATTTAATATTAGCATTTATTGGAGGATTAATAATGAGATTTGTTAATATGACTGGCATCATGCAAAGTGAAATATTTATTCAAATCCTCTATTTTTTTGTATTTATAAATATATCTTTGGCAATATTCAATTTGATTCCTGTTGCGCCTTTAGACGGTTCCCAAATATTTGGCAATATGATTTCCAAAAATAATCCTGAATTGGCTTGGAAGCTTCAATTCTATGGACCAAAGATTTTAATGGGTCTGATCCTAATCGGTATGGTAACGCCTTTTTCAATTTTAGGGTTTATTATGATGCCATTTGTTAAAACATTCATGTATCTATTTACAGGCATAAGTTTTTAAGGCGATTGAAAATTAAATTATTACGACATCAATTTGGGCGGGAAAATAGCAGTTTAGTTAAACTCTCTAGGAATATACTATTACTAATCATACTCATATTTTTAATGTATAATTTATCTAATTATTAAAGGTTGTAATGAAAATTATTGAATGTGTACCTAATTTTAGTGAAGGACGAGATCTTGATCTAATAAAAGAAATCACTGATACTATGGAATCAGTTTCCGGCATCACACTTTTAGATGTTGATCCCGGTGCAGATACCAATCGAACCGTAGTTACTATAGTGGGAGACCCTGAATCAGTAATTGAGTCAGCATTTCTTGGTATAAAAAGGGGATCCGAACTTATTGATATGCAGAAACATAGCGGAGCTCATGCTCGTATGGGTGCAACTGATGTATGTCCTTTTGTACCCATTTCTGGAACCACAATGGATGATTGTGTGAAATATTCAAAACAGCTGGCAAAACGAGTAGGAGAACAACTTAAGATTCCTGTTTTCCTATATGAATTTTCAGCTGCAAATAATGATCGCATAAATCTGGCAAGTATTCGCAGTGGAGAATTTGAGGGAATGACAGAAAAGTTACAATTACCCGAATGGAAACCTGATTATGGCCCAGGAAAGCCTCATGTATCAGCTGGAGTTACTGCAATTGGTGCTCGAAATTTTCTTATCGCTTATAATATAAACCTTAATACAAAGGATAAAAAGATTGCTACTGACATTTCCCTTGATATTCGTGAACAGGGACGAAATAAACGTGATGAGCATGGTAAATTTGTTCGTGATAAAAATGGTATTCCCATAAAATCCCCTGGTATTTTGAAATCATGTAAAGCTGTGGGGTGGTATATTGATGAATATGGATTGGCGCAGGTGTCCATGAATCTTACAAATTTTAATGAAACTCCTCCACATATTGCCTTTGAAGAAACGCGAAAGCAGGCAAGAAAGAGGGGAGTACGAGTATCAGGAAGTGAACTTGTGGGATTAATTCCACTTGAATCTATGATCACTTCCGGGAAATATTACCTCACAAAACAGAAGCGCTCAACAGGGATTCCAATAAAAGATATAATTCATATTGCAATTAAATCAATGGGATTAGACGATTTAGCGCCATTTGATCCTAATGAAAAAATAATTGAATACAGAATTGGAAAACAATCTGAAGAATTAGCTGCAATGACCCTATGTAATTTTTCTGATGAATTATCTTCAGACAGCCCTGCTCCCGGAGGCGGTAGTGTTTCAGCATTGGCAGGTGCGCTGGGTGCATCATTATCGGCAATGGTTGCGAATCTAACATTTGGTAAAAAGAAATGGGAACCACTGTTTAAACAAATGAGTAAACTTGCTGATGATAGTCAAAAATTAAAAGATGAATTAATTCAATTAATAGATGCAGATACTGAATCATTTAAAATGGTTATGGAAGCATTTAAATTGCCAAATAAATCTGAACAACAGATAAAAGATAGAAACTCTGCCATAGATCGTACCATGAAGGAAGCAACAAAAGTTCCGTTTAAAACATTGCAGTATTGTCGTAAAATCATGGATTTGTCATTAGAAGCTGCTAAATATGGAAATCCTAATTCAGTTTCAGATGCTGGAGTGAGTGGAGAAATGGCTAGCGCAGGGGCAAGAGGCGCAGCTCTAAATGTGCGCATAAATCTTAAAGATATTAATGACAAACTTTTTTGTAAAAAGATTGAAAAAGATACAGAAATCGTTTTAAAAGAAGTAAGTGACTTATTAATTGAAATCCGTAAAACAGTTGAACATAAATTAACTAATGAATAAAATTCATCATTTAGAATCTTCTCTAGTCGATCAAATTGCAGCTGGTGAGGTTATTGATAGACCTGCATCGGTTTTAAAAGAACTAATTGAAAATTCCCTTGATTCAGGAGCAAGCAATATTGATGTTCATATTCTAAATGGCGGTCATGATCTCATTCAAGTTTCTGATAATGGATGTGGTATGAGCAAGGAAGATTTAAAGCTGGCATTTACAAGACATGCAACCAGTAAAATACATGAATTAGAAGATTTAAATTCAATCTCAACCCTTGGATTTCGCGGTGAAGCTCTGCCAAGTATAGCATCTGTTTCAATGTTTACAGCAATATCGGCGGAAATCGATTCTAAGGGAAATGAAATTCGAATTCATGGAAGTGAAGAAAAATCTTTTAAACCCTCTGCAGCATTAATTGGCACAACTTGTAAAGTTCAAAACTTATTCTATAATACTCCAGCTAGAAGAAAATTTTTAAAAAAACCTGAAACAGAACAGGCTGTTATTAATTCAATGATGCGTCGATTTATGCTTTCTAGGCCTGAAGTCGCATTTAAAATGATGTCAAATAATAAAATTGTATATGATGTTCCAAAACAGGAACTATCTGAAAGAATAAATGCAATTTATGGTTCCACTTTCAAAAATGGAATTCTCCCCGTGGAATTAACAAAAGATCCTTATACAGTAAAAGGATTTACAGGGAATTTATCTCTTATAAAGAAAAGGCAAGGAGAACAATATATATTTTTAAATGGTAGATTTATAAAAAATCGTCTTTTAAATTCATCAATATATTCTGCCTATCAATCACTTATTCAGCGTGGAGAATTTCCGTTTTTTGTATTATTTTTAGAAATGCCACCGGAACTTTTCGATGTGAATGTTCATCCTGCAAAACTTGAGGTACGTTTTATAAATGAATGGCAAATATATCATGTAATTAAAACCTCGATCACAAGTGTTCTACAAGATATACTTAAAGTAATACCCGATTATAATTCTTATCAACATTTCCCAGCTCATTCTTCTAAAGAAACCGAACCATTACATTTAGAAAAAGCACCGTCTGGTTCAATTGCTCAATTTGAACAGGCTCCTCATAAGCGTATTGATTCCGAATTTAATGGTCTCATTGACAAAAGTGATCCCCAAATTCAACGCGCCCATCTTCGTATGGAGTCAACGTTAGATGATATTAAAATGCCCAATGAAGAATTGCAACCTGTGTCAAATCATATTTGGCAAATTCATAAAAAATATCTTATAACTGAAATAAAAAGTGGTATTGTCATAATTGATCAGCATGTTGCTCATGAGAGGGTATTATTTGAAGAGGCTAAAAAAGCTATAGAAGGGCAGGGTTTTCCATCCCAAACTGTACTTTTTCCTCAATCATTAAAACTACAACCTGAGGAATATGAAAGCCTTTTAGAAATTACTCATTATCTAAATAAAATTGGTTTCCGTTTTCGAGAATTCGGTGAAAATACAATCATCATTGATGAAATTCCTCCTGATATTAACTGGGGTAATGAGAGCCAAATTATTAGAGAAATTATTGATCAATACATATCTGTTAAGAAGATAGACCCTTCATTTATTGATCAAATTGCTGCTATTTATGCATGCAAATCGGCTGTAAAAGCAGGAGATCAACTAAATCCAGAAGAGAGAATACACCTTGTTGATCGCCTATTTTCTACAGATCACCCTTATTATTGTCCTCATGGGAGGCCAATAATTATTAACTTGTCTATCAATGAATTAGATCAACGATTTGAAAGAAATACTTAAACTCAATAATAAGTATAATTAACAATGGCTGGGAAAAGTACTAAATATTATATTTTAACTGGATTGATATCAATACTTCCTTTGACTGCGACTTATTGGATTGTCGTAAAATTATTTCATTTCTTTTCCAGACCAGGCGCATCTATTGTCGAATTTATTTTCGCTGATAAAGTGCCGCTTTATGTGCCGCAAATAGCCGGCTTTATTCTAACCTTATTATTTATTTATTTGATAGGTATATTAGTATCAAACGTATTGGGGAAGAGGTTGTATGCATGGCTTGAAAATATGCTTTCTAGAATTCCAGTAGTTAACTCAGTATATCGTACTATAAAACAAATAACTACCAGCTTATCTGGTCCTGATAGGCAAGCATTTAAAAAAGTAGTATTTATTGAATACCCAAGAAAAGGTATTTGGACATTAACAATGGTTACGGGTGAATCGACAAATGAGAAAGGGGATGCCTATTATCATATTTTTGTTCCCACAACACCCAACCCTACTTCTGGATATATGTTATATGTACCTCAAAAAGATACTCATGAAACTAATATGTCAATTGAAGAAGGTCTTAAAATAATTATTTCAGGTGGTATGTTGGCGCCTAATAAAAATATTTTGGAGTTGAATGATGTCTCTGAAAAATGAATTTGCAATTTCTGGAAATTGGTTATTTAAACACCGCAGCTATTTACCACTAATAATTCTACCATTATTATTTTATTCTTTATTTGCTCCAGTAGGGGCATTATTTAATTTACTTTTCTATATAGGATTGAGCGTTTCATTACTAGGAGAGTGTATTCGCATTATTACAGTTGCTTTTGTACCTGCGGGAACTTCTGGTAGAAATACAAAACAGCAAAAGGCTACTTCATTGAATCAAACTGGAATTTATTCAATAGTTCGACATCCTTTGTACTTAGGTAATTTTTTAATGTTGTTAGGCCCTTTCATATTCACTGGAAATATTTATGGCATCATTATTTTTATATTATCTTTCTGGATTTATTATGAACGCATTATGTACGCCGAAGAAACATTTTTGATTTCCAAGTTTGGAAGTGAATATGAAAATTGGTCCTCTAAAACCCCAGCTTTCCTTCCCAATATTGCGTCTTATACTCCAACCAAATCAATATTTTCTTTTAGAAAGGTATTAGAAGGAGAATATTCCGGAATTTATGGTGTTTTTGTCATTTTCACTCTATTATTAGCTTTTAGAAATTATAATTTAAACATCACTCCAATTATTTCAAATGCATGGAAAGGGATATTTTTGGGGAACACATTAATTTATATAACTTTACGAACACTTAAAAAAAGAAGAAGAAATGATTAATGAATAATATAGAAAATCTTGATAAAAATAGAGATTCTGATTCAGTAAATGCATATTTTAAAGATATATTTACTTTTGCTGGAATTGGAATTATCACCCTTGATTCTAAAAACAATATAGAGTTTGTAAACGAAGAAGCGTTAAGCATATTTGGCTATACATCAATTGAATTAATCAACACAAATTTCTCTGCCCTAATCCACAGCGCCGATCAAAAATCTTTTTCCCTATATATACAATCTAATAATTCATTATCTCCAGCAGAATTTAAAGGCATCCATAAGGATAACTCTGCTTTTCCAATTGAGATAAATATCTCAAGTAAATTATTAAATAATAATTTTATTTATACGGTAGTAATTCGTGATATTACTGAGTTAAAGCAAAATGAGGAAAATTTAAAACATCAGGCATATTTTGATTCATTAACGGAAATTCCAAATCGTACATTATTTTTAGATAGGTCGGAAATTGCTTTAAATCAGGCGAAAAGGTCACAAGAGGGTATGGCAATAATTTTTATAGACTTAGATGAATTTAAAGAATTAAATGACACATTAGGACATGATGCAGGAGATGTAATGCTTAAAACAGTTTCAAAAAGGTTCATAAATTGCGCTCGAAAATCTGATACCGTATCAAGAAGAGGGGGTGATGAATTTACAATTCTAATGCCTAGAATTAGTAATATTAAAGATGCAGTGAAGTTGGCTGAAAGGATTCTTGATTCAAATAAAAGTGCTATAGCAATTAAAGATAAAATGGTTTTCCCAAAAACAAGTATTGGTATTAGTATTTATCCTCAAGATGGAGATAGTATTGAAACGTTAATAAACAATGCCGATAAAGCTATGTACTCTGCAAAAGAATCGGGGAAGAATCAATATTCAATTTTTAATTCTAATTAATTAGTTCTTTTTCCATCTGATTCAAGAGAGAAAATATTTCGTCTGGGTTTCTTATTATCATAAATTGTTTTCTCCAATTTGAAGCTCCATTAAATCCTTTGAAATAATAATTAAAATGCTTTTTCGATAAATTGACACTTAGGGAATTATTATAATATTCCGTTAACATTAAAAAATGTCTCTGGGCAATGTTAATTATTTGAGATAAGTCAGGATTTCTAACTGCATCTACAGAGGTATTAGTTTGCAGGGAATTGAATATCCACGGTTTTCCCAAGGCGGCCCTGCCAATCATAACTCCATCACAGCCTGTTTCATTTAGTAATTTATTATAATCCTCCAATGAATTCACATCACCATTCCCAATTACCGGAATATTTACCGCCTCTTTCAATTCCTTAATCAGACTCCAATTAGACATGCCGCTGAATTGTTGTTTGGTAGTACGGGGATGGAGAGTAATTGCTGCTACACCAATCTTTTCCATGCGTACCCCTGCTTCGGTAGAAACCAGATTGTCTTGATCCCATCCAGCCCTCATTTTAACTGTTACGGGTATTTCTGGTACTGCCTCTACAACAGCTTGAGTAATGTCATCCATGAGACAGAGATCCTTTAAGGCTGCAGAGCCAGCTCCTTTCTTGGTAACCTTTGGAACGGGACAGCCATAATTAATATCAATTATGTCTGGCTTCAACATATCGTATACCATTTTAGCTGAATTCCCCACAATTTCTGGAGTTTCTCCAAATAATTGAATTCCAATAGGGCGTTCATTATCGGTGAATTTCATTAATTCCAATGTTTTCATATTTTCACGAATTATTCCATTTGCACTCACAAATTCAGTAAATACAACACCAGCACCCATTTCCCGGCAGAGTATACGAAAGGGATGATCGGTTATCCCTGCCATAGGCGCAAGAAATAAGGGGTTTAATATTTTTAAATTTCCAATTTGCACAGGTATAAAATTTCTATCATTTATGATATTCTATCTAATAAATTTATTAAATTATACATATTGGTAATAGTAATATCATGCCAAGAAATAGTATAGTTAATTATCAAAATAAAATCAGGGAAATAAATTGGAATTACTTTTAGCTCAAACTAATGGGCAAACCGGAAGCGGTATAGCAGCATTTTTACCAATTATATTAATTGGATTAATCTTTTATCTACTTATACTAAGGCCACAATCAAAGCAGCGAAAGCAGCATGCAGATTCACTTTCTCAGCTGAAAAAAGGTGATAAAATTCTAACTCGTGGAGGAATATATGGAAAGATTGTCAGCTTTCAGGGAAAAAATGAAAACAAGATTTCAATTGATGTAGGCTCTGGTATTAAATTAAATATTGCCCGTTCATATATTGCTGGACCAGCAAACAATAATAACGATGAAGCCCCAGACGGTAACAGCTAAACCAACACTCAAGATCTTAAAATATGGTGATCCTATTCTCCGTAAAAAAGTTGCGGATGTAAGCGATTTTACGAATCTACCCTATTTAGTAGAACAAATGTTTAATACCATGCATGAAGAAAGTGGGATAGGATTAGCTGCAAATCAAATAGGATATAGTTTGAATCTACTAGTTTTAGATACCTCCAATTTGGAAGGTGAAGAAGATTGCAAACCATATATTTTAATCAATACTGAAATTATTGGATCGAATGGATCTTCCATTATGGAGGAAGGATGTTTAAGTGTGCCTGATATTCGTGCGGAAATTGAACGTCCTGAAACTATTATAATAAAATTTCAGGATTTAGAACAAAATTTTCATGAAGAATCATTTACCGGATTACTTTCCCGTGTAATTCAACATGAATTAGATCACTTAAATGGCAAATTATTCGTAGATTATCTGTCACCAGCTAAAAAGATACTAATAAAAAAGCGTCTTTTAGAAATTTCAAAAAATGGCAGTCCATCTACTGGAATTATTTTATAAATTAAATAGTTAATAGCAATATGAAATTGGTGTTTTTTGGTACACCTGAATTTGCAGTTCCTACTCTTGATGCCCTTCATGATTCAGATCATGAAATATTGGGAGTAGTAACAAGTCCAGATAAAAAATCAGGTCGTGGATTAAAAGTAAAGTCATCGGCAATAAAAAAATGTTCCGAGAAGTATGGCTTGCCTATCTATGAACCGGAAAACACAAAAAGTAATCAATTACATTCTACATTAAAACGAATTAATCCAGATATTTATGTTGTCGTGGCTTATAAAATATTACCAGAATCAATTCTAAATATACCTAACAAAGGTGCTGTAAATCTCCATGCATCTTTACTCCCAAAATATAGAGGAGCAGCTCCAGTAAATCATGCAATATTAAATGGTGATGCTGAAATTGGGCTCAGCACATTCCTAATCCAGAAGAAAGTGGATACAGGTGATTTACTTTTTCAACATTCCATGCAAATTGATAATGCAATCACAACGGGTGAAGCCCTTTCAAAATTATCACTAATTGGAGCTGAACTCATTATAAAGACCTTAACTGCACTTGCCGAAAATAATATCAAACCATTTAAACAAGATTCCGAAAAAGCAACATATGCTCCAAAGATAGGCGTTGAGGACTGCAAGATAAATTGGCTTAAAACAGCGGATTCTATACATAACCAGATTAGAGCTTTTTCACCAAAACCTGGAGCTTTTACCTTTTATAATGATAAAAGAGTTAAATTATTTGGTTCTAAGGTCTTACGAAACACAAGAAGTGCATCGTTAATTCCCGGGCAAATTGAATATGCTGATTCCATATTTAAAATAGGGACAGCTACAGAGCCAATTCAAATTACCAACATTCAAATCGAAGGTAAAAAGATGCTTCCAGTAGATCAATTTATCTTAGGATTTCCAAGAATTACAGGGGGGTGTTTTGATTAAAAAAGAAATAAGAACACGAAGAATTGCATGGGAAATAATGAAAAAGGCGGCATTCAGAGATCGTCGTTTATCAGATGTAACTGCAGAAATATATCGTAGAGAAGGCGATAATATCAGCGATCAGGACCGACGTTTTATTACCATGCTGGTTCAGGGTACTGTTAGGCTTACGGGAAGGTTGGATTGGGAACTTAGACAAGTATTTGTTGGCGATTATGAAGATTTAAAAGAAGGATTACGCATATTGCTCAGACTTGGCGTCTTTCAATTGTTTTATATGGATAGTGTGCCAGATTATGCAGCTGTAACTACTACTGTCCAACTGGCAAAAAAAATACATCCAAATTTGGGAGGCCTAACAAATGCCATTCTTAGAACGCTTGCTAGTTTAGAAGATAGAAACATTCCAGATGAAAATACTCCTATTGCTAATGTAGCAAACTATTTAAGCCATCCTGAATGGTTAATTAGTAAATGGATTAAAGATAAAAGTTTTGATCAAGCTAAAGCCCTTGCAGAATGGAATAATGAATATCCACATCTTTGGTTCAGAGTGAATCGAATTGAATACACTCCTGCTAAATTCAAAAATTATTTGAAAAAACATGATATTAGCTATGACCAATTTGAACATATCCCTGAATTCTTTCAAACTTCAAAGCATCAGGAATTACTCAAAAGTGATATTTTCAAAGAAGGTAAAATTTCTGTTCAGGATCCTTCTGCAGGATTAGTAGTACAACTGGTAGATCCTAAGAAAAAAGAGTCAATTACTGATGTTTGTGCCGCCCCTGGAGGAAAATCATCCTATCTTGCTGAAATGTTAAATAATTCCGGATCTATTTTATCTTATGATTCAAATGAAGAACGATTAAAACGTTTAGATAATACATTAGAAAGATTGCACATAAAAAATACGGAATCAGATTTAGTTGATATTACCGAAGATGAAATTCCGATGACGGATAAAATGTTATTGGATGTACCATGCTCAGGTACTGGCGTAATGGCTAAACGTGCTGATATTAGATGGCGTCGTTCAATTGATGATATTTTAGAAATGCATCTGTTGCAGAGAAAAATATTATGGGCAGCGTCTGATTTTATAAATCCGGGAGGCGTGATTGTATATAGCACCTGTTCAGTTGAACCAGAAGAAAATTATATGGTAATTGATGCATTCCTAAAATCGCACCCAAATTATTCTATTGAATCTGCTAAGGATTATGTTCCACCTGAATATGTTGATGAAAAAGGAGCTATGGTTACATTTCCGCCAGATCACAAAATAGATGGAGGGTTCGCAGTAAGATTAGTAAATAATGGGTAGATCCCTACTCAAATATCTCATAACCTGTATAATATTCTCACTATCAGGTATTATAATATTAGACTATATTATTTTACCTAATTATGTGGGATATAACAATGAACACTATTTGCCAGATGTGCGTAGTGAATATCGAGAAAAAGCAGTCTATCAATTGCGTGCGCTGGGGTTCAATACCCAAGAAATACTAGTACCATATTCAGATGCAAATATTCCAGGGACCGTTATAAAGATGTTTCCCCGAGCATTTACAAAAGTAAAGGAAGGAAGAACCATTGATCTTACCATTGCAGGGAAAGATGAAGATATTACAATTCCAGATATTAGCCACTCAACCCTTCGAAATGCTAAATTAATAATTGCTAAACTTGGTTTGGGAATTGATACAATAATTTATGAATATGACAATATAATTCCTGATGGTTTTATATCATTTCAGCTTCCAAGAAAAGGGAAAACAGTAAAATCTTCTACGAATATGACTTTAGGAGTAAGTAGGGGAGCGCCTCCAGATTATTATATAATTCCTGATGTTGTAAATTTTAGCCTAAATAGAGCCCGTAAGGCTATTATAAATGAGGGGCTAAGAGTGGGGGAGCTTATCTATGAATTTCAGCCTGATCTTGTGCCAAATACAATAATTGAACAAAATATGACAGCTGGGATGAGGGTATCTTTTCCTGCTTCAATTAATTTACTGATAAGCACTGATAAACAGGATAAATAATATGAGAATAATATCACCATCAGTTCTAGCTGCAAATTTTAAAAATATCTCTGAGGACATTAAAAAAGTAGAGTCAGCTGGTGCAGATCGTTTACATTTAGATGTAATGGATGGAAATTTTGTTCCTTCAATAACTTTTGGCCCAATGATTGTTAGCGCAATCAATGAATGTACCGATTGTCATTTAGAAACCCATCTAATGATTCAAAACCCGAACAAATCTTTAGACCAGTATATTAACGCTGGTTCAGACACGATAATTATTCATACTGAAGCTAGCTCAAATCCCAAGGAAGATTTATTATATATTCGTAAAAATAATGTTTATGCTGGTATTGCCTTAAATCCCTATACAGATGAAAATTGTCTTTTGCCAATATTGGATTATTTAGATTATATTTTAATTATGTCAGTTGTCCCTGGAAAAGGTGGGCAATCATTCATAAAATCTACCTTAAATAAAATGGAAAATATTGTTCAAATGACCAAGGGTAGAAATATCACCATTGGAGTGGATGGTGGCGTCAATTTAGATACTATCTCAAAGGTCTATGATACGGGTATCGATATAACAATAGTGGGATCAGCTTTATTTAAATCTGATAATATTTCCCAGAGGTATCAGGACTTAATGAATGCATGACCCATTAAATTACCGTCAAGAAATCTATCGGAAACTCATCCATTTATCCTCATCATGTATTCCATTTATGCTATGGTATTTTGGAAAGGATACTTTTCAGCCATGGATAATATCCTGTGCGATTATTTTACCGATTTTAGATTATGGAAGGAGACATAATAAATTTCTGTACCGCATATATAGCAACTTATTTATAACATTTACCCGACCTATTGAACAGGGAATATTATCAGGTGCTTCATGGGTAATTATTGGTGCTGCAGTTACCATATTTATTTTTAATGAAAATACAGCAATTATCGGATTGCTTGTATTAAGCATTGCCGATTCAGCGGCTGCAATTATTGGCATTAAATTTGGGAAAACACAATTGTTTTCAAAATCATTAGAAGGATCTGCTGCATTTTTCATTACAGCAACAATTATTGTATTTTCATTATCCCCTGCAGCTTTTTATATTAATTTCATTGCAGTAATCGCAGCAACGGTTGTTGAATTATTTTCAACACCCCGCATTAATGACAATCTTCTCATACCCATGGTATTAGCACTTATCTTAACTATTGGAGGCGTTGGGTGAGTTTTTTAACACCATTTTTCCTCTGGCTGCTCCCTTTAAGTGCAATTCCACTTATTATTCATCTGCTGAATCGCCGAAACCTCATAACTATAGATTTCAGCACACTGAGATTTTTAAAACTATTAGAGCGGGAATCTATCCGAAAACTTCAAATCTTACAACTTTTATTACTAATCCTAAGAACTATAATTATTCTATGTATTATTTTAATGATTAGCAGGCCAGTGATAAATGGAATATTTAATTTGCAAAATTCCGGAGAATCAGCCCTTCATGCTATAATTATGGATGATAGTTTTTCGATGTCTGGGAATAAAGAAAATGTTCAAAATACTGCCCAGAAAATACTCAATCAAATCCCAGATAAAAATCAATTAATTTGGATGAACACAAACGGCGGGCTTCAATTTAAAGGTCTTAGAGAAGATGTGCCGCCAATTGAATCACTTGTAAAATCTACGTTTTTAGGAAAATCTATAAATAATTCTCTTAATACGTTGAAAGTGAATAGTAGAGGAGAATTTACCTCAAAAGAATTGTACATTTTAACCGATGGACAATATTCATCCATAAAAGAATTAAATGACAATAGTGACCAATTGGAATCGTTTCATATATATTCGTTTATTGCACCAAAAATTAATAACAATTTAGCTCTAGTCAAATTAAATATAGTAAATGAAATTCTTCTTCCAAATGACCAAATGGAAATTGAAGTATCTGTGCAAAATAGTGGTGTGGAAAATATTGAAAACCGCTTATTACAATTAATCATTAATGAAATGATAGTTGGGCAGCAGCTAATTTCACTAAAGTCCGGGAATACCAAATTATTTACCTTTAAAACAGCTCTTTCAAAATCAGGAAACTATTTAGGGAAAATTGAATTAGATGTTGATGATATTTTAGAAGACAATCGTTTTTACTTTGTACTTAATATTCCCGATAAGCATAAAATAGCAATTATCGCCAGTTCACCGGAATCGTCATATTATATTAGGGAATCTTTAAGGGCATTAAATAGATCTGGCGAATCACTAAGCATTACTGAATTTGTCGATTTTAACAGTCCTCAATTAAAATTAAATGAGCAGGATATTATTTTTTATTTAGATCCTGAAAATTCAGGAGATATAGTGGATAGTAAAATTGAAGACTTTCTCTATAGAGGAGGGCATTTAATAATATTTCCTGACAATAATTCCGACTCCAATTCTTTTGAATATTTAAGTAATATTTGGTCTGAAACTCCTGATAAATATATTAGTTTAATTAAGCAATCTTTGACTGGCAATTCATTTCAGGAAATAAATCCAAATTCCATTCAATCTAATGATTTAAAGGATATATTTGCTCCCAATAATACCCGAGATAGAAATGTAAAATATTTTAAGTATTTATCACTGCCATTTGATCCTGAATATAGTAAAATGCAACTTAAAGATGGCAACCCGATTTGGAATAGATATTCTCTGCATTCTGGAATTTTAGATGTTTTTGGGTATGCATTGAATTTAAGCTGGACGAACTTTCCAATTAAAGGTTCATTTTTGCCATTTACTCATTATTTAATATACTCAAATAGTATAAATAATCATAATATATTTATAAATACTGACACAGCCTGGAATACTATTTTACAAGAATATTATACAAACAAAGTTTATCATATTCCTCCTGATGGAACTAAAGAAATATTAATTATTGATGATAATAATTCTGTTAATGTAGATATGTTTAGAACCCCTGGCTTTCACAGTTTGCAAACTGATAATTTAGAAATTGAAAAAATTGCAGTAAATATTAATAGCAATGAATTACAAAGTCAAATTATTCCATTTGATAATATTGAAGAAATTATACCAAATAATATTGAACTAATTTCTATGAAAGATGATATTCTCGCAGAGTTAAAAGAAGCAAGAATTGGTGTTGAATTATGGAGGTATTTATTATATATAACTATTTTATTATTGCTCATTGAAATGATTGTGTCAAATGCAAAGAAGCAACGTTAAACGAGAGAAAGCTTTTCTAATTGGTGTTGTATTAAAGGGATCCTCTTCGGCTCAAATTTTGGAGCAATTAGAAGAGATGGAATTTCTAGCAGATACAGCTGGAGCGGATATAATAAGTAAAACAACCCAGAGCCGAAATATGCCTGATCCTGCCACATTTATAGGGAAAGGCAAAACCCAGACTATTATAAATCAAGCTAAGGAGCTGGAATGTGAATTAATTATCTTTAATGATGACATTTCACCAACCCAACTCAAGAACCTGCAAAAGGAAGCAGGCGAAAATATAAAGGTTATTGATCGTACTGGGTTGATTTTAGATATTTTTACGAAGCATGCTAAGACCAAAGAAGCCAAAACACAGGTTCAATTAGCACAACTTGAATATTTTCTTCCCAGACTCACTCGGCAATGGACTCACCTTGAAAGACAGATGGGTGGAATTGGAACCAGGGCAGGGGCAGGGGAGACCCAAATTGAGATTGACCGGCGATTAATTAGAAACCAAATATCAAAATTAAAAAGAGAGCTCACTGCCATTGAAAAACAGCGCAAGGTGCAAAATCATTCCAGAGAAGAAGCATTTAGAATTGCACTGGTGGGTTACACAAATGCTGGTAAATCAACGCTTATGAATGAGTTAACAAATGCAGATGTATTGGTGCAGAATCAATTATTTGCAACCCTAGATACCACCACCAGAAAATTAGAAAATATAGATGTTGGCATACCAGTATTA
>UINC01001341.1_pt1 | contig 23317 bp, 27 predicted proteins | sample 5385821 | NCBI WGS metagenome assembly UINC01 (sample SAMEA4666929, study PRJEB26691) | marine metagenome | isolation source: Pacific Ocean | place: Pacific Ocean | collected 2011-10-13 | reverse complement strand
GGTAAGTACGTTTCGCTGAAAGACACAATCGCCGGGTTTAAGGCGATTCTCGATGGGGAATATGACCATTTGCCAGAGCAGGCCTTTGCTATGGTTGGCAGTATCGAAGAGGCTGTAGAAAAGGCGAAAACCCTGTAATGGTTGTTTCGTAACGAGAACCTCTATGTCTTTTACAATGCAATGTGACATCGTAAGCGCTGAGAAGAGTATCTTCTCCGGCCCCGTTGAAATGGTCGTGGCATCTGGTTCATTAGGTGACCTCGGCATTGGTCCGGGGCATGCCCCTCTTTTAACCGCGCTTATTCCTGGTCCGGTAAGGCTCATCAAGGAAGGTGGTGACGAGGAAGTGTTCTATGTCTCTGGCGGGTTTCTCGAGGTTCAAAGTAACGCAGTTACGCTACTCACTGATACCGCCCAGAGGGCTGATGATGTGGATGAAGCCGCGGCTGTTAAGGCCCTGGAGGATGCGGAGAAGGCTATGGCAGCTCAAAGTGCTGAGATGGATTATGGTGCGGCTGCTTCCCAGCTTGCGGAAGCGGCTGCACAACTACGCGCGCTTCGGCAGCTGAAGAATCGCGCATAGCAGCGGCGAGCTAAATCACCAAAGAAAGGTAGCGAGAGCTACCTTTTTTTTTGATATTCTTTTGGCGAGTTTCCAGCTGACATATTCGGGGAAAAGCTATGGAAGTAATAATTCTGGCGGCCGGTGAAGGCACCAGGATGTATTCAGATAAACCGAAGGCGCTGCACAGAATTGGCGGTCAGGCCATGCTGGAGCACGTAGTGTTGGCTGCTCGCGAGCTGAGTCCGAACAATATTCACGTGGTGATTGGATCCGGGGCAGCCCAAATACGGGGCCACTTTAAAGGCGGAGATTCAGCAGATATAAACTGGGTTCTCCAGCCTGAGCGGCTTGGCACAGGGCATGCGGTTCAGCAAGCACTGCCTGATATTGATGCCCGTGATGAGCGCAACTGCGTGATGGTTCTTTATGGGGATGTGCCACTTATTAAATCGTTAACGTTGAGCCGGTTACTGGATCAAATAGATTCAGAAAGTTTAGCATTGCTTACGGTTCAGGTAGAAAATCCGGGCGGGCTCGGGCGCATCATTCGCGATGAAACAGGGAGGGTAACAGCGATAGTGGAAGAAAGAGATGCCAACGAAGAACAAAAGCAGATAAAAGAGGTCAACAGTGGCATCATGTGTATTCCTGCTAAGAAGCTGGAGAAATGGTTAGAAAAAGTCAGCAACAACAACGAACAGTCCGAATATTATCTAACTGATATTATTGGTTTGGCGGCAAGAGAAAGCTACCAGATAAAGGCAATAATCCATCCTGATGAAATCGAGGTCCAGGGCGTCAATGACAAGGCCCAGTTGGCATTGTTGGAGAAACACTACCAGATGAACAAACAGCAAGAGCTAATTGAAGCGGGCGTAACGCTGAGAGACCCGAGCAGAGTTGATATAAGAGGCACAGTTAGTTGCGGGAAAGATTGTGTCATTGATGTCAATGTTATTTTTGAAGAAACTGTAACACTCGGTGACAATGTGGTTATTGGTGCCAACACAATTATAAAAGATGCGACGCTCGGCGATGGTGTTCAAATCTTGCCGGGAACCTGCATAGATGGAGCCATCATCGGGGAGAACAGCATTATTGGGCCTTACGCAAGAATTAGACCTGGCACGATTCTGGATGAGAATGTAAAGATCGGAAACTTCGTTGAAATCAAGGGTTCTAAGATAGGAGCAGGGTCAAAGGCAAATCACCTGGCTTACATAGGAGATGCCGAAATTGGCCAAGAATGCAATATTGGCGCGGGCACTATTTTCTGCAATTACGACGGAGCCAAAAAGCACAAGAGCATATTGGGCAATAACGTATTCATTGGTTCTAATTGTGTGCTTGTCGCACCTATAACGCTAGAAGATGAAGCCTTTGTCGCGGCAGGGTCGGCAATTAATAATGATGTGCCTGCAAAAAACCTTGCGGTAGGCAGGGGAAAGCAAAGGAACATAGACCGCTGGAAACGCCCTACCAAACCAGAAAAGGAGTAGTTAGATAGTTGTAAGCCATGTGCGGAATTGTAGGAGCCATCGCGGAACGCAATGTATCCGGCATCCTGCTGGAAGGCCTCAAGCGCCTGGAATACAGAGGCTACGACTCTGCCGGTATCGCATTGCTCAATGACTCGGGCGGCAAGATAAGCGACCTTAAAACCGTCGGCAAGGTAAAAAAACTGGTAAATTCCGCCGCTAAAGCGAAGTTGCGTGGGGCGCTCGGAATAGCCCATACCCGCTGGGCCACACACGGGAAGCCCACTGTGGGCAACGCCCACCCTCACAATTCTAAAAAACAGATTGCAATCGTTCATAATGGAATAATTGAAAACTATGAGGTCTTGCGAGACAAGCTCATCAAGGAAGGCTATGTATTCAAGACACAAACAGATAGTGAAACAATCGCACATCTAATCCATCGAGCCAGAAACCATGGAAAGAGTTCTTTGCTGGAAGCTACCAAACAGGCCACTAAGAAGTTGCAGGGCGCTTACAGTATCTGTGTAATCGACAACACTGAGCCGAATCAGATTATCGTTGCCCGAAGCGGTAGCCCGCTGGTCATTGGTGTTGGGGATGGTGAAAACTTTGTTGCTTCGGATCCCTTAGCTTTGGGCCAAGTGACAGACCGGTTTATTTATCTGGATGAAGGCGACATCGCCAGGATTACACTGAAAGCTGTAGAGGTATGGCACGGAACACGAAAAGTTAACCGCCGGATTACTAGGGTGCAGAATTATTCAAAAGACGTGGATAAGGGTGAATTCAAACATTTCATGTTAAAGGAGATTTACGAGCAGCCGCAGGTTATTAAGGACACGCTTGATGGCCGGATCAGTGACAAAAAAGTATTAGAGCAAGCCTTTGGTGTCAATGCGCCGGCGATCCTTAATAAGGTTAAGAACGTACAAATTGTTGCTTGTGGAACTAGTTTTCACGCCGGCCAGGTAGCCAAGTACTGGCTTGAATCTATTGCTAGAATTCCTTGCCAGACAGACATTGCTAGCGACTACCGTTATCGGGACATAATTTCCCAGCCTGATACCTTGTTTGTTGCTATCTCGCAGTCAGGGGAGACTGCTGACACGCTTGCAGCGTTGCGCTATGCGAAGAAGCAGAAGTATGTGGCGAGCCTGGCAATTTGTAATGTTGCAACCAGTTCTCTAGTGCGAGAATCAGATTTCTGCGCTCTAACCATGGCCGGTCAGGAAATAGGCGTAGCTTCCACTAAGGCGTTCACAACTCAACTAGCTCTGTTACTGATTCTTTCAATTGTGCTGGCTAGGCGCACTGGCCTTAAGGAAAGCGAAGAATCAAGGCTTGTAAAACAGATTGCTAAATTACCAAAACTGATTGAAAAGACTCTCGCCTTGAGCAAGGAAATCAGGAAGATCTCAAAACAGTTTTCCGATAAGGAGCACAGCCTCTTCCTTGGTCGAGGCATTGAGTACCCGATTGCGAAAGAAGGAGCGCTTAAGCTAAAAGAAATCTCCTATATTCATGCCGAAGCTTACCCAGCAGGCGAGCTAAAACACGGCCCTCTAGCGCTGGTAGATAGCAAAATGCCAGTAATCGCCGTAGCACCCAACAATGATTTGCTCTCCAAGTTAAAGGCGAACCTGTCTGAGGTTAGTGCGCGCGGAGGGAAGCTTTATGTCTTTGCTGACGAAAGTATAAAGTTTGAAAGCGACAGGAGCTGCAGGGTCATCAACGTGCCCAATTGTCCAGACATCCTTGATCCTATCGTATTTACTGTGCCGCTGCAGTTGTTGTCTTACCATGTGGCCGTAATGAAGGGAACGGATGTAGACCATCCGCGCAATCTGGCCAAGTCCGTTACAGTGGAGTAATTTACAACAGTAAATTAGATAGGTTCTAAGCCTTACAGGAATTATATATGAATCCTCTATTTGATCATCCATATGTATTAACAATGCAAAATGTTTTTTTGTTGGGATTATTAATTGCTTCAGCTATTTTGATTTTTCTAAAGAGGAACAACAGCCCCTATTTGCTTACATCACTTCCCTTATTTGCTTTAACCTTTCATCAGGTTGAAGAGTATATTATTTCTCCTGCTCTTTTCGGTGAGGCTTACCATTTTTTGAATTGGGCTTATCGTTCAGGGTTGGAAATATTACCTGTAGAGGTTGTTGCTATTAATCTTGGTGCAATCACAGCCGCTCTGATTTTATATTTGTTCAAACCTTCAACTAAACTATTTGCATTAATTTTTCTATTTGCGAATAGTATGAGCCTTGCCAATGCGGCTCTTCATTTAGGAGTAGCCACCCTGCAAACAGATTTTAGCCCGGGCATGATAACGGCACTATTATTGTTCTTACCATTGTTTGTGAAGTCCGTATTGATAGCCTCTGAAAGATTGGTGTCAATCAACACAATTTTTGCGCTTAGCATATGCGGATTCATAGTTCATTTCGGTTTGATAGCGCGCGTTAATATTTTTTGAAGGGTCCAGGAAAATAGAAGAGGGCGTTGAATTTAGCAGAGAAAGTGTTATTTACTGTTGTGAAACACTCAGTAACTGTGGAATAGGTTTGATGGGTGTAGTTATTCAGAAATTACCCCAGTCATAGAGTTCACAGCAGAACTCCAGTCCAACAATCTTACTTACCAACAGGTCGGGTTTTGTTAAAGGGTAATTTATGAGGAGAATAATATGTTGATTGCAGTTAGAGCAGAAGTTGAGAGTGTTGATCATTGGAGAGAACAATTCAAAACCCATGGTGAATTGTTTAAGAGCCAGGGTGTATCGGTTGCTTACATGGGAGCAACAGAGGGCAACACAGTAATAGCGGTTTTGGAAACAAACAATCCTGATGAATTTATTAGAATATTCAATGATCCAGCAACTGCAGAGGCAATGGCAAACGATAAAATTACCGGTGGAGTTGAAATGTTTGTATTAGATGAAACATACACCCTTTAAAAAGAAAAGAAGATGAAGGCGATTAAACGAGTAACGGTTTAAACACAGCCCGTTACTGTGGAATAGTTCACAACAGTAAATTAAACAGCAAGCATTTTAAGGGACAGAATCGTGTCGATATATGGCGGGAAAAAAGTATTAATTACTGGGGCTTCTGCAGGCATAGGATATGCATTATCTGAAGAATTAGCCAAAAGAGGATCAGAAGTAATAATTACTGCAAGAAGGAAAGACAGGCTAGAGGCTCTGGCTCAAAAAATTAAAGATGCTGGAGGGAAGGCTCACATTTTTGTTGAAGATTTATCCCTGCCTGAATCGGGGATAAAACTATACGATCAAATTAAATCCGCGGGACTAAACATTGATATTCTTATCAATAATGCTGGTTATGGGCGCTGGGGAGAATTGACAAGCCATGAGAGAGATGATTATTCAAAAATGTTGCAACTTAATGTCACTACCCTTACCGATCTCTGTCATCTATGCATTCCGGACATGGTAGCTCAAGGTGGTGGAGGTATCATTAATGTTGGATCGATGGCATCTCTATCGCCAATTCCATACGCAAGCGTCTATTCATCGTCAAAAGCATACGTTTTAATGTTTTCAGAGGCAATTCGTTACGAGTACCAAGATAAAGAGATAAAAGTCATGGCTCTTTTGCCTGGAGGTACGGAGTCAGAATTTGCACGCGTTGCTACAGAAAAGTCGGGAAAACTTACTAAAAGATATCAAGAACGAGAGGGCTCAGCAGCTGGTGGAGCTATGCAAACTTCTCTAGAAGTTGCCATTGAATGTTTAGAAGCTTTTGAGAAAAACAAGCAATACTTCCTTTGCGGCGGTAGAAACCGCTTTTTATATAACCTAACAAGAATCATGTCCCGCCAACGTGTTCTTGAGATGACAGGTAGAATGTTTAAAAAAATAGCAGGCTAGTTTTGGAGTTATTATGGAAGGATTGGCAGTAATAGGTTTTGTTTTCGGAATGGTAGGTGTTGTGGCACTCGTTCGTCTGGAGAAATTAACAAAAACACTAAAAGAAAAAGGAATTTTGGATCAGGATTACAAGGAAGAATAAATGCCTGTTATAAAACACTCAGTGACTGTTGAGTAGCTCACAAAATGGACTTTCTAAAAGGGGTTATAAAAATAACTAAAAATCACTACACAAAAAAATAAAATATAAAAAGCAGAAAGGTATTAAATGATATCTGAATATACGAAAGAAGATGTTTCTAATATTCTTTATGTAATCAACAATGCTGCGTTAAAGTATAAGGGGGCTATACCAGATGATTGTTGGCATGAACCTTACATGTCGGAACAGGAACTTCTCAATGAGTTTGATAGTGGTGTTCGTATGTTTGGGTATGAAAAAGATAATGTATTAGTTGGGGTAATGGGTATTCAGGAATTAAAAGATGTTACCTTAATAAGACATGCTTACACAGTTTCTACTTATCAAGGAAGCGGCATAGGGAAATCACTATTGCAATATTTGTTCAAAATTAATAAAAATTCTATTTTATATGTTGGTACCTGGCAAGATGCAACTTGGGCAATTCAATTTTATGAGAAGTCTGGTTTTGTCATGCAAAAAAGAAAACAAACCGTTGAACTACTTAAAAGGTATTGGGAAGTTTCCTTAAAACAAATAGAAAATTCGGTAGTATTAGAGAAATAAAGGTTTCATATATATCTTTATCCTATTTCAAAAAACCACCTGCGAACTCATAAAAAGTTGCGTTCAGGCTCTCTAAGATTTCCTTATGGTCAGATTTAACTTTTCCCAGAACCATCCAATTTGTGATTTCGAACATCTCTTGAAGTTCCGCTGGGATAGAGCTTGCTAAAAAGTTATCACCTCTTGTTTTTGCACCATCTTTGTCAACAAACACCTCTATAAGGGTTACTTTGGTTTCATCTTCTGAATAAAACCATTCAAGCCTAATGGTTTTAGGTTCATTAAGATTAAAAATTTCAGATGATTTTTCTTGTATCCATTTTTTTGTCTCTTTGGGGTTGCCCTTAAATCTCATTTCGGCAATAAACGTGACAAGCAGGCTCTCTTTATTCAATATTTCCATCATTATTTACCTTGTTAAAATTAATGTATTATGGGAACAACGGAATAGAATTCAGTGTAACTGTTTATTAAAGGGTGTTGGTAAATGCTAGCTCTTAGTTTAATTATATTAGTATTTTTTTCTCCATTTATTTTAGGGACTATATTTATGGGGGCGCAAAAAAAGATTGAAATAAAACATCAAGAATCGGGAATTCAGAAGCCATGTTTCGTCGGTTACTGTTGGACATATTTTTTCTTTGGGTTTTTTGTGCCAATATTTAGAGGAGAGATATCAATTGGCGTGTTTCATCTAATATTTTCATTAGTAACTTTTGGGATTTTCCAGTTAATCATGCCCTTTTTATACAACAAGCAATACTCAACTCGCCTTTTAACTGATGGTTGGGTACTTAACGATACAGAAGAGAAAAATAATTTAGCAAAAACTAAAATTGGCATTATAGAGCCATGACAATGCGCTCTTACACCAGGATTCAATCAATCATAGAATAATTGGTTTATGTGAGGGGGCATGGCATGGGAGGATCATCATAAACATTGTGCGGTCCTAGTTAGCGCGGAATTAATTCTTTGCATGAAAATTCTTAGAGAAATAGTGGTTTTTAACTGTTCTGCTGAGGACTTATGGGAAGTATTGTCCGACATAGCAAGGTGTGATTGGGTTCCAACCATAGATAAAATTGCTCTGGATGGAGACTGCAGAATTTTTGAAATGGAAGGGATGGGACAAATTACCGAAAAGATACTGCTATCGGATGATCAAACCATGACCTTGGAGTATTCTGCTATAGATACTCCCTCTCCTATACAACATCACCTTGCAACCATGAAGGTATCGGTTATTGATAATCAAAGCTCTAGTCTTGAATGGAAAACTGAAATTGATCCTGAAATATTAGCGGACCGAGTTCACCAAGGCATGCTGATTTCAATTGAAGGGTTAAAAAATGTTTTATCTAATAATGGGGGTTAAACAGGCGATAGGGCAGCGAAGCCGTCATCATTTCGCCATGGGCCTCAACCATCATCATTAGTATTTTCTTCATTTCTCAATAAATTGGGTCTAACTTCAACACTTGTAGCTGATTCAATTTTGCGCGTCGAATCGGCTATTCCCATTTCTTCAATTTGTCTGATTTTTGGCATTAATCTCTTTTCCCAAGAATTAAGGCCCTTATTATATGAATCAACTGCCGACTTAAGTTTGTCTCCAATTCCAAAGAAAAAATCATAGAATATTCGTAGCCTTGTATGCAATTCAGTGGCTTGGGTTTTTATGTTTTCAGCGTTCTCATAAACCTTTTGCTGGTTCCAGGTTAGCATTATGGTTTTAAGCGCTGCGTATACGAGAGAAGGAGGGCAAATCATGACACGGTGTTTTGCGGCTTGTTCTACTATATCCGGGATCTGTTCTACCGCTGACATGTAAATTGAAACATTAGGCATATACATAATTACAAAATCTGGAGTTGTTTTCTTGACTGCCTGTGAATAATCTTTCTTTCCTAGGCTTTTAGCATGATCAAGCACATTGTTTGCGTGTTGTTTCAATTTTTTCTTTTTTTGTGCTTTGTCCTCAGTTTCTATAGCTTCTTTGTAGAGTTTTACCGGAGCTTTTGAATCAATAATAATGACGCCTTCATCTATTGTGTAAACATACACATCCGGTCTGTATTTGCCTTCTTCAGTTGTTGCAGTTTGTTGTTCGGCAAAGTTGACGCCTTCGACAAAGCCTGCCGTCTGAAGCATAACTTTAAGTGATTCTTCCGCAAGCGCTCCTTGCTCTCCCGGGTTGGACAAGGCTTCAGTCCATTTCGCATGTGATTTAGTCAAATCTCTTACTTCTGTAGCCAGACCTGTAGCACTAGTCGTCCAGGTTTTAGCGGCCGAGATGATAGTAGCGTCAAGAGCCTGCAGTCTTTTTTTGATGTCATCTTCATCTTCTTTTTGCTGGCCCGTGACTTCTTGTTGTATTTCAGACAGCTCACTGCGAGCTGTTTCCCTAAAAATAGAATTGAGAAAGCCAGGTAAAAGTTTGAATATAGAAAAGCCCCCAACAAGGGCGCCAACAATAAACGCTAAAGTTATTTCAAGAATCACATTTACCGCCAGAAAACGACACACAGTGAGGAAACAACAATATATGATTTAACACCAAAGCTCCATATAACCTGGTCCCTGAAAGCATAAAAGGGCTGAACAATCGGGGGGTTAACGCAGTTTCTGTCTACTTTTGCTAAAAAGCACTTGAGCTATTTAATCTGAGAAAACATTTCCAATTTGTTCGTGGATAACCAAATCTGCAATTGGATCAAGGCCTGTAGGTTGGTTGTTTATAATTATTAATTTGGCGCCCAATTCTTTAGCCAGCTTGGGAAATCCAGCAGCAGGGTATACTTGCAAAGTAGTTCCAATCGTTATAAATAAATCGCATTCCACTGTTTTACTTTGGGCTATCTGCATTTCTTCTTCAGGCATAGGTTGCCCAAAAGAGATTGTTGCAGTCTTAACCATTCCTTCACAGGAATCGCAGTAAGGTATTATCCCATCTGCGAGAAAAGCTTTTTTAATGGGCGCCAATTCGTATCTTATCCCGCAGTCTAGGCAACTTGCATAAGATGCGTTTCCATGAATTTCTGTGATTTTATCTTCGGGCACGCCAGCATCTTGATGAAGGTTGTCAACATTTTGAGTTATCAGGTAAGCGAATTGGTGAGTACTAATTATTTTCTCCACCGCCAAATGTCCTACGTTTGGTTTGGCTTTTTTAATAACGTCTTGGCCCGAAAATTTTCTTTTCCAAGACTCCCTTCGTACCTCTTCGGAGGCAATGAAATCTTGAAAATATATGGGGGAGGTAGTTTTCCAAACACCTTGAGGCCCCCTGAAATCGGGAATACCCGATTCTGTGCTTATACCAGCTCCGGTAAAGATAACTATCTTCTTGGCCGCTTCTATATATCTTAATAATTCTTCGTGCATTAGTGTTTTTTTTAGTTTTTTACTAGACTGCGACAAGTAAATCATAAGCGAGAGGTTTTTGTTAATTCAATGCAAGAATTATTACTAAACCAAGAGCTACTTTGGGTCTTAACAGTAGTATATGACTTAGGGCTGGCAATCTTGCTCTACAGGTTCTTTGGCAAGCATGGGCTCTATACGGCCGTAATACTAGGGATAGTGTTAGGGAATTTACAAGGGGGCAAGGTTAGTGAATTAGAATTTTTTGGTTATAGCTTTACAGCAAGCATGGGGGCAATTCTCTATTCTGGTATTTACTTCGCTACAGATGTTTTGAACGAGAAATTCGGGAAAGAAGAAGCCAGAAAGGCAGTAATGCTAGGGTTCGTCGCTAATGTAGCGGTAATGATAACCCTTGTAATTAGTGTCCAGTTTAGACCTTCAGATATAGCCGGGTCTGCCCTGGAGGTCCATAACGCGATTTCAACACTGGCAGGTTACTCGCCAATTTTTGTTATAGGGTCTTTAACGGCATATCTGATAAGTCAGACATTTGATGTTTGGCTCTTTCATAAAATAAGAAGTTACACTGGCGAATCGAAGTTGTGGCTTAGGAACAATCTTTCAACAATAACTTCTCAGCTATTGGATACAATGATTTATCAATTTACCTGGGTTTTGGCCGGAATGGATCTAAGAACAGCTTTTTTAATAGCTGTTACTAAATATGTTTTTAAGGTGTTGATTGCTGCGATAGATACTGTTTTTATATATTGGGTAAGAAGGTGGTAAGGAATTAGCCAGGAGATGTTATGAGTGATGCGAGTTTAGATCGTTATATCGCAAGCGGGCTTGAAAAGGCCAAACCGAAATATTGGACGATTACTGCCAATTTTTTTATAGCGTTGTTGGTTTCTTTTTTGGCGGCCATAACTGTTTTAGGACTTTTAGTAGTTCCAGCCATTTGGGGTGGATACTACGAATCTTTGATCAGAGTTAGCAAAGGTGAAGCCGTAGAGGTCGGAGATTTCTTTAACAAAGGGTTTAGGGGCGGCAATTGGTGGAAGTTATTGTTACTTTATTTGCTGGCAATTCTTGGAATCTTGATAGGGTTCATTTTGTTAATTATTCCAGGAGTTTACCTTTCGGTCGTTTGGGGGTTGTCAGCATATTTCCTGGTAGATCAAAATTTGCCTGTAATTGACTCGTTGAGAAAATCAAGGGAACTGGTTCGACATATTGGTTGGTGGAAGATGTTTGCAGTGTTCTGGGGGCTTGGCCTGGTTTTGGCGGTTCTTGGGGCCATCCCACTAATAGGGATAGTATTTACGATCGGGTTATACCCGGTTGTTTTGATGATTAGCGTTAATATATACGATTCAACAACTAGAGAGCCTTAATAAAAAGCGGCATGTTACGTAACTCATAATGGCCTGGTAAATCACAAAGTGAATTACAAAAAGCAGGGCTGCTGAAATTATTGAGAGAGAAGAAATAAACTTGAATACGGGAGGCGAGTAACAATGATTTTGTTTTTAAGGGTGTTTGCATATATTTGTCTTTGGACCACCCCCTTCCAGGTGGCATTTGTTTTGTGGGGTATCGGTATTGTTACCGTTACCGATTATAGTATTTTGTCCCTATCAAATATCGAATTTATTACGAACTACCTTGGGTTTTTACTTTTTATTGTTGAGTGGCTGTACACATGGTTCTGGAATGTCCTCTTAGATTGGGTGTTTTCTTTGCCGTTTATTTTACACCAGACATTTAAGGCAATAGTGAGCACTTGGCTGGGCCTTTGGATACTTAAAAATATAGACGGATGGCAATCTGTAAAAGCTTAAACGGCTACCTGTCGAATTGGGCCCACTCTGTTAGATAGGAAAAGCTAGTGCGAACCAGATGTGCGAAGCGCTTTCTGGCTTTTTCGTAGCCGCTTCACATGCTCCTTTAAAAATGGTTTCCGGTGTCGGGCGACGCCGGTTGCTAACACATCGATCACAACCAGGTGGGCTATGCGAGAAGAGATCGGTGTGAACGCTTGTATGTCCTCTTCCATATTTACGTGTATAGGTATGGTACAAATTTTGCTCAGCGGCGTGTTCTGAGGCGCTAGCCCAATAACTGTTGCGCCAGCCTCCTTGGCTAGGTTTACGCTCTGCAACAAAGCTCTGGTTTGCCCGGACTGGGAGATGGCGACAACCACATCCTCTTCACCAAGAGATATCGCTGACATATGCTGAATATGAGGATCCATAAGGGCCGTTGTGGACAGCTGTAGGCGGAAGAATTTGTGTTGTGCGTCAGCGGCTACTGGCCCGGAAGCACCAAAACCGTAGAATTCCACCCGGCGTGCATTGCTGATTGTGTTAATAGCCTGCTCCAAAATGTCGGGGTCCAGCTCATCCCGAACCGTCCGCAAGGTGCCCACCGTAGTATCGAAAACCTTGTTACATAGATCATTTACCGTGTCGCTATCGTCAACAGCAAATTGTGTATAGACGCTACCCATGCCGATTTGTTGGGCAAGCTGCAGCTTGAAGGATTGGAAGCCGTCGAACCCGAGAGCACGGCAGAAACGAATAACCGTGGGGTCACTAACCTCGCATTGAGCGGCCAGGTCTACTATACGCATATTGATTACATCGTTCGTGTGAGCCAGAACGAAGTCGGCAACCTTTGCCTCGGACTTCCTTAGCGCTGGGTGGTTATCTGTGATGCGGCGAATTATATTAGGCGAATCCACAAGGCACCTGTTAGATTATTGATTAGCTACTTTCAGCTAATGCTACTCAATTTGCCAGGCACGTGCACTCTGTTTTATTCGTCTAGGGTCCTATGAATAAACTGCAGGCTAAAGATAAATTCCAAATTAAGTTTGTCGATTCGATAGAGCAGTTAAATGCGATCGAATGGAATGAAATTGTTGGCACAAAGAATCCTTTCATGCGCTACGAGTTTTTGCATGCATTGGAATCTACGGGTTGTACCAATAAGCAGACCGGATGGAGGCCCCATCATGTAGCGACCTATACCGGTGGACGCAATAAGTCACTAGTTGCGATTATGCCGCTTTATCTGAAAACTAATAGCTGGGGCGAGTATGTCTTCGATTGGTCTTGGGCGAATGCCTATAAGAGTTACGGTTATCAGTATTACCCGAAATTTGTCACGGCTGCACCATTCACCCCTTCAGCGGGTAACCGAATTTTTATACATAAAAAATACCGGGGAGAGGGGTTGCTTAAACTGATCGTTGAAAAGATAAAGGAGAAGGCAAAACTTATCGGGGCGTCTTCCTGGCACGTGCTATTTCCAACAGAAGAAGAACACGACGCTCTCGGGCTACTAGGTGTCCAGCCTCGCATTGCTACCCAGTTTCATTGGCAGAACAAAGGCTACGAGTCCTTTAACGATTTCCTGACATTTCTTAACTCACGTAAACGCAAATCCATCCGCAAGGAACGTAAATACGTGCACGACCACGGTATAACGTTTAGAAGAACAGAGGGAGCTTGTATCACCGAGCAACAATGGGCAGACTTTTATCTGTTTTACCAAAGCACTTACCTGATGCGAGGAATGCAGGGTTATCTTGAACTGGAATTTTTCCATGTTGTTGCAGAAACAATGCCAGAGCAGCTTGTCCTGATAAATGCCGTGCAGGGCGACCAGGATATTGCCGCAGCCCTCTTCTTCAAGAATGAAGAAACACTGTTTGGTCGCTACTGGGGCTGCAGGTTTGATCATCAGTTTCTGCACTTTGAGGCCTGTTACTATCAAGGACAAGAATACGCAATTGAGCACGGGCTCAAATCTTTCGACGCCGGTGCGCAGGGGGAGCACAAAATCCGGCGAGGCTTCGAACCAATTTTCACCTATTCAAACCATTGGCTTGCTAATCAAGGGTTTGCTGAGGCGATTGCTGGGTTCCTAAGAGAAGAGCGACCGCATATATTGGAGTACAGCAGAGAGGCAAATAATCTTCTGCCGTACAAAGACGTTATTGACTAATAAAACTAAATCGTGGCCCCCTGATTGAAAACCTCTTCCATAGAAAAGGAATTGGCGGATGTGTATCATAATTTACTGAAAGCTGGGCCAATTCGTAATCTAAAAATAATGTTTTTAAACATAGGGCGTGATGATGGGAAAAATTTTTAAAATAAGCGGAATTAGCCTGATAGTGATTGCTCTTTTTACGATCCTGTCTCTCCTCATCGTTGGTTACGAACCTCAGGACCAGAGCCCAGGGCTTTGGCTAACCGGCGAGCTCGCAACAGAACCCGTTGCTGACTGGTCATTTACGGAGCAGCATGGAGAAATCTTTGTCCAAACGCGTTCCCCCTGGTTTATTCCCCACTCAGTGACCACCTACTGCGCGACATACAATGATAGTTTCTATCTGTTTTCAGCATACTACGGAGGAGGAGATTTCCCCGACTTACGGCGGTGGAACAAAAATGTTGTAAGGGACCCTCGGGTACGATTGAAGATAGGCGATCAACTTTTTGACCAAACGTTGAGCTATATAGACGACGAGAGCATTAGGATGCCGGTGCATCAGGCGTTTGTTGATAAGTATCCACAGTGGGCTAGCCCAGGGCTGGAGAATGTTCATATTTTCCAGGTTTTATAATATTAGCTGGCTTCTCTTTTGATTTTGGCCCAAGCTAATAATTGATTGTTGGCTGGCATGGCGTTGTCTTCAATGAGAGAGAAACCGACTTCTTCGGCTAGCTCGTTAACCCATTCAAAGTCTCTTATTCCGCTCTCGGGGTCCCGCGCTTTCAACCACCTGTCAAAGCCGGCGTTGCTCTCGGTTGTGAATTTACCGCGATACTTGAATGGGCCATAGACCAGCAATACACCACCATTATTTATGTGTTTGCTTGCGCCTCTAAGTAAGTTTATTACTGAATCTTCTGAAATTATATGCAGGCAGTTAGCGCTGAAAATGGCGTCATAAACGCCATAATTCCATGTCTCTTCGTTCACATCGAGGCTAGTTGCAAGGGGGAGGTTTTTCAGCTTAGTGTTGGCGAGGCGCAAGTTAAGGGATTTCACGTTAGAAGCGATATCGGATGATTGCCAAATAAGATCAGGGAAATGCCTGGCGAAAAAAGCCGCGTGTTGACCAGTCCCTCCACCGACCTCCAACAATGAACTTCGGTTTATTAGGTGGCGCTTGAGTACGTCCAGTATTGGAAACTTGTTGTTTTCACTAGCCTGACTGAAAGGGGCAGGGGCAGGGAAAGACATGGATCACAGGTTGGCTACTAGCTCTTTTGCTTGCGGTTAAAAACTATGCGGTCGCTCGAAGACTCTTCTTCACTATACTTGTACCCGCCGACATTAAAATTTCTCAGCTTTGTAGGGGAATTTATCCGGTTTTTGATAATGTAGGCTGCCATCTCGCCCCGAGCCCGCTTTGCGTAAAAGCTGAGCACGCGATACTGCCCTTTGGCCCAATCCTTAAACACAGGGGTGACGATTTTGGCCTTCAGTGCCTTGGTATCGAGTGAACTGAAGTATTCGTTGGAAGCCAGGTTAATTAGTGCGTTGTGTTTTCGTCCCACTTGTTCGAATTCTTGATTCAGCGCTCCAGTGAGCTTGCAACCCCAGAATTCGTACAAGTTCTTTTTACCTCTAGCGGCAAACGTAGTACCCATTTCCAACCTGTAGGGCTGCATCAGATCCAGGGGACGCAAGACACCATAAAGACCGGATAGTATTCGCAAGTGCCGCTGAGCAAAGTTCAAATCGGAGGCTCCAAAGTGCTCCGCCTTGAGCCCGAGGTAAACATCTCCTTTGAAAGCGAAGATAGCTTGCCTGGCATTATCCAGATTAAAAGGAGTGTGCCAATTTGAATAGCGAGAGAAATTTTCTGCGGCAAGTGCCTCGCTAATGCCCATTAATTCCTGTAGCTCTTCCGGGTGGAGCTTTTTCAAATCACGGACCAGCTCGGTCGCTTCACTTAAAAAGGCGGGCTTAGAAAACTTTTCTGTTTTCACTGGAGTCTCAAAATCAAGGGACTTTGCAGGGGATACAACAATCAACATAGAATCAAATCCGATTCAAAATTAGCAAGCGCTTCTCATTCCTGACTATCAAACTGTTCCCACCAGAGCATGGGCGTGGTTCCGTCATCAGGATCATATACGTTGCCATAATACCAAAATGTGTCGGGATATTCTGCGCCAGCGGTGTTCAATAATTTTTCTATAATCGCGAACCCAATGGAAACATGAATGCTGTAAACCAGGGCGCGATCGGTTTGTAAATCAAGGCAGCCACCAAGTTTTTCAATTGCCGGGGTCAGGTATTGACTCAATGTCTCTACCTGATACTTACGAAATACTCGTACAGACAGATTGCCGCTACGCTTAACCAGTTCGTACTCCGCAGAGCCCTGATCGATTATCCTGAGCTTGTCGCCCGCAGCAAGATTCCGTGCAAATAGGGGCGATTTCAATAGGCGGATGTGGCTTGTTTCCGGATCCAGTAATTCCACTTCGAGGCTTTCGAACACTGGTTGTTCATCGTCGTCAATTCCTGCCAAGAAGGGCATGTTAGGGTTGGTAATCAGAGCAAAACATTCCTTTGTGGATGGTTCTCAATTAACTAGGTATGCTCTGGGCAGCCTCTAATCGAGTTGCCCAGACGACTTATGATAGAACGGTTACAAGTAATTGCTACTTTTTTAAGCCGATTTAGGCTTTTTATTGGTTTATTAGGCGTTATTTTTGCTGGGCTATTCCTTATGAGTCTATTCGAAGTTGGTAGTGCAGCTGAGTATGATCTGCTAATCCCGGCCATCGTTGGTTTCTGTTGGGCAGCCACACTTTTGAGTTTTGCGAGCCTCTTCATATCCATACCAGCCAAATTTGAGAGGGGTGCGAATCTGGGGGCACGTTTGATTTCCCGGATTAAGCGTGGACTGGCACAGGGATTAGGCCTACTAATGATCTCCCTTACTGTTGCCCTGGTGCTGCTGACTTACCGATTATTGCGGGTCTGGTTGGGGTTCTGATTCTGGCCGGCGCCCGATAGTTCGGTTGATTAAGGTTGCTGTGCAATAATGTGCGCCCAGCCGTTTAACCAGTGGCCTTAAGAGAACAAGCAGAAAATTAAGTAGACGGACCGGCATGCAGCGCGCGATAGATCTAATTGACAAAACCATCGATATTATTGGGAGAACTATAGCCTGGCTAACGGCTGGCATGGTGGTGTTAGTGGTGGCGATTGTAATCCTTCGCTACGCATTCCAGTTTGGGTCCATTGCCCTGCAGGAATCGGTCACATACGTTAATGCACTAATCTTCACCCTCGGAGCGGCCTATACATTGAAGGAGCAAGGCCATGTGCGGGTGGATATTTTCTACTCCCGCCTAACAGAGCGTTACAAGGCAGTCGTTGACCTCATTGGCACTTTGCTTTTCCTCGTGCCAAGCGCTGTCTTCATTATCTGGATGAGCCAGGACTATATATCTGTTTCCTGGCGCGTTCGGGAAAGCTCTGCCGATCCTAGTGGATTGCCTTATGTCTATTTGTTGAAAACCACGATCTTTGTGTTAGCTGTACTGCTTATTATCCAGGGTATTTCTGAATTACTTAAATCGATTCGACAATTTAATGAGACCAAGCCTTAGTGCCTGAGCTCCTTCCTCTTATTTTTTTCGTAGTCGTCTGTCTGGTCTTGATGATGGGCTACCCAGTAGCATTGACGCTGGCCGGTGTATCGGTTTTTTTTGCTGGGTTGGGGGTGCTTTCTGGCAATTTCGATGAGGCATATATCAGCCTGATACCAAATCGAATCTATGGAGTATTGGTAAACCAGAATCTTTTTGCGGTGCCCCTATTCGTATTTATGGGCTCTATGTTGGAGAAGTCCCGAATCGCAGAGGACCTTTTAAAAAACATGGCCCTGGTGTTCGGACGCATTCCCGGAGGCTTGGGTATTTCGGTAATAGTGGTGGGGATGTTGTTGGCCGCTAGCACGGGGATTGTTGGCGCCACTGTGGTCACAATGGGTATTCTGTCACTGCCGACAATGCTGAACACGGGCTACAGGCCTTCTCTTGCTTGCGGTACACTTTGTGCTACAGGCACACTTGGACAAATTATTCCCCCATCTATTTGTCTGGTGCTATTAGGTGAGGTGATCTCCAATGCCTATCAACAGTCCCAACTGAATCAGGGAGTTTTTGCACCGGACTTTGTTTCTATCGGCGATTTATTTGCCGGTGCAATTATACCTGGTCTGCTTTTAGTGCTTGCGTATGCGGCCTATGTTTTCACCGTTGCCCTGTTCAGACCACACGATGTACCGCAGGTTGAACTGGATCAGACAAAGCTTACAAAAAGCGAAATCGGCCTTGCCCTGATGAAAGGCCTGCTACCGCCGGTATTGTTGATGATTGTCGTACTCGGTTCCATTCTGGCAGGGATCGCCACACCAACAGAAGCAGCTGGCGTTGGTGCGCTTGGCGCAATTCTGCTGGCATTGGCTAAACGAGAGCTTAATGTAAAAGTATTACATGAAGTGGCCATTGCAACGACTCGCATTACGTCCATGGTTTATTTGATTCTGGTTGGGGCAACCATTTTCTCTTCCGTATTTAGAGGGTTTGGAGGTGACCTGCTCATTGAGCAATTGTTGACTGATCTACCTGGTGGTGTGATAGCCGCTACGGTAATAGTTATGCTGGTGATTTTCCTTCTCGGATTTATTCTCGATTTCATTGAGATCACGTTCATGGTGGTGCCGTTGGTTGGGCCTATTTTGCTAGCCATGGGGCTAAATCCGATCTGGCTGGGTGTCATTATTGCCGTTAACTTACAGACCTCTTTCCTAACACCTCCCTTCGGGTTTTCTCTGTTCTACTTGCGCAGCGTGGCGCCTGACACTATTACTACTGGTGAAATTTACAGGGGTGTTATTCCGTTTGTTATCATCCAGCTCGGCCTTATGTTGTTGCTTGCCTTACAGCCGGGTCTGGTAACTTGGCTGCCGTCAGTTATTAATCCATAAAAGGAATCAAGCATGAGCAAAGAAGAAGTAGCAACTTCGGAACCGTTAGGAGAGCTTGCCTTACAAACACTAGCCATGCCAAAAGATACTAATCCCAGCGGCGATATCTTCGGCGGGTGGCTGGTATCACAGATGGATTTAGCGGCTGGGATAATTAGCAAAAAAGTAACGAAGGGGAGATCGGCAACGGTGGCGATCCAAAATGTGGCCTTCTTGCGCCCGGTAAGCGTGGGCTCGACAGTCAGTTGTTATTGCTATGTCACGAAGCGTGGTCGCACCTCGGTGCATATCGCCGTTGATGTGCGGACCTCTCATCAATTAAACCAAATTGATAACCTTAAAGCGGCGGAAGGTTTGTTCGTATTTGTCGCGATTGATGATGAGGGGAAATCACGTCCGTTGCCGGATTAATTACCGGGCAACTTGCGCGCTTCAATCAGCGCTTCTTCGGCGATGCGGTTATAGTCCACTACACCGTCCTTGAAACTTTTCCAGGATTCGTATACACGAGCCGTGATTTCATTGGTCTGGCCAAGCTCAGCTACCACCTCTTCAGAAATTCTGCGTAACTCGAGCAGCACATCATCAGGCAGGCGACGCAGCTGCACATCATGGTCTTCAACTAGTGTCCGCAACGCTTCATTATTTTCAGCCATGAGCAAATCCAGAAGAAGTTGATTCATTACTTCCGTACCCGCCATAAGAATTTCTCGGAGGTCAGAGGGCAACGCGTCAAGCTTTTCTTTATTGAAAATGGTTTCTAAAGTCGACCCCGGCTCGTGCCAACCGGGATAATAGTAGTAGTCAGCGACATCGTGATAGCCCGCGGCAAGATCGTTGTAGGGGCTTACAAATTCTGCGGCGTCTAACCTGCCAGTCTGCAATGCAGTAAGCACTTCACTCACTTGCATGTTGTCTGTAATGCCTCCAGCCCTGCGAAACACCTCTCCGCCAAGGCTTGGTATGCGCATCTTTAACCCTTGGAGGTCCTCTAACGAATTGATCTCTTTGTTGAACCAACCGAACATCTGTACGCCGGAGTTGCCACCGCGCACAGGGAACAGGTTAAAGGGCGCGTAAAGCTCCTGCCATAACTCGTTGCCACCGCCGTAGCGTAACCAGGCATCCTGTTCGTAACTGGTCATGCCAAAGGGAATTGTTGTGAAGAAAGGGGCGGCAGGTATCTTTCCTTGCCAGTAGTATGCGCCAGTGTGGCCAATCTCTGCGACGCCTTGTGAAACTGCATCGAAGACTTCCAGCCCACCTACCAGCTCATTTGCGCCGTATACACGAATGAGCATCCGCCCGTTACTCATTTTTTCTACGATCTCGGCAAAATATTCTGGCAAGGTGCCAAGGGCGGGCAAGTTTTTGGGCCAGGAAGTAATCATCTTCCATTCATAAACAGTCTGATCACCTACCGCCGCAGATTGCCTGAAACTATCCTGTTGCTCTCCGCTGCAGCCATGCAGCGCCAGAAAAAATACTGCAGTAGCGATTAGCCCTCTTTGGGTACCTGCCTTAATGTTTTCAGTCATGCTTAATCCTGTGTTAACTGCTTAACTCAAAACTTCAAGCTTTGCGTAAGATAGTACTAGCCATTTGCTACCTGCTGCATCGAAGTTTACCTGAACTCTTGCATTGCTGCCCTGTCCTTCGTAGTTTAATACAACACCCTCACCAAATTTACCGTGCGCTACGCGCTGTCCTAGTGATATTTCGGTTTGTGGTATTTCAGCTCCGCTGCTCAATGAATCACGCATACCATTCCTGCGGTGAACCTTGGCCCGGCTAACGGTTGTCTTTAGCCTAATTTCATCGATAAGTTGCTTTGGTATTTCTTTAATAAAGCGGGAAGGACGGCAAAGATTCACTTCGCCATGTAACCGTCGCGATTCGGCATGGGTCAAATAGAGTTTGCTTTTGGCCCGGGTTATGCCCACATAACAGAGCCGACGCTCTTCTTCCAGGCTAGCGATTTTATCCATTGACATTCTATGAGGGAACAAGCCCTCTTCCATCCCGGCTAGGAAAACCAGGGGAAATTCTAAGCCTTTTGCTGAGTGCAGTGTCATCAACTGCACGGCATCATCCGTTTCGTCTGCCTGGGTATCACCCGCATCGAGCGAGGCCTGATCGAGGAAAGCGGCAAGGAAAGCAGGTGATTTAACATCAACCTCATCGGCCAGAGCTACGTCATCAAAATTGCTTGCCGCATTCACCAGCTCTTCCAGGTTTTCTTTGCGGGTCAGCGCTTTTTCCCCGCCTTCTTTTTCATGATGTTGAATGAGGCCACTATTCGCGATGACACGTTCTACTTTTTCGTGTAATTCGAGCCCTTCACATTCGGACTGCAGTTTGTCAATTAATTCCAGAAAAGCCAGAATTGCATTAACGGCGCGGGAACCCGCCAAATTTTCATTGACACATTTGGCACAGGCTTGCCATAGAGAGACGTTTTCCTCTCTAGCAACAGCCCGAATTACGTCCAGGCTTCGACCACCTATACCACGGGTAGGGACGTTGATAATCCGTTCGATAGCGGTATCGTCATTTCTGTTTGCTAGTAGTCGGAGATAGGCTAGAGCGTTCTTGATTTCTAATCTTTCATAGAAACGATGGCCACCATAGATTCGATAGGGCATGCCTACTCTCAGCAAGGCCTCTTCCAGTTCGCGTGATTGTGCATTGGAACGGTAGAGGATGGCAGCATCACTGCGCTGGTTCCCGTTGTTAAACCAATCCTGCAGTCGATCGACAATGAAACGCGCTTCATCCTGTTCGTTTAACGCCTCATAAAGGCTGATGTGTTCTCCTTCGACGCCTTCGGTCCAGAGCTTTTTGCCGAGTCTTCCCTGGTTATTGGCAATAAGCCCATTAGCGGCTTTCAAAATAGTAGAAGTGGAGCGGTAGTTTTGTTCCAAGCGGACTATCTCGGCATCAGCAAAGTCTACGTTGAACTGCTGAATGTTCTCGATTCTTGCGCCACGCCAACCGTAAATGGACTGATCGTCGTCACCGACAACCATTAACTGTTTGTCGCGGCCAAAATTTCCGCCGGCTAGCACGCGCAACCAGGCATACTGTATTGAATTCGTGTCCTGGAATTCGTCGACGAGAATATATTGAAATCGTTTTTGGTAGTGTTCGAGGATTTGAGGATTCTTTAACCACAGTTCATGGGCGCGCAGGAGGATTTCTCCGAAGTCAATCATTCCACCACGGGTGCAGGCTTCTTCATACGCCGTATAAACCTCTAGCATCGTCTTGGTGTAATTGTCATCGAAGTGTTCGATATTGACTGCCCGTAGCCCCTCATCTTTCTGAGTATTGATGTACCATTGGCATTGTCTGGCGGGCCACTTGTCCTCATCGATATGCAGGGAGCGATTGATACGCTTGATCAAGCGGAACTGATCTTCCGCATCGAGAATCTGAAAATCTTGTGGTAACCCCGCTTCGGCCCAGTGAGAGCGGAGCAATCTGTGGGCGAGCCCATGAAAAGTCCCTACCCACATTCCGTTAAAAGACTGGCCCAGCAGGGTCTCGATACGTCCTCGCATTTCCCGAGCCGCTTTGTTGGTAAAGGTCACCGCTAATACGGCGAAAGGAGAGGCCTGCTCGGCCTGCAATAGCCAGGCTATACGATGCACGAGCACCCTTGTTTTACCACTACCAGCGCCGGCCAGCACCAGTAGTTTCTCAGCCGGACTAGCAACAGCATTGCGTTGTTGCTCGTTGAGCGAGTCTAGTATGAGGGAAACATCCATGGTGCGATATTTTAGCAAAAAGTAGCCGCTGTGTTTTTAGAGTATACATCGGGAATTTGCTAGAATGACGCGCCCCTCGGGTGAGGATAAGCTTTCAGTTTTAGGACCAGCTTTCAGGAGACCCCCATGTCTGTCAGATCGGACAATGTGTCATTTAATTGGCAAGACCCATTCCTTATGGAAGAGCAACTCAACGAAGAAGAGCGCATGGTGCGTGATACTGCCAAACAGTATGCGCAAGAAAAGCTTCTTCCCCGCGTGCGGGCAGCGTATCGCAATGAAGAGACCGACCCGGAAATTTTTCGTGAAATGGGGGCTCTGGGATTACTTGGCCCGATGATAGAAGGTTATGGCTGTGCCGGCATGAGTTACGTCTGCTACGGGCTGATTGCCCGCGAGATAGAATCGGTAGATTCAGGTTATAGGTCCATGATGTCCGTGCA
>UINC01001329.1_pt1 | contig 23621 bp, 25 predicted proteins | sample 5385821 | NCBI WGS metagenome assembly UINC01 (sample SAMEA4666929, study PRJEB26691) | marine metagenome | isolation source: Pacific Ocean | place: Pacific Ocean | collected 2011-10-13 | reverse complement strand
ACCGGTTGAAAATGAGACTACGGAGGAACCGGTTGAAAATGAGACTACGGAGGAACCTGCAGAAACTCTGGAAGAATGGTGGTCCCGGATCCTTCTGTGCAGTGAGGGCGGTGGTCCGATGGTGGATGACTACAATACCACTGAAGAGGACGACTGGCGATGCGAAGTAGAGTTCTTGATAGATTCGGAGAACATCACAATCCATGCTAACGGGCTACCAAACCACGACTTCCACTCTGGGCCCGGGTGCTGTGCCAGCGAACAGACAGCGAGCTACACCATTCCGCTGGAACCTACAAACGACACTGGCTGCAATCCCATAGTCTCGACAGGGGGCTGCACCATGGCACCAGAGAGGGGGGCCGTTGCCTTCGCCGTCAATGGAGTGGCAATCTATGGTCCTGAGGACGGGCCTGGTGGAGATGCAGTCGCTGGCCAAGAGGGGGCCTACGAGGAAGACAGGCAGGAGGTTTGGCTGGGACTGTGCCACGGTCATTCCGGCCCGGGTGGGGAGTACCACTACCATGCTGACGGGAACTGCATGCACTGGCATGCTGAAAGTAATCAGACTTGGTCTGACTACTCCATGGGCTCATCGCGGAGCCTCTCAGAGCACTCGCCAATAGTTGGCTTCGCCTTCGACGGGTACCCCATCTACGGATTCGTCGGATGGGACGAAAACCAGTCTAGCACGGAGATGACCTCGTCATACCGGCTCAAGGAGAACAAGACCGGTTACAACGGGATTGACGACTACGAATACGTCGCTGGCATGGGCAACCTCGACTCCTGCAACGGCCACTACGGGGTTACTCCTGATTACCCCCATGGGACCTACCACTACCACACCACTTGGGTCAATGGGGAAGGTGGCATCGGGTTCCCTTACTTCATCAACTGCTACAGGGGGGAGTACATCTCCGCAGACGGAGACGACCCATGCGCTGGTCACGGAGAGACTTGGGGGCCTGGCATTGGCCCCCCTCCCGATGGCTGTGACCCTGGACCCCCACCTAGCCAGATGGGTGCCTCCGGAGGGCTGGCGGGTTGGTTCGGCGACCTGAGTGCCCCTCCAGAAGGAGCTATATTCTCGATTTCCATTGCCCTGGCCTTGTCCATAATTGCCTCTAGCAGGGTCAGAGGAGAGGCATCTTGCGAAGCCGCTCGAGGTCTGGCAGGTACAGCTGGCGAATGTCGTCCAAATCCAGTATGAGCATGGCGAGGCGCTCCAGCCCCATGCCCCAAGCACACACTGGCCACTCCGTTCCGAGCGGCTCGGTCACCTCTGGGCGGAAGATGCCCGATCCACCCAGTTCCATCCACTCATCCCTCCACCGTATATCGACCTCGGCACTGGGCTCAGTGTATGGGAAGTAGGCGGGCCGAACGCGTACGTCTGGGTAGCCCATCTTGGCATAGAACGTCTTGAGGGTCGAAATCAGCATCGGCAGGCTCGCGTCCGGCTCGTGGATGATTCCCTCAATCTGGTGGAACTCGGGGAGATGGGTGCGGTCAATCGACTCTTGGCGGAACACCCTGCCGATTCCGAAGACGCGTGATGGCACGTTGGGGTTCTCAGCGATGTGGCGAACCGTGTTCACTGTAGTGTGCGTACGGAGGAGGGCTCGCTGTGCCTCGTCCTTGTCGAAGGTGCCGCCCCAGCCCCTGCTGCCTGTGTCGTGCCCGTGCTCATGCACTTTGGCCCAGAGATCGAGATACTCGCTCTCGACCTCGACCCGCTCCGGCTCGGACAGATAGAACGTGTCCTGCATCGTCCTTGCTGGGTGCGACTGCGGTATGTACAGCGCGTCCATGTTCCATCCGGCGGATTGGACGTAATCCCCCTCGATCTCTGAGAAGCCCATCTCGAGGAAGACAGAGCGGATGCGCTCGATGAGCGCCTGCATCGGGTGAGTTCTACCGCCGAGGGAGGTCGGGGTGGGCGCACTGACGTCGAAGGGCTTGAACTCAGCCTCCCTCCATGCCTCGGTCTGTAGAATCTCGGGTGTCAGCTCCCCGATTAGTTCGACCGCAGCGAGCTCGGAATCATCGACAGATGCCCCCTCTTTGGTCAACGACCAAGTCCTAGACACTGTGTCCTCGAACTCGATCAGCCCGCCTCTCGAGGTGAAGTGCTCGACCAATGCATCATCTAATGACGAGCACTCTACCGCCCCCTCAGCAAGGCTCTGGATGAAACTGGATCTCTGATCGATGGCCTGGGAGACCGCGTCCTCGTCGTCCACGACGAAGGAGCCTGCCTCGATGCTGACTCCGAGCCCCTTCAGAAGGCCCACTCCGGGTCCCGCCTCCTTTCGATCGAAGTCCGCAGCCAGAAGCGCTTCCATAGACCTCCCTGAATCGTCCTGATCGCTGATCCATCCCCACAGGCGGGACTCGAGGAGGCCTTCGGCGGCGGCCTTGGTGCCTTCGGGGCCCAAGGAGACCAAGTGCGACCTTTTCTCCTCCATGTCGACTAGCCCCCCTTCCCGCAGTGCCTTGCCGGCGCCCGCTACGTACACTTGATCGGTCCAGCCGGTCTCTGCGAGTAGATCTGTCAGGGCCCAATTCCTAGATGGGTCGGTACGCATGGCCCCGAGCATCCTTCGCTCGTTGTTGCCTAGAAGCAAAATGTCCCCTCCGCGCTCCCGAGCCGCCGTGCTCACTTGACGCTTGCCGATGAGAGATTGTGGGTTCGTTCATTCTTCCTCTGAGAACCAGAGCTCCGTTCCACATCCCGGGCAAGTGTATTCGCTGGGCTTCACCCCGTCGACCCATCCCAACTGAGCGCAGCGTCCGCACAGAATCGAGGTCCTGATTGGCTCGCTCAACGTTGTGTCGACTCTGTACATGGCCCTCCCTGCATCTGGCATCTTCGTTGGATCGGGTGCCCAGGAGGCTACTCTTGATGAGTTGAGTCCCACATCCGAACTCATCCCCAAGCCTAACACCAGGAGCACGGTCCCCCCGATGGAAAGCGGGGCAGCTACAGCGAGGGCGAAAAGCGAGGCCTCTGAGAGTATCACTCCAGCACCCAAGGCGATGCAAACCCATCCCGCGATCACAGTGTTGAGGCGCCTGTTCGGGCCGGTGGGGTCGTCTGCCACGGGTCTGGGCCGAGGTGCGCGCGTATCAGTCTCGCGAGGGGCGGTGTCGGAGTGGAGGGTTCAAGTGGAGAGGGTGGGCGTGTTTCGGCACGCCTCAGTAGCTCAGCTTGGTAGAGCATCTGATTTGTAATCAGACGGCCGGGGGTTCAAATCCCTCCTGGGGCTCTTATTGGAAACTTGAAACGGCGTCTAGGCTACCGGGGGGCGTGAGTGCCACGATAATAGATGGTAAGGCCGTCAGCCTCCAAATCGAGGACGAGCTCAAGGTGAGGGTCGATGCCCTCGGTCAAAGCGGAGTCCGGCCGCACCTCGTAGTTGTCCTGGTGGGGGACGATGCAGCCAGCCACGTGTACGTCAGGAACAAGCAGCGCGCTTGTGAGAGGACCGGGGTCATAAGCACCCGAATGGACCTGCCGTCATCCAGCACCCAACAAGAGGTCCTAGACATCATCTCTGATCTCAACGATGACGGATCCGTTCACGGCATTCTCGTCCAGAGCCCCCTCCCACCAAGGATGGATGAGCTTCGGATCGCTGATGCCATCGACCCTAGGAAGGACGTCGACGGCTTCCATCCAACGAATCTCGGCAGACTCGTCCAAGGCGACACAGGGGGCATGCTGCCTTGCACACCAGCAGGCGTAATGAGGCTCCTCGAAGAGACTGGGGCCGATCTGACTGGCTCGAAGGCCGTGGTACTCGGGAGGTCGAGGATAGTCGGGATGCCGATGGCGCTTCTACTGGCTCAGAAGGGCGTCGATTCGACCGTGACCATAGTCCACTCCAAGAGCGAGGAACACTCATTGCTCTGCAGGGATGCTGATCTTTTGGTGGCTGCAATAGGCAGGCCGGGGACGGTCAAGCCCGGATGGGTCAAGCCGGGGGCCATCGTGATAGACGTAGGAGTCTCTAGGGTCGAAGATGACTCGGTGCCCTCAGGCTCGAGGCTCGCGGGCGACGTCGATCCCTCAGTGTCAGAGGTGGCTGGGTGGCTCACTCCTGTGCCAGGCGGCGTGGGCCCCATGACCATCGCCATGCTGCTGACCAATACCGTAAGAGCAGCGGAGAACCTCGCCACCTAGTCAGAAGACACCGAGCTCGAACTTGCCATCCTCGGTGGCGTGGACTCTGGGGTCCCAGGGCGGGGAGAAGGTCAGATTGACGTGGACGCTCTCAATGCCTTCCGTGGAGAGGGCGGAACGGTGAACCGCGGCCATCAACTCGGGTGCCACGGGGCATCCTGGACTGGTTAACGTCATGTCAATCTCAGCGTGATCGCCCTCGATCCTCACTGAGTATATCAGGCCGAGGTCAATGACTGAGAGCTTCATCTCGGGATCCTCTACGTCGATCAGAGAGGCCATGACGTCGTCTTCCCTGGACATGAAACCACCTCAAACGAGCATTGCCGCCTCTTCACGGACCCGTCTGAACATATTCAGGAAGCCGTTCGCCCGGCTTGGGGTGAGTGAGGACCGGATCCCCATCGCTTCGGCGTAGTCCGGCTCCATCTGGGCCACCTTGGATGGATCCATCCCGTTGACCGCCATCGCGGTCACCGCCATCAGCCCCTGTACGATCTGCGCATCGGCCCCACCGCGAAGCACGAAGCCCCCCTCATCGTCCACCAAGCAAATCACGTGAGCTCGGGATTGGCAGCCGTGGACCTGATTCTCATCGTTCCACTCATCCGGTGGGAGGGGAGTGGGATGGCGCTTGGCGTACTGGAACAAAAGTTCGTATCGCTCCATTGAGTCGAAGCATTCTGAGAACTCCTTTACGACCGGATCGAGGTGCTCTGGCCACGTCCTCAATACCCCCATGAAAAACCGTCCCAGCAGTCTGCTTTGAACGTGACCCAGCACCAAATCAGGAGAAGCGTCCGATTACGTGCTGGAGGTGGTCGACGAAGGCTTCTGCTTCGTCCATCGTGTTGTATATCCAGAACGAGGCGCGGTTCGTCGAGGGTACGCCTAGCGCGTCCATCAGAGGCTGGGCGCAGTGGTGCCCGGTCCTGACTGCGAAGCCCCCCTCGTCCAGCAGGAGTGCGAGGTCCTGCGACTGGATGCTCTCGTGCAGGAACGAGACCGCCCCGCTGCTGTCCTCCCTCTCTGGCTCACCGTAGATCCTGATTCCGGGAATCTCGCGCATCCGCGCCGCTGTCCACGAGGCTACGTCGTTGATGTGCTCGTGCACCTCCCTCATGTCGAACTGGTCCAGCCACTCGACGGCCGCCCCCCATCCAATCGCCTCGGCGATTCGGGGTGTGCCGGTCTCGAACATCGCATAGCCTTCCTGGAAGGTGGTGCCCTCGGTGCTGACCGACTTAATTACGAGGCCGCCTGTCATGAACGGGGCCATCTGCTCCATCGCATCTGACTTTACAAGGAGGCAGCCGATACCAGTAGGGCCGGCCATCTTGTGCGCCGATATAGCGACGAAGTCAGCGCCCAGTTGATCGAAGTGGATTCTCTCGTGCGGTGCTCCCTGCGCGCAGTCTAGAAGGATTCTCGCTCCAGCGGCGTGGGACATCTCTATGATGTCCTCGATGGGGTTGCGAACCCCAAGCACGTTGCTGACGTGCACCACGCACACGAGCGATGCGTCAGCGACCGCTACCTCCAAGGCATCCATGTCCAGAGTGAACGACTCGGTGTCAATCGGGACATATCTGACTTCGACGCCCCTCTCAATGGAGAGTTGCTGCCAAGGGACGATGTCGGCATGGTGCTCCATCTCCGTCAGTACGATGACATCGCCATCGCCGAGGTTCTCACGAGCCCATGCATAAGCTACGAGGTTGATTCCCTCGGTCGCCCCGCTGGTGTAGATCAACTGATCTTGCGAGGTACCGAAGTACGTGGCGATGCGCTCGCGGGCGTACTCGAGCGCGGTCGTCGCCTCGTCTGCAAGAGTGTGAATCGAGCGGTGCGCGTTGGAGTTGTACTCCTCATAGTAATGGGTCATGGCGTCTATGACGCACTGTGGCTTCTGCGAGGTCGCTGCGTTGTCGAAGTAGACCAGTTGCTTGCCATTTGGCAGACGACGCTCAAGAATGGGGAAATCAGCTCGTATTGCCTCGATATCCAATGGCATTCCATGCACCTCAGTTGGTCCAGGGAACAGCCCGATATCAAGGCGCGTGTGGTGAAAACATGAGCAAAACGAGGGAATGCCTATCTTCAGAAACTCCTCTGGCTAGCGCAATGGCACGCTACTCGGGACAGGAAACCGTCGACAGGCTGGGCAGTCTCGATTTGAACCTAGACGGTGAGGTGGTAAATCTCGCAATCGTTGGTTCAAGCAGCTTCTACGACTTCGAGGTATTCGAAGAGATTGTGGAAGACTGGATCGGCAGATACGGCTACCCAGACCTAGTCATCGTCGGCGGCGCTAGTGGAGTGGACTACATGGCTGAGCGCTGGACCGATGCCAACATTATCCCGATCGCAGTGTTCTCCGAGGAGTGGAACGACCCCACTAGGAGCCTCGTCGACAGGGGGAGGGCTGAGGCACCCAACACCCTTACTGAGAAGATTCTCTATGCAGCGACCCATGTACTGGCTATGCCATCCCCAACGAGCAAATGGACTAGGGTAGTCATCGATCAAGCCGAAGACAGACGCATCCCTACCGAAGTCAGAGAAGTGGGCTAGTCACTGCGCGCATGGAACGCGATCTGGTGCTCGCGCCGGGATTTGAACCCGGGTCCTCGCCTCGAAAGGGCGAGATGATGGACCGGACTACACCACGCAAGCGACAAGGCACCGAGTCGCGTCGTTTACATAATCGGTTCGTCGAGTCTACTCCTGCTCGGCTGCACCTGGCTCTAGGTCCAATCCATACCACCAAGAACTCAGTGGGACGAACGCTACCAGGGAGGTTATGCCGAGGACGAGCCAGAACCACGGGTTTTCAATCAGTCCTAGAAACTTCTCGCCCCACATCCCAAGGACCATGACTTCCAAGCCGAACCTAATACTTCGCCCAAACAATCCCGCAGCGACAAAGACTCGGGGATCCATCCTGCCCGCGCCGGCAGTCCATGCTAGGACCTTGTAGGGGATGGGAGTTAGTGCTGCTAGGAATATGCCCGCCGAGCCGTACCTAGTGGACAACTCCTCCAGTCTACGGGATGCAGAGGGCTTGGCGAACTTCTCGAGCAGAGGCCTGCCCCCGTACAATCCAATTGCATATCCGCCTAAGGAGCCGATGACGCTGGACAGGGTGGCGACAGCGAAAATCAGGAGAAGTTCAACAGGGCTGTCCGCGCCAAGGGACATCGGCATCACGAGGAGGTCCGGGGGAACGGGCTGCAGAGCGGCCTCGGTCGCCGAGACCACAGCTAGGCCTAGAAGACCAAAGCCATCGGCCCAATCGATTACCGACTGCGTTAGGTCCTCGAACACGCCTTCTCGTCCCTCGTGCTCGACATAATCGTTGCTTACTGTGGGCACTGACTCCAGTCGAACCCGACCTCTATGTGCTCGACGACCATCGGGCACCATGGCTTCGGAGGAGGTCCTCGACACAGCGGCGTTGATCGCATGGCCTATGGAGAGGATCGTCGGGGGGATGGTCCTTGAGGCTCAGAGGGAGGAATTGTACAGAGTTGCGCCCGATCGCCTGGTGCTTCTCGATGCCGTGGAGGTGAACTGGGCAACCCCGGGAGACGCCTCAATCGAGGCGTCTAGGAAACTTGCCATGCTTACTGGTGACATCGCAGGACTCTCGTCCATCGACCTCGAGCTCCTTGCTTTGGCGATGGAACGTGGGGCTACCCTGTTCACCGACGACTACCGATTGCAGAACCTTTGCAGCAGAGCCGAGATTCCTTGGGCCTCGGTTATGACGGAGGGAATCAACTCGATCTGGTCGTGGGAGGTCAGGTGCACGGGATGCGGCGTCGAGCACGAAATCCCATCACAAACCTCTGCGTCCAAGGGCGACATCGGGGACTGCGATATCTGTGGCTCACCGCTCAGAGCCAAACGGAGGAAGTAGTTACTCCTGCTCCGAGGCGACTGACTCTGTCATGCCTCCTCGATCCATGTCATCCATAGTGGCCACCTCGGAGGCTTCCTTCAAACCCTTCTGGAACTCCCCCTTGGCACGTCCTACGTTTCGGGCGAGCTCAGGTATTCTCCTAGCCCCGAACAGGAAGATTGCTATTCCGACGAGGATTACTATCTCGGTGGTCCCAAGGGCCATGTTAACAGCACTAGGTGAGAGTGGTATCGTTCAAATGCTTCGGCCGAATGTACTCTCAGCCACCAGATACAGGTGGGAGTAATGCGACCTCAGCGGCATCGTGGAGCATTGTATTCAGATTAGAGATGACCGTGCCGTCAATCGCGACTCTGAGACCGGAATCGAGCATATCTGAGAGTTGGAATCGCTCGATTAGTTGGAGAGCCGTGGTATCCTCGTCAAGGGCCACTTCGATCTCCCTCGCCCCAACGGTCTCTGCTAATGGACCGAACAAGAGCATTCTGACCTTGATGGCGCGTCCAAACTCCGAATCGTCTCCCACATGTCTCGGAGTCTATCGATTCACATCAATGCACCTGTCCACTTATTAGCCGCCTTCGTCCAGTTACCAGGGGTAATTGGGTGCTGGAGGCCATCGTCTTCGATTGCGATGGCGTTCTTGCGGACAACGGATCGTCGTGGCAGACCATCCACGAGCACTTCGGAACGGATAACAAGGAGTCGCTGGCTCTATTCCTCGATAGGGAGATTTCCGAGGCTGAGTTCGTGGAGGACGATATTCGTAGGTGGAGGGATGTGCAGCCGGACATCCACAGGGATGACATCATGCGTTGCTACGGAGGCATCAGACTGATAGATGGCGCTCGCGATGTGGTCAGCGAGCTCCAGACCAGAGGCGTCTATGTGGCAATAGTATCCTCGGGAGTAGACCTGTTCGTTGGTGCCATCGCCAGCATGCTGAAGGTCGATGACTGGGCTTCGAACGGCTTTGAGTGGGACGAAGACGGCTGGCTGTTGGGTGGCCTTCCGACTAGGGTGTACTCTCATGAAAAGGGGTTGATGGTTGACAAGCTGATTGACATCAACGGGTTCGATCCCTCAGGCGTCGTGTCTGTTGGGGATTATAGCACGGACCTGTCCATGCAGGTGGGGGACTCCCGATTCATAGGCTTCAACCCGGCCAGTCAGCGAGCGATCAGCGATTTCGAGAATGCGGGAGTTCCCATCGTAGTCGAAAAGGACCTCAGAGAAATCTGGCCCTATTTGTACGCCGGGGAGTCGTTTTCCGGTTCAAACAAACGGGATTGAAGCCGTGGCGTATGTGTGCAGGTTGACCACCGTCAGGATGCACGGTTTGGGCTGGAATCCCAGCATCCTCTGGAAGTCAGTCTGATCCTGCCATGTGGAGCTGTGAACCATGGTGGTGCCCTTGTGGTTCCCAACGAAGTGCCCATGGACGTGACCGGTTACGAAAATGTCAGGTATTACCGGAATGACCAACCTGTCCTCGGGCTCGGGTGAGAGGGGAGTCTTTCCGCCCCATGATGGGGCTAGGTGGCGTCGTTCGAGCATGGCGCGCATCGCCATTTCCGGCTTCGAGTAGGTGACTGACCGGAGGGTAGCGACGAAGTCATCGATGCTCTTGCCGTGGTACGATAGGATTCTCACGCCATGAAGGCTGAAGTCACAGGGGTTGCCGACGAATACGGTGTTGGAGTAGTCCTGCTGGACCTCGGGGTCGAGCGCGGGCTGCGGCTCCGCGGGCCTGACCGCGTCATGGTTTCCGGGGAGCATTATGACATCGATCCAATCGGGAACGCCCTCTAGCATTCGTGCTAGTTCCCCATACTGCTTGAACAGGTCCTTGATTGCGAGATGCCGCTCCTGGCCTGGGTATATCCCCACGCCATCGACGCCATCGCCACTCAGGACGAAGTACTTGACCGTCCGAGCCAGGGGGTCTGAATTGAACCATTGAATCAGCTTCTCCCACTGCGAATGCAAGAATGTCTTGCTTCCTAGGTGTATGTCAGAGAGGAACGCGGCCGAGATGGCCGAGTCCTCGCCAGCCTGTGCCTTCGAGTGGTTTCCCAGGGGGGGTTTGTGAATGTCCCTCGCCCAAAATACTGGGTCCCTATCGCCAGACAGAAAGTAGCCGCTCGCACCGATGATTTCGTCGTCCATGAGGCCGTCCAAAGAGGCGTGCAGCGGGGAAGCGTCAGAAGGGGGCTTGAGCAAGCACGATATCTGCGCGGTTTCGTCCTCAATCACGAACTTCAGATTTCCAGGGCGGGTCCATCGGACTTCACTCACCAAGCCAACGACCGTGACCTCGTAGTCCTTGGAGTTGTGGCGCTGGCGATTCCTCCAAGCCTCGACATTGCTCATCGGCCTTCGAGGGAGCGTCCTCGAGGTCAGCATCATGTCGCGAATCTGGGTCAAGCGACTCCTGAAGCAGGACTGGATGTCGCTCAGCCTTCCCTCGGTCGTCGATTGTCCGGTGATGTCGAAGTGGACGTCTATCTCGGCGTCAACGTCCCTCGCCTCCATCGGGAAGTCCGCGGTGCTGTAGTCGGACGATCCTTGGGGTCTGGGTGGCGGGGATGAGGCCGTCGAGCGGACAGGAGCGAGCACCCGTCCAATCGGGGACTTGCTCTCCGGCTCCGACAAGGTGGCTTGGGCGGTGGTCGTAACAGGCGGCTCCTCGATTAACGACTCACTGGGAACTATAGCCATCAGTTCCTCCACCGTGCTCTCATTGAGGAGGTGGACCCCGGAGGAATTAGCGGCCTCGATGAGGGGGAGGAGGCTGGGTAACTCCTCTATCTTCCCACGGGCGCTCGCTTGGGTTAGGAGCCCGGCAGCGGCGAGGGTCTGGCACCTCTCTAGCCAAGTCCCGGAGGTCATGCGCCCACGGTCAAGCAGGGACGCCCTTGATGGTATCGTTAGTAGGGGGAAAATGGGAGGGCTACTCGTCCCAATCAGTCAAGGATGCCAGATCGACGTTCTTGAGGGATTGGGCCACGGTTCGCTTCGCTGAGCCCCAAGCGATGACGCCCTCCCACTCCTCGGATGCGGGGTCGAGATCATGTGAGATCTCATCCCCGGAGTCCTTGGCCCTAGTGGGTCTTCTTCTTTTGGAAGCAGAGGCCTTCTTCTCGCCCTCCGTGACTCGATCGAGGGCCTCGATGGCGAGCCTTAGCGCGAAGGCTGCGAACGACCTCTTGTTATCGAGCCTATCGTTCTCACCGAAATCCATCCTCCTGACGAGGAAGTAGTCCTCTGCAATGACGGCGGCGTGTACTCTGCCGATTTCCTTTCCATCTTTGAAGCCGCCCGGACCGGCGATGCCAGTCACTGCTATTGCAACATTGGACCTAGATTTGTACCTCGCTCCACGGGCCATCTGAACAGCGACCTTGTGCGAGACGGCGCCCGACTCGCCCTTGTCGAATGCAGAGTCCTCGACGCCGAGCTCCCTCATCTTAGAATCGTTGGTGTACACTACCCAGCCCTGCTTGTACCACGAGCTGGCTCCGGAGATATCAGTCAGAATAGAGGCAATCAACCCGCCGGTGCACGACTCGGCTGTAGAGACCGTCCACTCTCGCTTACGAAGGCGACGCGTCAACCTAGACGCGAGGGCTGCAGCCTCCTCGACCACGAAATACAGTCATGGCACCCACTCTTGACCTTTTCACCCTCATTTTCGATGAATAATGCACGAAATGAAGGGGCAATTCTCTGAGGATGGTGGGTCCGGCAGGAATTGAACCTGCGATCTTCGCTTTGTAAAAGCGACGTCATAACCCCTAGACCACGGACCCTGAGGGACCCGAAGAGCAATGCATTCAAATCCCCTATGGTCAATATGGCGGTCAGAGGGTTGGGGATGTCGATGATGGCCGACTTGCTCGGGAGGCTGAGATCTGCAGGCATACCGCTTGACGAAGTGATTTCGGGGGCGATGGAGTCTGTCGATCCCGCCGACTTCACTGACTTCCACCTCGAGCCGTTCTGGCATGACCGGCCGGTTCCCTTTCTGTTCACCGATTTAGGGGCCACTAGGACTATCTCAGCCCCCCACATGATAGTCACGCTGCTGCATCACCTCGAGGTTCGTGAAGGCCAGCACGCCCTGCTAATAGGATCTAAGGGGGGGTATCTGGCTGCTCTGCTAGACCACATTGTCGGGCCCAACGGGGCAGTCACGATCGTCGAGCCGCATAGGGAGGTTCGAATGCACACTGAAGAGAGGCTCGAGATGCATGACTCAGCGGGGCTCATTAGGGTGCTGCCACCTCATGCTTTGGAGCAGCAGGATGAGATGAGCAGGTCCGTGGATAGGGTCTTGATAACGGGCTCTGTCAGGTCTATTCCAGATGGAATCGATCATCTGGTGTATGATGGTGGCTTCGTGTTGGGTCCCTTTGGGGGGCCAGTCCACCAGAGGCTGATTAAGAGAGAGCGGCAAGGCAACGATTGGTTCGATACCGATCTGGGCGGCGTTGTATTCGGGCCCATGGACGTGGGCGAGTCCGAGCGAGGCCCCTTGGATCCCCGATCTCTTGCCAATCACATAGAAGACGCCTTGGGGCTGATCGGTGGCATTGTCGACATCGAAGAAGATACGGTTGAGAGGGTGGAAGATCTGATTTGTGCGCTTAGGGAAATGCCGCCCGATCTTCCCTCACTAGACGAAGACTCCTCGGAGGAGGACATCCTCGAACACCCCGTAGTGGACCTGTTGATGTCTGAGATTGATTGGCTTGGACCACTGTGGCCCCTCTTCAGCGAGTACCTCTCACTGGACATAGCCAACCCTGGCTCACCTGATGAAGATGAGCCGCGCTATGTAGGGGGGCACGAGGATCTTGTGCCCTGATTTGAATCGTAGCGTTCTAACGGCCAAAGCATCTCGAAGCGGCGTGAAGCATTCCGCATCCTCCCGTCTTTTCCACAAAGACGAGCGACAGAGGCGACGTGCTGTCAGGAAGCTATTCGAACTGGACGACCCCGAGTACCTCAGTGGTTTCATTCCATTGCTGAACGATGAGGATTCCTGGTTCAGGCAGAAGGCCATGGAAGCCGTGGGAAGGTGGCTCCAAGATGATCATGGAGAAGTGGTGGATATGCTGGCTAAATCCACTTATGTCGAGCAGAGAGTTCTCGCGGCTAGGCTCGCACTCCGGAGCGGAGAGGGAGGGAGTGAGGTACTGCTCGAGTTATGCAAGGATTCGGTGTCGTCAGTGAGGCTCGCCGCTTGGAAGGCTAGGCTAGGAGTTGACGAGGAGGGTGCGGCTGCTGTAATCGCCCAAGCGCTCAAGAGCGAGGACTCGGATGTCAGGCAAGCTGCTATTCGAAGGCTTTCAATCATGGAAGTGATAGATGAGAATCTCCTGAGGACGGCACTGAACGACCCCAGTCATAGAGTGCTTGATGCAGCAGTCTCGCTGGTGGCCAAGCGCCCAGAACTCAACGAAGATTCTGAGATCGATGGACTCCTGATCACTATTGCCATGGGCGAAGAAGGTCCAATGAGAACCGCGGCCATAGGCGTACTCGCTAGCAAATCCGTCGACTTCCCCCAAATTGCGGCCTTAGTGCTTGATTTGACCAAGGGGGGGTCAGCAGGATTAGTGAGTAGTCTCGCTACCGGTTTGAGGGGTATCCCCTGGTGGCAGGTTGAAGGGCTCGCGAACAGACTGGTGACGACCGCCGATGACAGACTTGTCGCTAGACTACTCAGGGGAGAGGGGTCCGACGAGGTGGTTCCTATACGGAACACAATACTATCCGACCCTTCCAAGAGCACCGTATTGAGGGCTAGACTAATCGAGGACTTGATTGGCAGGCGGGTCGATGAGACTACGCTTGACATAGTCAGTAGCCTTTCGAAATCGGATGACGCGGCCCTATCGGCGATTTCAAGAAGCCTGCTATCTGGAGCCAGCTCACTCAACTAGGCTGACCGCTGGCAATGAAAGTCTCGAGAGGGGCATCGAAATAGGTGGAAGGTGATCCGGGAGCCTGTGACGGCTGGTCTTTGGCGGAAACAGCTTCTCAAACAGTCCGGCCTCAATCACTTCGTCCTTAGTGATGGAATCCCTGCCGCAATTAGGCCAAACGTCGAGTTCTACTGAGTCATCGCCAGTGTAGTCGACTAGGACGCATGGCAGGCACAGGAGATTGAACCTCAAAGCCACCTGATACCTGTGATGACCGTCGAGAATCACGCCTGTGTTCTTGTCGGCGACTAGGGGAAGGACGTAGGCTTTCCACCGATGAGTCATTTTCTCTAGTTCGTCTACTTTCTTTGGAATAGTCTGTTCATGTGGTCGGAGAACTTCCATCGGAACCAATTCGACCCTCACGGGGGCCGCACGAGCCGTGACTCAATATATCTGCGCCTGAAGACATGTTGTCTGTAGGGGGCGCGATATCCATGAGGGACTTACTTGGACGGCTTGGGGACGATGACCAGACGGTGCTCAGCAAGTTGAGGAATCGCGGTGACGCTTGGATAGTCGGAGGGTGGGTCAGGGACGCGCTGACCGGGGGTCAAACAGGGGACCTGGATATCGCGACAACCCTCAGACCGGATGAGGTCAAGGATATTTTCCCGCGCTCCCTGATGATTGGCGAGCAGTATGGCACCGTGTGTGTCAGGCTCGACGAGCCGAATGAGGATGAGGGAACCTGGGAGGTCACCACCCTGCGGAGCGAAGGGAGCTACGGAGATGGAAGGAGGCCGGACAACGTTGAGTTCGGCGATGACATAGAAGCCGATTTATCACGTAGGGACTTCACTATCAATGCTATGGCTATTGGGAACTCAGGCGAACTCGTAGACCCATTTGGCGGCTTGGAAGATCTTGATTCAGGCATGCTGCGCTCGGTTGGAGATCCTTCTGATAGGATTGGGGAGGATGGCCTGCGGATCATGAGGGCCTTCAGGTTCCTTGATTGGGGCCAGAAGGGCGTCAGGGGTCTCGATTCGGGCCTTAGTGATGCCATCATAGGGAACGTCGCTATGCTCGAAAACGTATCCAAGGAGAGAATCGGTTCAGAACTAGCGCGAATCCTCTCTGGAGATAACGTAGGAGCTATCGTCACTCAGATGCGTTCTCATGGCGTCATTGGTGCAATCCTCCCCGGCATTACGGCCGACGTGGGCGTGGACATGACGAACAATCGGCGCGTCAACCTAGCCCTTATTTGCAGTGCTGACGAACGCGAGGGGGATGAGTTAGGCGAAGTGCTCAGCAGACTTCTGAGGATCTCCAAAGATGATTCTAGGGCTGTTGCTTTTCTCCATGACTGCAGGAATGTCACACTCGATGCACATCCAAGTAGCATCAGGAGATTCAGGGTCGCGCTTCCGAAGGTGCGTCAGGAAGAGTTGGTTTCATACTCTGGTGGCATGCACCGTGACACCTCGGAATTCCTTGGCGCTCTGAGTTCGATAGAGCCCCTAAGGGCTGGAAACGCCCCCTTAGTCGATGGGAACATGCTCTCCCATGTGACTGGTTTGGAGCCCAGCAAGCGCCTTGGCAGACTCAAGGGGTGGCTGCACAGGCGGCAGGTCGAGGAGGACCTAAGCAACTCGGAGGACGTTCTAGCCCTGCTGGACGGAATCGCATGGGCTGAGACGGACCCAGATCAGTGGCCGAACTTGTCTTGGCCCTGATCAAATCTCGTTGAGGTACTCGATGTACTCGTCCTCATCCAAGTGCATGTCTTCGTCCCAGTCGTGAGGTTTGACGATCATGCACCAGCCATCGCCGTAGGCTTCCTCATTAACCAGGTCTGGGTTATCCTCCACGTCTCCGTTTAACTCGATGATTCTGCAAGGGAATGGTGCATTGATGAGAACACGATCGTCGGTAGTCCTAATCGTGATAAGCAGGTCGTCGACCCCCAGTTCATCACCTCTTGATAGGGATCCAGCGAGTAAGTCGTCGTCGTCTTCGGTGACATCGTCATCATTGCGAATCTGGAACTCGCTGTCGTCCTCGGGCTTCGTCAGTACCACTCTTACTACATCGCCGTATTCAGCTCGAATGAACTCGCTGACACCAACTTTCACGGTCGTCTCATCGTTTCTCCCCTCAAGGACCTGGACCCAGAGGTGATCGAGGGTATATTTCCTGTCATGAGCGATACTGAACTCGAAGAAATCCGCGCCAGTCATTGTGATTCCGACCGGCGGCCGGATAGTTCAAGATTTGAAGTATTCGCATAGAACGCTCGTTTTCGGGTGATGCTACGAGAGATTAACAATGCAGCCCGCCTCCCCCGGAGGGGAGTGGCTTGGAGATTACGGAGACGGAAGAGCAGAGCATGATTCGCGAGATGGTGCGCGACTTTGCCGAAGAGGTACTAGCCCCCACCTGCCTCCATAGGGACAAGGCGCAACAGGCGCCTCTGGATGAGTGGAGGGCCTTCTGCGAACTTGGACTCCAAGGCATCACAATTGGAGAGCAGTACGGCGGCAATCCCGTCGACGACGTGACCGAGGCCATCATCATCGAAGAGCTAGCCAGGGTGGACCCCTCATTCTCAGTTATGTTCTGCGTGCATGTCGGCCTCTGCTCCAAAACCATATCCTTGCATGGCAGCGAAGAACAGAAGAAAAAGTACCTCAGTCGTCTCGCTGGTAAAGAAATCGGTGCCTACTCACTGTCCGAAGCCGGCGCGGGAACCGACGCTGCGTCATTGAGTTGCCGGGCTCAGTTGAGCGACGACGGATCCCACTACCTCCTCAACGGTGAGAAGATGTGGGTAACCAACGGGGAGAGCGCTGATATTTACATCCTATTCGCCAAGGACGTCAACCACCCCGAGTACGGCCATAAGAAGCATGGAGGGACGACCGCTTTCATCGTCGAGGGGAGTTTCGAGGGCTTCTCAGTAGGAAAGAAGGAGGACAAGTTGGGTATTCGCTCCAGTGATACCTGCTCACTCCTCCTGGAGAACTGCAAGGTCCCCGTGGCAAACGTGCTAAAGGAACCTGGCGAGGGGTTTCCAATTGCCATGAATGCCCTCGACAATTCCCGGATTGGGATCGCCGCTCAGGCTCTCGGCATTGCGCAGGGGGCGTTCGAGTCCTCACTGAACTACGCTCATGAGCGAGAGACCTTCGGAAAGCCAATCGCGCACCACCAGGGCATTGGCAATTACCTCGCTGACATGGCAACCCGAATAGAGGCAGCTCGACTCATGGTCTACAAGGCGGCTTGGGCGAAGCAGCAGCACTACGAATATGGCGCGCCAAGACACACCAAAGAGGCCAGCATGGCCAAGCTGTTCGCGGGAGATACAGCGATGTGGGTCGCCGAGAGGGCGGTCCAAGTTCTCGGAGGCTATGGATACACGACCGACTTCCCAGTCGAGCGCTTCTTCAGAGATGCCAAAATAACTCAGATTTACGAGGGCACCCAAGAGGTCCAGCGCATCGTGATCAGTCGATCGATTGCTCCGGAATGAGGTGTCTTGGTGGCCGCTTTCCCCATCGACGAAGTCAGGGGCAGGTTCCCAGGGCTCGCACGTGAGGTCGAGGGGGATAGGGCGATCTTCTTCGATGGTCCTGGGGGCAGTCAGGTTCCTCAATCGGTCGCTGATGCGGTCGGAAACTACCTGCTGCACCAAAACGCCAACATAGGGATGTCATTCGCGACCTCAAGGGAAACAGACCAACTGATTGAGGAGACGTTGCGTGCGTGTGCCGACTTTGTAGGGTGCGACAATCACCGGGAAGTCGCCTTCGGACAGAACATGACCAGTCTGAACATCCAGCTCGCAAGCGCACTTAGCAGGACGTGGGGAGAGGGCGACGAGGTAGTGGTGACGCGTTTGGACCACGATGGCAACGTCCGACCTTGGGTCCTTGCAGCCGAGTGGTCCGGAGCGACCCTCAGGAAAATCGACGTGAGTCCCGTTGACTGCACCCTAGACTCGTCCTCCATCGAGGAGTCGATGAACGAGCGAACGGTCCTCGTGGCCGTAGGTGCAGCCTCAAACCTCTCTGGAACCATCAACGACGTACGAAGAATCGTCGAGCGGGCACATGAGTTCGGTGCTGAGGTGGTGGTCGACGCGGTGCATTACGCCCCGCACTGCCTAATTGACGTCAAGGAGATGGGGTGCGATTACCTGCTCTGCTCCTCGTACAAGTTCTTCGGGCCACATCAGGGAGTCCTATGGGGCAGGGCAGAGCGGCTGGCAGAGCTTCCAGTTGCGAAGTTACGGGTATCGACCGAGGAGATTCCCTTCAGGTGGATGACCGGGACGCAGAACTACGAGGGATTGGCAGGAACTCTCGCGGCCATCGAGCACCTTGCCTGGATCGGCAGTAGGGCTTCGGGGGAGGGGCTTTCCCGGAGGGGGGCGCTCCGAGCGGCTTTCGAGGCTATCGAGTCCTATGAGAAAGAGTTGTGCTGGCGAATGATCGAAGGTCTACTAGACATAGAAGGAGTGGAAATATGGGGGATCACGGATAGTGACAGGAGCAATGAACGAGCCCCTACGGTCTCATTCACGCACCCCGGCAAAACAGCTTCGGAGATTGCTGACGCCCTAGCAAAACAAGGCATCTTCGTATGGGCTGGCAACTTCTATGCTCTAGAGCTTACTGAGGCGCTCGACCTAGAGCCAGAGGGGGTCCTACGTGTCGGAGTCCTGCACTACAACACGATGGAGGAGGTCGAGAGGTTTCTTTCGGCTGTGAGGGACATCCTGGGGTAGGCGCTTGAGTTCAGTCGAACCACGCGTAGCGACGCTGGCCCTCGAGTTGGCCCTCGCCGCCTATTCCGACCAAGGCGAACTCGCCATTCGGCTTAACCACAGATCTCTTGCGCTTGCCCTTGTGCAGGGCCTCGTAGACTGTCTTGTTAATCGCGTGTCGGGTGGAGAGTCGCTCGAAGAGGTGGAATCTAGAAGCAATCTCGCGCCACTGTTGCTGAACGATTCCCTCGAAGACCTTGGCCTTAGCCCCCGAGCCGTAGCCGCACAGGCCTATTCTTCGGCCGTCCATCTCGGTGTTGTCGATGTAGTCGGACTCCATGGCCGACATCAACGCGAGGAATATGGAGCCCGTGTACTGGTTGCCAATTAGGCTCGAAGCGCGCTGGGTCTTCTCAATCCTCTCATCTACGAACGAGCGGAACTCCTCCGTCTTGGAGATCATCCTGCGGTATACGTCGTTCGCACTCTCGAACTCCTCTAGGCCCATGGGGGTGTCTGGGAAGTCATCTGGCAAGGGCTCTTGGCCGATCTCGTCGGTAATCTTCTCCCACATTGGCAGGTGCCTGCGGTCATGTCGGAAGACATCCGGGAACATTCTCTTGCCTTGGAAGGCATAGGGAAGATGCACTATGATCCTACTCCACTGGTTGGTGAGAATCTCGTCCGTCTTTGGATCGTACCTACCCTCTGTGATTGACTTGGCACGGAAGTCGATGAAAGCCTGCTTCACGGATTCGGAGTAGCACCGATTCGAGAATTGCCCGTCGAAGATAGGGGTGTCCTTGTGAATCATCAGCTTCTCGTTTTCGAACAGTACGTCGTTCTTCTTGCTGGAGCGTGGAAGGTACTTCAGAATCTTCTCAGCGAGGTTCGCCTTGATGCTCTCCCCTGACTCTCTGGCGAGGTCTAGGACGTTCTCGATCACGGTACGGGTGTCGACCTCGCGTCGGGGTTTGAAGAAGTCGTGTACGGGCATGGTGGAAACCCCCCAGATGTCTGGAATAGCCAGCAACCTTGGGTTGTGGCGGATCAAGATCGCACCCCCGCCCGCTCCTTGGGTGTATTCCCCGGACGATCCGAGATCGTACTTGGCATTGTCAGCGAACACGACGATTCCAATCCTATTGCGTTCCTCTCCACCGCGGGCCGACCAGTCTAGTGTGTTGTGCATAGCATCCACGGCCCCGATGCAAGCGAAGGTGAGGTCGACGACGTCGCAGTTCCTGAAGCAGTCATCCCCATGGGTCGGGGCGTAGCGTTGCTCGAGCATGTCCATGATGTAGGTAGCAGTTGGCTTGGCGCCGTCAAGGGCTGACTCGGTTCCAAGGTAGATTCTGCCAATTGAAGACGGGTCTAAGCCGTTCCTGTCGATTAGGCGAGAAACGGCATTGGCCCCCATAGTGGCCGTATCCTCATGGACGTCGGGGATGGACATCGCTGACAGACCGAGCCCTCTGTTGAGCTTGCCGAAGTCGGCCCCGCGGAACTTCGCGAAGTCCTCCATGTCGAAGTACAGACGTGGGAAGTGAAGCGCGATGTCATCGATACCGACCTCTGCCATGGCACACGCCCCTAATGATTCGGAATTGGACTACATTAAGAGTACTGTCCCTGCACGGAAATAATGTAGTGACAAATGAAAACGCACTACTGAGAGCCGGTGATTTGGGCCATTGCGGAAAGCAGTTCACTGTTGGACTTATAGTGGTCTGAAAGTGGCGAGAGGACCTCGACTAGGCCATCGGTGATTGCCATCTTGGCATCGAATGGGTGTATCTCGCCACTTCCGACAGCCTCCACAAAGGAGTCCAAGTCGGTCCACGCGGATTGCTTGCCGTACTCCGGCTTCGGATTCACGTTTATCTTGCCCTCGATAGGTAGTACGAAGTGTCTAGCGATTTCAAAAACGGGGGATTCGGGATTGCCGACCTCTAGGAAGGCCCCCTTCATCTTCATGCGGATTTCGTCTTCGTCGTCGTGAAGCAGTATGGCGTTGTTAGGGTTCGATTTCGACATCTTGTGGTCGAACGACTCCATCCGGCCCCCCGAACCCCCAAGCCCGGATAGCATAGGGGTGTGGATGCAGGTCGCCTTCGTCCAGCCTTGGCGGTCAGCGACCTCCCGCATGTACATGTGCGCCTTGCGCTGGTCCATGCCTCCGAACGCGATATCGACCTCGAGCTCGAAGATGTCAGCGGCCTGCAAGGCCGGGTAGTAGAACGCTGCGAGATCGTGGTCAGACGAGGCTTCGTCCCTCCCCATGATACTGAAAGTCCTGCGCACCCTCGATAGGCTCATGTTCTTTGAACATCGAAGCACTCGTTCCCAGTACTTTCCCGAATCCATGACCTCGGAGGCGCTGAGGAACCGAAGTTGTCCTGGGCCTTCGCCCTCCTCCGGGCTGTCGAGCAAAACTCGGAACATCTCCGTCATGTACTCGCCGGCCAATGCGATCTTGTCCATGTCGCGGTTGAACTTGTCATTGACCCAAGCATGCCAGTCTGCGAGCAGGATGATGACATTGACACCCTCATCGAGCATGTTTCGTATAGTGTCCGCAAGGATGAGATATCCTAGATGGGCCGTGCCGCTCGGCTCGATTCCGATGTAGGCGACGAGTTGTTCGTCGCCAGAGTGGCTAGGGTCACCTGCGAGTACCGAGATGACGTGATCGGCGCCAACCACTTCGTCGCAGCCAGCGAACATGCCCTCCAATCGAGAGCGCGCTGCCTCGTCTAGCATCGAGGAGAGATCTTCCTTTGGCATTGTCCACCTCTAGTCAAACAGTTTGTTCAGTTTCCCAGCGCGTCCGGCAGCCTTGGTATTGTCGTTCGAGGCGAGCAATGTCTCAATCTCCTTGATGAGAGTATTTGCCTGGGAGATCTTGTCCTCAGGGATGCCCTCGGTCATCCCCATGAAGTGCCTAGTTGCAGAAATAGCGGACTTGGCCTTCGTCGCCTTCTTGGCCCATTCCTTCGCCTTGTCTCCACGCTGCTTAGAGTTGTATCCGGTTGCCTGATCGAGGAATTTGGTCCACCGCTTTCGTGCGTCCATTGCGGACTTCATAGCATCGGGATCGTCGAAGTCCGGAGGCACGTTTGTAACGTCCACAATGATGGCCCCATTCTCGTATCTAGCCTCTATAGCCGTCATGATCCCGTGCGAGGCGTTCATGGAGTTCTCGTCGACGACCTCGACGTTGTCGAAGAATTCGCGCGCAAGCTCGCCAAGGCCGCCATTCGCAGTCACGTCCTTAACCAGCCCCCTGCGTACGTCGAATCTCTCCATGGACTCGTCACGGGGCAGACATCACTTCAATGCTGCCGACCTGCGGCGTCCTTGGAGGTATGTAGAACGGCTAAACGGACGAGACGGGTCCGGGCGATGATGGTCGGGGGCGTGAGGAGCAGGCTAGTCGTCAGTGTCATCGTCTTGTTCCTATTTCCAACAGTCTCTGCCGACTCCGCAATCGAGTTGGGGGAAGTGGTGAGGCTCGGGGAAGTTGATTTGGGGCTCGAGGGTGCCACGATCTCCCCTGACGGTGAGATCGTCATCGCGCATGGTGCGGACTCGTCAATCTTCCTGATCGAGGCGAACCGCCCCCAAGCACACTCGAGATTGCCCTGGGATGACAGCGAGGCGTTACTGGACGCGGACTTCCACCCGGGGGGCCAGACGGCCTTCATTGTGGGAGAGGGGGGTGTTGTCCTGAGATTCACCAGAGCCGATAGTGCAGTTGGTAGTGCTGGTGGCGAGTTGTACTTCGGGCAGACCGAGCTCAGGGCCGTGTCGTGGAACGCCGATGGCTCTTGGGCCTACATCGGGGGGGAGATGGGATGGATTTGGAGAGTCCGGGGCCTAGAAGGCGGTGGCATGGAGGTGCACCCGATAGAAGGAAGGGGGACTAGCGACGTCAATGGGATTGCATGCCTAGCGAGCACCAACATGTGCATCGTCTCGACGAGCGTCGATGGAATTGGAGTCATAGACGCTGATCACGAACTCCATTGGATAGGGGGGACGGGGTACCCGTGGATCGATGCGACCTGCCCGAGCAAAGGCGAGGACGCCTGTGTCGCTATCTCGAACGATAGGAACATCGCCATCGTCGATATCGATGTTGGTGATACCTCGGCATCCGACGTCAGTATCGTGCAGCTTCAAGACGTCGATGGGCAGTTCAACGGAATCGCTGGTCAGTCCGATGGAAAGTCGATTGTCTTCGTCGTTCCGTATTCCATGATTGAGCATGACTTGGGTCTGAGGCTCTCTTTCCCCTGGTTGGAGAACGCCGATGCTGTCAGTTACGACCCTGCCATCGCTGGCGAGCGCCTAGTCGCGACATGGGCGACGAGCGAGTATACGGGTTGGGCACTCACGGGCCCGGGCACCATCGTGGCATTCAGCCCGGTCCCGGACGACCGGACGGGAGGAATATTGGGAATCTGGATGGGAGTAGTGATTGTCGGAGGCGCTATTGGGATGATTCTGAGCCTGATTGTTAGCTCTTCACCGAGGCTCAGTAGGTGGTTGACAATGAGAGTAGGTAGCGAGGAAGAGAGAAAGGAGGCGCGGCGTGAGCAGCGTCGTAAAGACAGACGATGAGGCAACGTGCATAGTTTGATGAGGGCATCACCTTCGGAAAGAACGAGAAGCATGGCATACGAGGCCTTGGACTTCTACGATATCGATTCGCTGCTGACCGGCGAGGAGCGAATGATTCGCGACGCCGTCCGGGACTGGGTCGACGAGAACGTCATACCCAACATCGAGAAG
>UINC01001328.1_pt1 | contig 23628 bp, 22 predicted proteins | sample 5385821 | NCBI WGS metagenome assembly UINC01 (sample SAMEA4666929, study PRJEB26691) | marine metagenome | isolation source: Pacific Ocean | place: Pacific Ocean | collected 2011-10-13 | reverse complement strand
GCCCGCACACGTGATTTCCAATCACGCACCTTCGGCCACTCGGTCACCTCTCCGGAACAAAATTACTTTGCATAATGAAAGTAAATTCAAACCTTTTGATTCTAGCTGAGCAAGCCGATCCGTGCAAGCTTTTTGCAAAGCATTCTCCTGATTTTTCTTTACATTCTTCGCTTTTGCTTGTCTTAGTCTAGCAGGCTTTGTATGCTATAATATTACTTTTGCTCCAAATAATTTCAACATATTTTATGAATTTACTTAATTACAATCACAGTATTCCATCGTTACTCATTTTAAGCGGCAGGATTTATCAAAAGAATTTCATTTCAATTTTGTTTTTAACAGCGGCATTGGTGGCACCAGCATTTTTTATGGGTTTTGCTGGCTGGGGAGAAACTGAGAGTATCGTATTTTTTCTTTCAGTACATTTATTGGAAGGTGCAATTGCGCTCGGGGTCATCGGCTTAGCTTTCGGTAGTTTTTTTCCCACACTTTCCATCCTGCGCGCTTTTCGCTCACCATTGTTTCTGGGTTCAATACACGTAGCTATTTTGCAGTATCTACTTTTCATCACGGGTGTGATGGGACTGACACTGCCGTTTCCTTTCAGCATTCTGGTAGTGACCCTCTGGCTGGGTGGATTATTACTGACTTCGATGGCGCAGCCGGTATTCATCGTAGAAGGAGTTCGCGGGATGCGTGCGCTGGTACGGAGCATACAGCTTGCACGGGGTGATTTGTTACGTGTTTTTATTGTAGTTGTGATCAGTACTGTTTTACAGTTCGTTGTTTTTGCATTGCTTTTCAGCATTTTTATGCCGGACTTGAATTTAAATATCGAACCAGATGACAGCGGAGCGCTGCCAATTTTACTGTCCGAAATATTGAATGATCCCGGAGTTACAATGGCAATCCGCTGGTCGCAATATTTGGCGTCGCTACTCTTTTATCCATTTGCCTCACTGCTGAGTACATTCCTCTATTTCGATTTAGCACAACGTCAGCAGGTACTAAATCTGGAGCATCTCGAAAAATTTTCAAATCAGCTCTTCGGCACAGACATTAATGAAAAAGCAGCAGCGGATAAACAGGCGGCTGAAGAGGAAATCATCGAAACACCGGTAGCGGAAATTGTCGATCCTGAGCCTTCCGCGGAAGATAAAGAAAAATGAAAATTCGCTCTGCAGAATTTATCCTCAGTGCTTCATCTCCCTGGCAGTTCCCTTCACCGACACTCCCTGAAATTGCCTTTGCTGGTCGTTCAAATGTGGGTAAATCCACACTGATAAATTCCCTGCTTAACCGTAAGAAACTGGTTAAAACCAGTTCCACACCGGGAAAAACTCAGCTGATAAATTTTTTTAAGATCAATGACAAATTTCACTTTGTTGACCTTCCGGGATACGGATTTGCTAAGGTTCCGGAAACTGTTCGCCAACAATGGCAACGTCTGATTGAGGCTTATCTGCAGGAGCGTGAATCCCTCCGCAACGTTGTGCTGATTATTGACAGTAGACACGGACCAACCTCACAGGATCGGCAGCTCAAGGAGTGGCTGGACTATTATGACCGCCCGGTATTAATTGTAGCGAGTAAAATTGACAAATTAAAACGCGGTCAGATTCAAAAACATTTGAAAATAATTCGGCAGGATCTCTCACTCGACACAACGCCGCTGGCGCATTCGTCTTTAGAAAAAGGGAGGCGTGACCAAATCTGGAAAAATCTAAATCCGTGGCTTGATGAAGATTGAAATTTCTGTAAAGGCCGGCACAAAAACCGGCCTGTTTATTTTAGCTGCAATGATTCCTGAACTCGTAAGTCACTAATTTTCGTGAAATCCTGATATACATCCTCCATGGTGTCATCTCTACCGCAGGGAGAGATCTGACAATGTCCTAATATCGTCCGAGATCCCACACATACTTGCGGAGTTTCACGTAATATCCGTAACTATCTGATTCCGTAAATTAACTCAGGCAGCAGAATTTACGATCTCAGTCTGCGAGAAGAAGTAAGAACTTTCAATAGCAGCATTTTCCAGACTGTCTGAACCGTGTACGGTATTCTCGCCTAGACTTTCAGCAAAATCACGTCTGATAGTACCCTCATCCGCATCATCAGGATTGGTTGCACCCATAATTTCACGGTGATGCAGCACCGCGTTTTCGCCTTCCAGAATTGTGACAACAACCGGCCCGGAACACATGAACTCAGTCAGTTCTCCGAAAAAGGGGCGTTCACTGTGAACTGCGTAAAAACCCTCTGCTTCGCTTTTTGACATGTGAATCATTTTGGTGGCAACAATGCGCAGCTCGTTTTCTTCAAAACGGCTGAGTATTTTTCCTACGAGATTGCGGCGTACACCATCAGGTTTGATGATTGAAAATGTTTGCTCTAATGCCATTTTTTTTCTTTCTTATTTAGGTTACTTGTTATTTTGATATTTATTAAAACTGAACTATGTGACTGTACACGCTGAAAAATGCTATGTCCAATTCACTTCTAAGTGAGAGTACAGAAATTTTTCAACAGTTGCAGTCCCGAATTCTGGCTTTTTTCCGGATGAAACTGAACTCCCCATAAGTTTTCTTTGCGGACGACTGAGGCAAAATCATATCCGTAACTGCTGAATCCCAGAATGTGATCAATGTTTTCCGGAAGCAAGTGGTAGGAATGCACGAAATAAAAATGCTTGTCATCAGCAACTTCCAGAAAGAGCGGATCTTCTTTCTGTTGTGAAACCTGATTCCAGCCCATTTGCGGAATTTTAAGCCGGTGCTGAAAACGCTTCACCTTACCCGGAATCCAGCCCAGACCGGCATGAGTTCCGTCTTCTTCGCTTAGATCCATCAGTAATTGCGCACCTACACAAATTCCCAGTAAAGGAGTTCCTGCCTCTACTTTTTCCTGTAGTGCCTCGAGCATTCCCGACTCTCTCAACTGCTCCATTGCCGGCGAAAAAGCACCTACTCCAGGCAACAGGATTCTGTCTGCTTTGCGGACTTCATCTGCCGCAGAAACGAGCTGAGTTTCAACAGCAGAAAAATCGAGCGCATTTTTCAGATTATGTAGGTTACCTACTTTGTAATCAATGATTACGTTCATCTCTTCAGAGAGTTCCTTTAGTAGAAACTACATCTTTGCGGCGTAGATCTAATTCAACCGCTGCACGTAAAGCACGCCCCACTGACTTGAACATACCCTCGCATTTGTGATGATCGTTGATTCCATACAAAATTGACAGGTGCAGGGTCATCCTCGCAGAGACTGCAAGTGACTTGAAAAAATGGGTTATCATCTGAGTATCCAAATAACCAATCGTCGGTTGTGTAAACTCTCCATGGAAGACAAATTCCGGACGGCCGGACAAATCCAAAGCAGCTCTGATTAACGCTTCGTCCATAGGCACATAGGAATGGCCGTAACGAAAAATCCCCTTCTTTTCACCAAGCGCTTCTGCCAGCGCGTAGCCGAGGACAAGAGCAATATCTTCTGTTGTGTGATGTGTATCAATTTCCAAATCACCGTCACATTTTAATTTCAAGTCAAACATCCCATGAAATGCCAACAAATCGAGCATGTGATCCAGAAAACCAATTCCGCTTTTGATGTTTGTTTTACCTGAGCCGTCTAGATTCAGTTCCAATTTAATAGCAGTTTCTTTAGTTTTACGTTCAATTTTAGCGACTCTTTTTTGTTTCATAGTCCCCTCTTTTGTTGTTGAAATTCGACAATTTAAAACGAGTATGTTAAACGTCCGGCAAAGTGAATAATCATATCTTTATTTCCGGTAGGCACAGTTTGATCATCATAACTGAATGCTCTTCCCGGCAGAAACGCGTTTATGTCAAGGTCTATTTTAGCATGCCCCGCATAGAGCATGGTAAAGGTATTATCCAACTCAATACCAATCATACTCGATTTTGATCCGTATGTGTCAAGAACAGGTTTGATGCGCTTCAATTCATAAAGTCCAAAACGATAAACCGCGGTTGTTTCCGGAATATCATAACGATAGCGGAAACCACCGAGTTGAGTATTATTTATTGAATGTCCCAAGCCCGTGCCGCTGTTCAGGTCAGGGCTTCCTCCATTAAAATAAAACTGTGTACCTCGGTAGGTTCCCGGAGATATTTCGAAAAAGCCATCCAGACTACGCTGATAATTTACTCCACTGCGGCTGCTGTCAGCAAGCTGTTCATCTCCTTTCGCCATCATACCGATGAGCGTAAATTGCTCTCCAGGTTTTTTCCAACTGAGCTCCATTTCCGCTGCACCCCCGGTAATTTTTCTTTTGTCAAGATTGTGCCGGTCATCATAGCGGTAATAGTCACGGTTTCCCTGATTCGAAACAACGTCCGCATATGCCGACCAGACAGGAGTTTCCCACTGCATGCGTAGTCCAAAATACTCCTGCTCGTTCGCATTATAGTAAATCGGTTTACAGTCTGAATTCAGCGTGTAATCACCGAGACTGCTATTACAACTGCTGCCTGAAGTGAACCCACCACTTTCAAGGCTAGAGAGAGTACTGCTGGCGAGACGATTTGCAGGCACATTATTCTGACCGAGCGGGATATCGTGTTCGGTGTATTTTATCCTGAAGATCTCTATGCGCAAAGAATCGATGATTTCACCTTGGGAATCAACCTCATGCCAAAAAGGATAATCCAGTGAAAAGTAATAAAGCCAGTCTCCATCAGCAGATGATAGTTTCATCCCGCCAATTTCATAACACCAGGTCCCAGCCTTGCAGCGCTGCGAATAACCACTAAGGATTCCGGCAAAGACCTTGCCTTTCCGGTCACCGATGTTGATCACTTGCTTACCTATTTTTGTCTCTTCATTCGGATTCCTGTTGAATTCAAGATACGATTGCCTCGCGTAAATATTTACCGCCTGTGAATCAGCTCCAGCCGTGCGGGAACTCCGGGATGCTCTGATATCAGACTGATAAAGCGGTTCCTGATTTGTAGCAAGTTCAAGGTTGATGGAAATTATCCTATGCACAGTTGAGCGTAGGCGCAGACGTATATCCTGGTCAAAAGAAAACTCTTCCGGAGAATTCGTTTCTGTTCGTGAAAGCGGAAGTGTAGTAGATTTAATCTTTGAAGTGCGGAACCTGTAATCTCCTGATAGTTCAACACCCGGTGAAAACGTGAGGTGCTCTTCACGCTCAGCGTAATCACCTCTCTCGAGGGGGACAAAATAAGATTGTGCAGACACTGAACCGGAAGCGCTCAGCAATACAAAAAACATAAAAGCAGGAGATAATGAAAACAACCGGATAAAAAGCAGCCGCGTACAGGGAAACATAATGGTCTGAAAAAAAAGAGGATGATTGAATTTAATTAATTCGAATAGAGGGTAATATCTGCATGGATTTTAGTAGAACAGGCTCAAAAATGCAAGTTTTTTCAGTTGCTTGTTTGTCTTTATCAAACCACAAATATAAGTTCTTCGATGATACGGTCGCGTGCATTATTGCTGCTTTTTAAGTCCTGTGTCAATTTACGGTTAATTTCCATTTGATTCAGTGACCAGCGCGTCACGGCACGTATTAAATCATCTTCGAGTCCAAGACACCCACCACATGCATTTAATAATTCTTTCTCACTTTTCTTAAGATTACCGTCAATCACAGCAATTGCCGCAAGGTAGAAGAAGACCTTGATGGCAAGCTCCAACTCCATCTTGATGTCTTTTACTTCATAGAGATCCCGCTCTTTTACTTTTTTCATCAAATCGTGCACTTCATCGCGGCTTTCGAGCAGTTCGATTGCTTCCTGTAATGCAACAAACTCATGTTTCTCGATCACGCCGTCTACAATAACAATGTTCGCGATGGCGTTTACTATCCAGTCCCTAATTTCTTTAGATGCATCCTCAAAGAGGTTCTTGCCTAAATCACGATCTATACGCAGTTTATACATAAAGTTTTTCCGGCAGAATTTTACTGAGATAAAATTGAAGTCTTACGAAATAATCAAAACACTTCCATGGCTGAACATTTAATCATTAACAAAAACAGAAGGTTGCAAAAAGCAGAAGATTTTTCTGTTCATTAAATGAAACTTTGATGACCTTCAGCTAAAACTATTATAGCTTAATCTAAAGCAATATTTTCATGAAGCAGTTCCCGCTTAGCATTACTGTAACGTCCAACACCGTGACCGTTACCATACAGTTTGTATTTATAAATAACCAGACCATCAAGACCAACAGGACCACGGGCATGGATTTTACCTGTACTCACTCCGACTTCTGCACCTAATCCATAACGGAATCCGTCTGAAAAACGTGTGGATGCGTTCCAAAACACACCAGCTGCGTCTACTGTGTTCATGAACCATTCCGCCAGTTCCGCGTTTTCAGTGACTATTGAATCAGTATGTTTTGAACCATAATGATTAATGTGCTGCACTGCTGCTTCCGCGGATTTCACAGATTTAACTGCAAGTATCAAATCAATGTATTCGGTTTTCCAGTCTTCTTCAACAGCACTTTTCAATTTCAATTGCGGAAAGTTCTGCAGACGTTTTTCAGTTTCAGTGCAAATCCTCAATTCTACTCCGGCATCCTGCAATTCCTGTAAAATATCGGCGAGTAGTTTATCGCTAAAATTTTGATGAACGAGCAAAGTTTCGGATGCATTGCAGACAGCCGGATAATCCAGTTTTGAGTCAAGTGTTACTTCCAGGCTTTTTGCTTCATTCGCAGTCTCATCCAGAAAGACGTGACAGATTCCGTCCGCATGCCCCAACACCGGAACCTGGGCATTTTTTTGAATATGCTGAACCAGTTCGTTGCTACCGCGTGGAATTATCAAATCAAGCTCGGCGCTCATTTTCACCAATTCTGCAACTTCATCCCTACTTTCCACAAGACTGACAGAATCTTCCGGTGCTGAATTACTGGCAATCAGAGTTTTACGGATAAGACCTGCCAGAACACGATTTGAATTTAACGCTTCTTTACCACCTTTTAGAATTACGGCATTTCCGGATTTTAAGGCTAAAGCGGAAATCTGAATTACCACATCCGGTCGAGATTCAAAAATCACCAGTATAACACCAATCGGACACGAAACACGAAAGAGTTCCAGCCCTTCGTCCAGACGGGTTGCCTGCAAAACTTGTCCGGAAGGATCTGGTAATGCAGCAACACTTTCACAATTTTTCGCCATCTGCTCAAGCTTGTCTTCATTAAGCAAAACACGTTTGCAGGCACTGTCAGACAGTTCTCCACTTTCCTGCATCTTTTCTGCCTCTGCCATATCTCTGGAATTCTCTGCTAAAATTTCCGCAGAGTTTTCACGTAGAGATTTTGCGAGATCGTGAAGTATTTTATTTTTAACAGAATTATCCAGATTCGCCAAAAAGAGAGACGCTTCGCGTGCCTTCTGCACTTGCAACCTGATCTCAGAAGAAATTTGTGGACTGTTCATTTTAATATTATCTGTCTTCAATTTACTGATGAGATGCTGCTTAAAACAAACCGCTAACCGTGAATTCAAATCGATCAGGTGTTTCACTGGGACGTTTATCCAACTTGGAACCATACTCAAAACGCAGGACACCCATTGGCGTAATCACCCTCACACCAAAGCCTGCACTTTTACGCAAATCAAAAAATTCTGGCTCTGTTTCGCCCAGCAGTTGATATTGCCTTGATTCCGCATTGACGTTTCCTGCATCCATAAATAGCACCCCGCGGACAAAACTGTTCTCATCTTGACTGAGAGGAAACAGTAACTCAAGATTAAAGAGCCTCTCAGATATTCCTCCGCTTTTCAATTCCTGCAGTTCACTTGAGTTTAAACCGACAGTTCTACTGTCATAAGTTCTTGTCTGCTGATAGCCAAGTTCGTCGGTAATCACGCGATAGGCAATATTGTTCCTTTGCTCAATTGAACCATACGGACCGGAAATGTTGAAATAGTTGTGACCCCGTACTGAATCGATTCCGCCAAGACGATAACGGTCTTCCGAAGGTATAGGCGAAGAACCCTGTTCCTGCAACAGCCCCAAACGCCCTTTTGCCATCAAAATAAAAGTGTTATCCGTATTCAGTGCCCAAAACTGCTGGTATTGAAGCTGGTATTCACGCAACCGGATATTTCCGCCGAAAGGCGTTCCGGTTTGAATCATGCGGATGGAAGTCTTTATGCCCGCGCTTGGAAAGACAGGATGATTGACTGTGTTGTATGTCAGTGACGGCGAAACAGAACGTTTGAAAAGATCTGTGTCGGATACAGAAAAAAGACGGTCAAGAGCGCTGATTTGTGTGCCAAATCGTAAATCACGGAAATACAAAGGCATTCCCAAACTGAAACCATAATTATTCTCTGTGATTATTCCTCGTTCAAATTCAGTCGAATCCCCGAGCTTGCTTCTTGATGAAAAAATCGATCCTGAAACCTGTGAATCAAAAAGTCTTGGATCAATCAGGGTTGCATCAAATTTTTGTTGTACACTCTGTTCAGCAAACTGCGCGCTAAATCGTAAAGTACGACCGGTTCCAAGCAGGTTGCCTTTTGAAATGGTCACTCCTCCGCTGAAACCGGAAAAGTCACTGTAACCCATTTGTGCCTGAAAAGTTCCTGTTTGTGTTTCTTTGAGACGTGCCAAGATATCCAGCATGTTGTTTTCCTGATCACGTGGTGAACGTTCAAGCAATACTCCGGATTGAAAAAATCCTAGGCGGTTTATGTTCTGCTGACTTCTAAGTAGTTTCTTGCCGTTAAACAGTTCCTCTTCCTGTACTTCAAATTCACGCCGAATCACATGATCACGCGTTTCTACATTACCTGCAATTTCCAAACGGCCGATATATGCCTTTTCACCTTTTACTACCCTAAAAGTAACATCAACAATTTTTGTTTCCTCATTAATAACGGTTTCCGGAATAACCCTGACAAAGGCATAGCCCTGCTCATGGTAGATCTCACTTATTCCGGAGCGATCCCTGTTCTGCAAAAATGGATTATATATTTCACCTTCTTCCAGCAGCAGATCTTCTTTTAGTATTTCTTGATCACCAAGAACATCTCCAGAGACCTCAATTTTTCCAATAAAATACTGATCTCCCTCAGTAATATTCAGTCGCACATCAACACGACTGTAATCAGGGTTGTGAATTAACGTCACCTCAGGCTTATCCACAAAGACTTTGATGTAACCTTTCTTCAGATAATGCTGAGTAATCACTGACAAATCCTGGTTAATCATTTCTTCACGGAAAAGCCCTGAATGGTTGGCCCATGAAACACAATCGATTTCGGAACTCAGAATGAAACGTTTTATTTCCAGTTCAGAATAGTATTTTGTTCCGCTCACGTAAATATCCGTCAGATAAACACGAGGTGCTTCATTCATTTCAAAAACAACACGAAACCGCTCTCCGGCATTGTCCGCATCTGCTTCAACAGTTTCAATGATACTGTTAACACTTACACGTGGGTAACCCTCACTTCGGTAATGTTCCAAAATAATCTGCTCATTTAGCGCTATTTTTTCCGGATCATAGGGATCATACTGCAGTAGGGTCATGTTTTCTTCAATTACTGTGCGTTCAACCAACAATACACCTTTCAGTTTAACTTCCGCCAATCGTGGACGTTCCTTAACCAGATAACGCAGCAGATAAGATTTTATCCCGGATTCTCCTTCATCCAGTTCTTCTACTTCAGCCTGTACATCCTCAAACAATTTCATTTTATAAATTGCATGAATGTCCCTGCGAATTATTTCCCGATCCAAAATATCCCCAACCTGACTTTCAATCAAAAACATGATCTGTGAGGATTCAAGTTCAGAGGTACCTTTTATTTCGATTTCAGCAATACTCGCAGACAAGCCGGCAGACCCTGTGGTTTGCGCGCTTGTAGAATGAGAAAAAACGCTTAAAGAGTAAACGCCGAGAAAAACAAGCGTTACTAAAATTCGAGGAACAGAAGAAAGGGTGAACATCAGGTTTGGAATCAGCAGGGATCAGACAGAGCAGTGGTTTTCTTGGGGAAAAAATTAAGCATTCTGAAGCAAATGTAATTGTCCATTTTCCATTTTATGCTGATAATGCATGTCTGACGCAAGGCTGGTGTTGTGTGTAATCATTACAAGTGTCGTTTCATTTTCTCGATTTAAGCGCAGCAATATTTCCATGATTTGAGCACTAGTTTCTTCATCAAGATTTCCTGTTGGTTCATCTGCCAGCAGGATCCGGGGTCGATTAACCAGGGCCCGTGCAATTGCTACACGCTGTTGTTCACCACCAGAAAGCTGTGCCGGTTTATGTGCGGTTCGCTCACCAAGTCCTACTCTCTGCAGTAGATCATGAGCATTTTTCTGCACAACTGTGGAACTGCTCCCTTTCATCAACTGGGGGATCATCACATTTTCCAGAGCAGTAAAATCCTGCAGTAATTGGTGAAACTGGAAAATAAAACCAACTTTTTCATTTCTGAACTGTGCGGCTTGATCGCGGGAGAAACTGCTCAAATCACTGCCGTCAAACCACAACTGCCCTTCGTCTATTGCTTCGAGGGTGCCGAGTGTATGAAGAAATGTGCTTTTACCGGTTCCAGATGCCCCGAGGATTGCAACTGTAGAACCCGATTCTACTTCAAAATTGAGTCCGCGCAAAATGTGCAGCTTGCGCCCTTCGCCGTCCAGGTAGCTTTTGTGCAGATTGGAAACTTGGATTTGCATGACTTAAAGAAAAGATCAAAAGTACACAGAATAACAGCAATACCGGTCAAATCACAAGATGAAACGCACCGCAAGGCTTAAGAATAAAGCTCCTCTATCTGTGTTTTGAACTGTTCCTCCACCACCTCGCGTTTCAGTTTCAACGTTGGAGTAAGCAATCCGTTGTCGATACCCCACTCTTCTGAAAGCAAAGCAAAGTTTTGCGGATGTTCAAATCCCTTAAAATCTTTTCCATAACGTTTCAGCTGTTCCTTGAACAGTTCCCGGATACGCGGTTCATTTAGCATACTTTCAGCGCTGCCGGAAATTCCAAGCCCCTCAGCATATTGTTCCACTGCAGGCATTGCCGCAACAATCAAAGCCACATTGTGTGGACGATTGAAACCGTAAAGCATCACTTGATCAATATACGCGCTAAGTTTTAAAGATTCTTCCAAAGGCGCGGGAGCTACATACTTGCCGTTTTCAAGTTTGTACTGTTCTTTTACACGTCCTGTAATGTAAAGATAACCATCCGTGTCCAAATGCCCGAGGTCACCTGTACGCAGGCCTCCTTCTTCGGTGATGCTTTCTTTTGTTTTGTCAGGCAGGTTATGGTAACCAAGCATGATATTTTCACCATAAGCCAGCACTTCTCCATCTTCTTCTTTGGAACCTTCAACTGTTTTGTCGATTTCAATCCTTACACCTGGCAGTGGTTTACCTACTGAACCAAATCGTCTTGCACCTGGATAATTAAGTGAAAGAGCTGCAGTATTTTCGCTGAGCCCATAACCTTCATAAATACTTATGCCAATATCATTTACAAATTCTGCTACAGCAGGACTCAAAGCGCTAGCTCCGCTTACAGCAATACGCAAATTTCCACCAAAGCGGTTCAATATTTTTTTGAAAATTATTTTGCGTGCCAGAGTAAGTGTTAAATTATCCAAAAATCCAAGCGTTTCCCCTTCTCTTTCACGCCGGGCCTGTTTGAGTCCTCCGTAAAAAAGAGAACGGATGAATCCCGGTTTTTCCTTCATTTGCTCTCGGAGACGATCATATATCCTGTTGTAAACACGAGGTACTGCAAAAAATACACTAGGCTTTACCACACCTAATTCATCAATAAGGGTATTAACATCATCAACCAGCCCCGCAGAACCCCCACTTCCAATTATACCGTGTACTTCAGCTACTTGACCAAAAACATGTGCCCAAGGCAAGAAGGCTAGGGTACGAACATCTTTAGTCATTCCGAGCAAAGGTGTTACTACTGAACATTCAAATATCAGATTACTGTGACTCAAGATCACACCTTTTGGATTACCTGTAGTTCCGGAAGTATAAATCATCCCCATAGGTGACTGAGATTCCGGCTGCATTACATCAACAGGATTTTCCCGACCTTTTTTCAGCAAATCTTCATAAGTTGTCTCATCTCCATCTGCACTGCCGGAAAGTAAAACAACATGTTCGAGCGTCTCTATCTGATCAGGAAATTTTCTAGTTTGTTCAAATACTGTTGTGTTTGCCGCCAGTAATACTTTTGCACCGCAGTCACGGATGATGTATTCCCATTCCTTTGCCACTTGTGTCTCATACATCGGAATATGCTGCCCGTTTAATCCGTAAGTAGCATAAGCTGAGACAGCCCACTCTTCTGTGTTTTTGCAGATAATCGCGACTTTGTCTCCGGAAGAAACACCTAATGAAGCCAGTCCTCCGCGTAAAGCATCTACTTTTTCCGCAAACTGTTCATAAGTTGTCCACTCGTAAACACCGTCCCGCTTAGTTCCGTATAAAGGCCGCTCACCGTATTGCTGCCGGGAATTTTCGAGCATTTCGATTAAATTTTTAAGGGAACTAGCCGTTGATATGGTCATCATTTTCTCCTATAAAAATATGTTTTTGAAATTTCTTCATCTGGTTTTCCACAAACCCATTTTATGAAAAATGTGAAAGCAGTCTCCTTAAAGACTATCCTAGCCCTTATCTGCTCATCATGCAAAACAGATTTCTCTTCCGCGCACACTTTTGTCAACTTCACCGTTCATATAAACCGTCTGACCGTTCACAATGGTACGTACAGGCCAGCCCTGTAATTCCATCCCGTGATAAGGAGACCAGTTAACCCTGGTGTGGAGTTGTCCATTCCTGACAGTTTTCTTTAATGCCATATCCACTAAAACCAAATCTGCATCTTGACCAACTTCGATACGTCCTTTTCCCTGCATCTGGTATAGATTTGCGGGAGATGTAGACATCCAGAAAACAACCTCCTGCAAAGAACAGGCTCTGCGGTTGACTCGATCCAGCATCAAAGCCAGTGAGGTCTCAACCCCGGGCATACCTGAAGGAGCTTTTCCATAAGGCTGCTCTTTTTCCGCTAAAGTGTGAGGTGCATGGTCAGTCGCAATGCAATCAATTATACCATCTTTGAGTGCCTGCCAGAGTGCGTCCGCATGACGCTTTGTGCGTATCGGCGGATTCATCTGCGCCAAAGCTCCCAACTGTTCGTAACATTCCGGCACAGTCAGTGTAAAATGCTGGGGACAGACTTCCGTTGAAATCAGATGCTCACGCGGCAGTCCACGCAAAAAATCACATTCATCTTCCGTCGTTAAATGTAAAATATGCAATCGACGCCTGTACTGCAATGACAGCTTTACAGCCAGTTTAGTAGCCTTGAGAGCTGCCGATTCGTCTCTGATACGTGAATGAAGACGCACATCTGAAATATGCTTGAGTAATTCAGTGTTCTCCTTGAGCACAGCTTCATCTTCCGCGTGAACCGCAATCAGACGTGAACCGTTGGAAAATATATTTTCCAAAACTTGCGGATTGTCAACCAGCAAATCTCCAGTGGATGAACCCATAAATATTTTTATACCGCAGACATTCTCAACCGCATTCAACTCCTCCAGATTATCCGGAGTCGCACCCATAAAAAATCCGTAATTAACGACCGATTTTTCTGCCGCCAACTGTTTTTTTTCAGCCATCCGTTCACGGGTTATAACCGGTGGAGCGTTGTTCGGCATATCAAGAAAACTGGTAACACCGCCTGCTGCGGCCGCACAGGAACCACTGTGCAAATCTTCTTTCTGCGCGGCTCCCGGTTCACGAAAATGAACCTGTGGATCAATCATGCCCGGAAGCAGAGTCAAACCTTCCGCGTCTATCACTTCTCCGATTTCCGCGATACTGCTGCCGACAGCGTGAATCCTACCATCGATAACTGAGACATCAACCCGCTGGATACTTCCAGGTAGAACAACTTCCGCATTCCGGATGGTGAGTGATACTGTCATGTGTAACTTCCGTAATCGGCACGCAAATAAGCAGCTGCGTCTTTCGCAAAATAGGTGAGGATCATATCCGCTCCCGCTCGTCTAATCGACAGGAGCATTTCCATCATTGCACGGTCACGGTCAAGCCAGCCTTTTTCGGCAGCAGCGACAACCATCGCATATTCTCCGGAAACATTATAAGCCGCTACCGGAACGTCAAAGGTATCACGTACCCTTGAAATTACATCCAGATAAGTAAGTGCGGGTTTGATCATTACTACATCCGCTCCTTCTTCCAAATCTAAGGAAATTTCACGTAACGCTTCACGTGTATTGGCAGGGTCCATTTGATAAGTTTTTTTATCACCGCTTTTTGGAGCGGACTGAAGCGCGCCTCTAAACGGACCATAAAAACAGGAGGCATATTTTGCGGAATAAGCCAAGATACCAACGTGAGAAAAACCCTGTACGTCGAGTGCATTACGGATTGCTCCAACTCTACCGTCCATCATATCCGAAGGTGCAATCCAGTCAGCTCCTGCTTCGGCATGAGAAAGAGCCATTTTACATAATACTTCAACAGATTCGTCATTTACAATTTCTCCATTAATGACAAGCCCGTCATGACCGTGTGTCGTGTATGGATCTAAAGCAACATCTGTTTGCACACACAATTCAGGAACTGCTTTTTTGATAGCCCTGACTGCACGCTGCACCAAACCAGCGGGATCATAAGATTTACTTGCCAGTTCGTCTTTTTCAATGGAATAACCGAACAAGTTAACCGCACCAATACCTAAGGCATAGAGCTCTTCACATTCTCGAACAAGTTCATCTGTAGACAGACGAAATTGTCCAATCATAGTGTCGATGTGCTCCCTGACTTTTTTACCTTCAGTAACAAACATTGGATAAATCAATTGGCGGGGAGATAGTTCTGTTTCACGCACCAATCCACGAATGGGTGCGGAGCGTCTCAAACGTCTTGGGCGGTACACCAAGTCCATGCAAAACCCTGTTTTAAGAGTAATTTAATAGCATAAACGGTTGATCAGTTGGATCACAAACCATCAACTGTTTTGTAAATGAAGGAGGGCGGCACTCAACTTCAAAAGTTAAAGAGTACATAAAAGAAGCTTATTTGCTTGCCGGTTTTTCTATTATAATTTTATTTTTACCAGAACGGCGGATAAGAACCTTGTCACCTTTATTCCACCCTAATTCTTCAAATATATACTGAGGAATAATGACACGTTTTGAACTCCCCGCTTTGCCTGCTGCTCTGACCGTATCTATTAGTTTGCGTTTCTTGGCTTTGGCGACTTTTTTGACAACTCTGGTTTTGGCAAACTGAGGCGGAATTTCTCCCAAGTTTATTGTAGCCCTCAACAAACGTGCTCTCAAAGTATATACTGGTATTTTTAAAACCTTTGCTGTTGCACTCATATTCTTTTCAACAGCCAACTCTCTTACTTTTTTTAAAAACTCTGCATCCCTTTTCATAACACACCCTAGTTAATTGATATTTTTTTTAAACATGATGAGCCAGTATAAAAAAACAAAAACATGTAATTGCGTACAAAGCAAGAAACTTTTTTATATTAAGTGCTGATATTATATAGATATTTTTCTTTGTTCGGAATAACAAATAATCAGTTTATGAGTTTTTATGAAGCTATCAAATATATTTATTTTTAAAAACTAAACAAATATTAATCGTCACAGTTGCAGTATAAACCAGATTTAATGATCACACAAGAATTTTTTAAAGAGAGTATTTTACTGCAGGTTAATTCATTTTTTATGCAGGAATTTTTTCCTTATTTTCAAGCAGCAATTCCTGCTGTATTTTTTTAAAAGAACTTATTTCATCTTGATACGGAGTATAATAAATATTCAAATTGCCACGGTCAGTATCCTCCCAGAATGTTGGCCCGGAAAACTGCAGTCTCGCATATATGGTGGTCATCGTTTTGTTGAAAAGAGTTGCTCCCATCAAATCCATATCCTGAACTGTATCCTTTGCAATCTTCTCTGCAAACTCATCTTCCTGCTGGTTAAGGTAGAACAAAGCCAGACCGATGTGTAAAAGCCTGATTCCATGATTTTGACTGAAAAACTGCACAGCAAAATTTTTGTCCATATCCTGAAAATTATCAAACACCAGAAACTTTTGCAGCATCTCTTCCTGCAGTTCCCTGTCCCACTTTTCCTGATAAATTTTAAGCATTAATTTCTGCATTTCAAAAGCAAGTACATCTAAAATAAATGCCAGTGATTTTGCACGTTGAATTACGTTAAAACACTGCTGTCCATAAAACACGAAATAACCGATACACGTTTTTATTCTATCAACCTGCTGATATTCCATTAAGTATCCTATAAATTGCCCATAATGGAAAACAAGATTATACAAGTTACGCGGTTCGTTATGGTGTTGACCATGCTTCAGCGCAAATCTGAAGTGAGTGTTAAGACGTACAGTAATGACGTCTATCAGCTCCTGATCATCACAGGCAATCGCCGTTTTTCCGACCTGGCTCAATTGTTCAACACACAAAGTTGAGAGATCAAACTCTCCTGTATCAAGAAAAACATTATATACATTTCCAATCAGGCGGACGCTTTTTTGTTCATAAAATGTACGTGTTTTTTCAACCTCTGCCATCAGGCTTTTCATTGTACGGAAAGAGATGTCATCGTGAATACATTCATCAACTTTAAAAAATGAATCCGGAATTTTTGGTTTTAACTGCACATAATGCCTGAGTAAAGCTCCAATACCTTCAATCACTTGTGCTTTAGGTTCCTTGAAAGGTACATAGACCAGTAAATCAATCAGTTGATTTAGTCCTTCAAATAACTGGTATTGAATTTTTGCGTGCTCATGCGCTGAAATTTTTCCGGTAGAACCTTTAGCGGCCAGTATATTTATCGTGGAATAACTGCCATTTAATAAATTTTCGATTACGTTGCTGGTCTTGGTAGATCTGAGAATGGAAAAAACAAAAGGAAAGCCGATCGCCAGCGAAACCGCAAGTAATACATGAAAATTGAAAACGAGACTGGGTATTATTTGAATCCCTCCTTCCGACAGTACTTTGATAGAGAGAACATGCACCAGACATGCTGCGGACCACCAGACGAATAAGAGACTCGGCCAGTGATCCATGTATAAATCAATCAGCTTCGGTACATTTTGGGCGGCAAAAGTGATGACGATTGTCAGACTGCCTAAGACGATAGCAAAAAAGGAAAGCCAGACGATCGGTGCAAAACCGACATCGAGCTGAGTCCAATCTGCATTTGCTCCTATATTCAGTAGAAAATCAGTATAGACAGGAAAAAGGTAGGTACGGAACAGAAAATCAGCCAGACCCATTCCGGCAAAAATGATCAGGGCAGCGTAAAGAGAACGAGAACGTGTCAGCAATACGCCCAAAATACGCGTGAAACCCTGCAACAAATTGACTGATCCACGCATTTCGCTTGATTAGCTTTCAGGTTTCAAGGGTCAGGACACCCTAAAAAATCGGTAACTGCTTTTATTACTCGCTGCTCTCTTCGGCAGAATCGTCTAAAGTGGTATTTTTTATCTGCAAACTACCTTCATTATTCTCCAAGATGGCTTGAAAGGTCGGTTTGTGTTTAAATGAAGAACGTGCAGATTCCTCAAGACTATACAGAGATTTTGCACGCTTGGACATGGTTAATACTTTTTCAAACAAATTACTTTTTTCTTCCTGGCAGTGTTCCTCAACCAGCTTTAGATAATCATCTTCCATTTTCGTTTTTTTGTATAATGGTTATAAATATAAGCTAAGTTCCTAAAGCGTCAACAATAATGTTTCCGTTTCCTGCCTGAATACAGAATCAGGTGCTTTTTCCAGCAACTGCTCCAGTAGCTTTTTTGCCTTATCCAATTCGCCTTTGGCGATAGCGATCCTGGCCAATGCACGCCAGCGTACATCATCCCAGGCTGCAATGTTTATGGACTCGAGCATCATCTCCGCCTCAACCCACTGTTGTTGCTGTTCAAACAATGCTGCTAAACTCAGTCTGGCGGAATTTTGCAGAAACTGAGTCGCCTCCGGATGAGCTATTACCTGTTGAAAAACAGCAATCGATTCGTCAATTTTAGACTGTCTTGTATATGCTTCTCCGGATTCCATCAGCGCCAACACGCTCAGTGCGCTGCCTGATTCAGACTTGGCAAATTCCTGTAATGCAGTAATCCCCTGGTTCAACCTTTCTTCCGCTGAGAGAGTAGGGTTGTTCAGTTGTCCACGTGCGAGATGATAAAGGTTTGCCTGGTTGATGCGTTCATTTTGTACATATTTCCAGCCTCCCCATATTCCAAGAATTAAAACAACCAACGCAATACCCGCGCTCATGTACAAACTCTTTTTCCTGTATGCATGATCGACGAATGAATATAATTGTTTTTCCATCCGGTTCGGCTGCAGGAGTTCCTTGCGGCTCATGTGTTCTGCGTCACTCATTAATCTTCCGTCAAAAACTTTTTTATTTATTAATGAAAATACCACTTCCTGTTTGAAAGTGTAAAACGAAGTGACTACCCTATTAATACTTAAGCTGCAATCAACTCCGGGATTTCATCTGCTGTGAATACTCTACTGGGATTCGTAACTCTTAAGTTTATGCTATCTTGCCTCACCCTTCAAGCATAAATCTTTCAAATCACAAAGAAGTTTTCTGCTGATGACTGAAGATAGGTTTTTTCAGCATTGAACTGAACTGCATAAATGCTTACAAAAAACCCCTAAATGTTGTACTCGTAATAAGTCTTAAAAGCGTGTCATTGCTTACGAAGCGAGAGCTCTGTCGCAAATTTAGCAGTCGCGGCGAAAATTGATTCCATCGGATTTGCGGCTATAGATGTAGGAAAGACAGAACCGTCGAAAACTGAGAGATTCTCCACTTCATGATGACGACCATTTGAATTTACCACAGATTTAGCTGGGTCTTCGCCCATAGGGCAACCGCCCATCACATGCGCAGAAAACAATCTGGCTTTAAGGATTTCCATTGGTAAATCCGTAATCGCTTCATTAATTTCTTTGAGGCTGTTGTATATGCCGGCATCGCGGTGAACCGGAGCAACCGCTTTTGCTCCCGCCGCAAACTGGATTTCAGCCATCACCCGAAATGCATCCCGTATTCCTTGCCAAACGTAGTTGGAAACCTGATAATCCAAACCGGGTGTACCGTCACTTTTTAGATAAACTTGTCCGCCAGTGCTTTCAGGGTGAAATCCGTCACGCTGAAGTGCGATCAGTACCTGAAGATTAGGCCGCTGTTTCATGATTTCAGCATGTACTTTTCCATGCCCCACCAAAGCAGTTGCCATCAACATCGGCTGCAGCGGAGGGCATTCCAGTTTGAAACCTGGCTTTTTATTATCAAGGCGAGTTTCAACATAATGGTCTGAGTAACTTGTTTGCGGCGCACCATACTCTCCATTGACTGCAAAGGGCATGATCGCACCGGAAACGTTTACCGGATGCAGAAATGTTCTTGTGCCGACCAGGCCATGCGGATTTAAACTTTTTTCAGCGGAACGCAACAGGATTGCCGGACTGCCGATTGCTCCGGCTGCCAGCACATAATGACTAGCTTTAATTTTTATCAACCGTCCGGAGGGAACATTTCCACGGGGAGTCATGGCCCTGCATTTAAGTTCAGTTATTTTTCCTTTTGTTAATACAAAATCTTCCGCTCTTGCTTTTGAAATCAGCGTCGCACCTGCTTTTAATGCACCCGGAATTGTAGTGACCAGAGTGGACTGTTTTGCGTTGACTGGACATCCTGTTCCGCAATAACCCAAATCAAGACAGCCGTTGACATTCCTGCTGATTTTCCCCCAACTGGCTCCGAGTTTTTCACAACCTTTTTCCAACGCAATGTTATTGGCATTGGGAGGAACAGGCCATTGCTGAATCTTGTAGCGCTTTTCCGCCCATTCGAACCACGGTCGCATTTCATCTGCAGAAAATCCCTTAACACCCATTTCCTCTGACCAGTATTTGAGGGTTGTTGGTGGTGTGCGAAAACTAGTTGTCCAGTTGATTCCTGTACCTCCGCCAACCATTCTTCCCTGAAATATTTTTATCCCGCGATCCTTTGTTTGTCTAGCGGATGATTCCTGATAAAGCTTGGAATAGGCTTCGTCCTCTTTCATCTGAAAATCTTTAGAAGTTTGGAGAGGTCCCTCTTCAACGATGATCACCTTCAATCCTGCCTCTGCCAGAATTTCCGCAGAATTACCTCCACCTGCCCCTGACCCGACAATCACGACATCTGCCTCAAGGACTTTGTCTTCAGTCAAATGAGACGCATCAAGATGATTCCAACTCTGCTCAAAACCTTCTGCCACAAAATCTGGGATCGTATTATTGGAATCGCTCATCTATTATTATTTTCAATAATAATTTTACTTAGAACAAAACAGGCGGGCCGGCATATCCACAAAAGCCCCAGGAACGTGGATTTGCATACCATGATGCCACGGTTAATTCAACCATCCCCATGTAGCCAACCCGCAGATCATTTCCTGTGAGTATGCTTTTCGGGTCACTGAAACGCCAGTTATTTAAAAAATCATCTATTTCTTTGGGATTGTCCCATGCACTGGGGACTCCGGTGAGTAAACTAGGCGTTAAAGATAAAATAAAATTGGAGTCCAGCACCGAAAACAGTTTCCGGATTTCCGTTTGTGTTAACGCAGGTAATCCACTAACCGCAATATCCCACCCGACTATTGTTTCTTTGACTGCTAATAGTCTTTGCTGTGTAGATGTCGGCAGTGCCTCTGCAAGAATGACCGGTATGAGTTTCGACAATATCCCACGATCTTCTGTAGTTAAAAAATCAAAGTCATGCCCTAATCCGTCTGGTGCAGGTGGGATTTCAGGAGATGCGTGAAAAGATTCAAAGGCCAGCAAAGTGATTCCACTGACCGCGCTTGCCTTAAATAAATTTCTACGAGTGAGCATCTTGATTAAACCTGTTTACTTTTTTTAGCCTCCTGCCAGAGCGCTTCATATTCTGCAAGACTTGTCTCTTCCGGAATTTTGCCTTTTTCTGCCAACTGTTTTTCGACAAAGCGAAAACGGCTTTCAAATTTATCATTTGAGCTGCGTAAAGCTAATTCCGCATCAACTTTAAGATGACGTGCTAGAGTAACGATACTCAGTAAAATATCACCAAGTTCTTCTTCAACCAACTCTTTAGAAATTTCCTTTTCATTCAGTTCATTGCGTAATTCAAGAATTTCTTCATTTATTTTTTCAAAAAACGGTTCAATTTCCGGCCATTCAAATCCTGCTTTTGCAGCCCGTTTTCCGAGTTTTTCCGCACGCATTAGTGCCGGAAAGGCCAAAGCAACATCATCGAGAATACTGGGTATTGTATCACCTCGACGCTGAGCTTTTTCCGCACGCTCCCTCTTTTTCTGTGCTTCCCATTCATCCCCGTGAAATTGCCTTGTGCGCTGCTTCTCTTCTCCAAAAACATGAGGATGCCTGCGTATCATTTTGTCAGTAATGCTTTGTGCTACTTCGTTAAAATCAAAATCACCGGATTCTTCAGCTATACGGGAATGAAAGACGATCTGCAGCAGCAAATCACCCAACTCTTCTTTAAGTGCAGACATGTCATTGCGCTCAATTGCGTCAGAGACTTCATAAGCTTCCTCAATCGTGTACGGTGCGACGCTGGAAAAAGTTTGCTCACGATCCCATGGACAACCTTCAGTCGGATGCCGTAAACGCGCCATTACGTTTATTAAATTTTCAACAGGTGGTGTTTTTTTCATGCGTAGTACAGTCTTCTCATATTTCCCATGTCCACGGCAACAACTTTTCCGGTCTGAACTCACGAATCAACGCCCTGGCCAATATCAAACCTGGATCGAGGAAAAACGTTTCGCCGATTTTCCGTTCCGGAAGTCCCAGTGGAATTTCGGTGCAACCTAAAATAATAGCTTGTACACCTTGTTTTTCCAAGATATCCACACCCTCCAGTAATACCTCTCTGGCTTCTTCTGTAACAGGATGAGCCTGAACTTTGATTCCATATTCAGGATTAAAAAGGGCTTCGTCATGTAAATGCTGCTGCTGCGCTTCGTTGAGGGTCCTGGTTTCATAACCAGACGCACTGAGAAGTTCCGGATAAAATCCAGCCTTCCACGTTCCAATTGTTGATAAGACACCAACAGTTTTTACTTCAGGACAAGCTTCCTGCATGAAAGCAATTGTTTCAGAAATCATGTCGAGGATTTTAAGGCGTTTTCCGGATTGCTTTATTTTTTCCAGAAAGACTTCCCGGATCACCGGTGCATGGGCAGTGTTGCACGCAATCCCCGCTACACTTGCACCGAGGGTTGTTAAATCACTTAAGTTGCGGTAAATTGCGTGCGCCGGATTGCTTGTAATTTCACCTAAGAGAAAACGTGTGCGGTCTTCAATTTGATCCGGTGTGGAAATGAGTAGAGTAGGCAGATAATCCTGATCATTTTCTGCTCTTGTCTGCTGTAGTATTTTTTGTGCTAAATCAAGTCCGGCGTATGGACCTGCACCTCCAACGATGCCGATTTTTGCATCATCGCTGCTCATGGTTTTTTTCTTTGTTGATGAATGTGGATAAACATTTAACAGGAAAGAACGACTAAAGCCAGCGTTTACGTCGTCGGTAATTTTTACCATCACGAAAACTTTTTCGTCCACCTCCGCCCACACCTAAATAGAACTCTTTGACGTCTTCATTTTCGCGTAATTCCTTGCCTTTGCCGTCCATCACGACACGTCCATTTTCCAGTACATAACCGTAATCGGCATAACGCAGAGCAATATTTGTATTTTGTTCCGCCAATAAAAAACTGACGCCTTCACGTTGATTGAGATCTTTGACAATTTCAAATATTTCCTCAACAAGCTGTGGAGCAAGCCCCATAGAAGGTTCATCGAGCAGGATCATTTTTGGTTTTGACATCAACGCCCGTCCGATTGCCAGCATCTGCTGTTCCCCACCTGATGTGTATCCTGCCTGACTGGATCTACGTTCTTTCAGTCTTGGGAAGTAGCTGTATGTTTTTTCCAGATCAGCTACGATTGCGGACCGCCCCTCTTTTCTGGTATATGCACCTGTCATTAAATTTTCTTCAACTGTCAGGTGTTCAAAGACATGTCTACCTTCCATCACCTGAATACAGCCGCGTGTTACCAGATCATTTGGTGAAAGGTCATGAACCTCGAAATTATCAAACTGAATGCTGCCTTTAGTAACTGCTCCACGTTCTGCATGAAGGAGATTGGAAATTGCTTTAAGGGTAGTTGATTTTCCAGCCCCGTTTGCACCAAGGATAGTAACTATTCGCCCCTCAGGCACTTCCAGGGATACGCCTTTAAGTACGAGGATAACGTGATCATAGATCACTTCGATGTTGTTGACTTGCAGCATATTGAATACTCAAAACGGAACCACAGCAGGTCGGATCAGGTAAAACCTTAACCCGGCTTCTGCTGTGATAAAAATATTTGTCGGATCAGGGACAACCGTAATCCGACAGACAATTAATTACAATTGGAACGAGGTGTAATACCTTTTTCCTTGGCGTAAGCTGCAGC
>UINC01001325.1_pt1 | contig 23646 bp, 25 predicted proteins | sample 5385821 | NCBI WGS metagenome assembly UINC01 (sample SAMEA4666929, study PRJEB26691) | marine metagenome | isolation source: Pacific Ocean | place: Pacific Ocean | collected 2011-10-13 | reverse complement strand
GTTGGAATCAAACCAGCAGGCAGGGCGCATGTTCACCTTTCTGCCAATATGCGAGCAGCCGCTGAGGCAGGCAGAGTGCATAGGGCCGATCCTGCCATCATAGAGATCGATACTGCCAGAATGGTGGCTACCGGGGAGACTATTTGGCATGCAGGAGTGACCGTGTACCTGACTGAGAACGTGTCAGGAGACTACCTCAGTATCGTAGATCCTGCAGATCCCGAGCTCTCCCTGTTGAGGGAAACATGGCTCGAAGAGGAATAGTCAGAACTCACCACACACGGGACAAAAGTCGATATCCTGGCTCATGGCAGCGCTGCATTTTGGGCATTCGCCTCCTTCCTTGGGGGTGGGGGCCACCTCATGCTGACTCGCTACCCTAGTCGGGGATTCCCTATCTACGAACGGGGCTGCGACACTGTCTCCCAGCCTCTCGATTAGCTCCCCGAAGCGTATTGCCTCAGCAATCGCAATCTCAATCTGAAGCCTCCTCCGCTCTCTTTCATTTGAGTCTTCAATGTTAGCGGTTTCTGCGAGTTCAGCTTGCAGCCACCTCTGGAATCTGCTAATGTCAGTGGTACTCGGCACGGACTCACCAATTGGCTATCATGGTTAAACTGTACGCGTCTGAGATTGAAAATGTTAGAATACGAGTTTCATGTGGGTGCGCTGGGAAGATGAAGAGCAGAATAGTGATTAAGCTTGGTGGGAATCTAATCACCAACAAATCATCCCAGAAGACCATTAGAAAAGAAGAAATCGACGCCGTCTCCTCCATCCTCGCTGCCACTAAGGACGAAGGTTACTCGTTGGTAATGGTCCATGGAGCAGGTTCCTTCGGCCATCTGCTAGCAAGACGCTGGTCAATTGACACTGGGGCTAAACCAGAAATCCTCGAAGAGCAAAGGGGCGCAGTGTCCCAGATAAGAACGGACATGCGTGAGTTGAACGCAGAAATCGTATCCAGTCTAGCCCGCAATGGACTTCGTTCAGAGGGGCTTCCTCCCTCCAATTGGGCAGAAGGTACTGGAAGAGAGTTCGTGGGTGACATATCAATGTTCGAGCGTGAATCGGATGATGTTATCCCCATTACTTTCGGAGACGTTGTCAATAAGGGGGGTATGGAGGAATTCGGCATCCTCTCTGGGGATGACCTGATGCTAAGGCTATCCTCTGAACTTCCGGATGTGACGCACTCGATCTTCCTTCTAGGGGATGCTGGAGGTGTGATGGACAGGCCCCCAGATCAAACGGGCGCACAACTACTACCAAGTTGGAAACCACTGGACGATATAGTCTCCAACCACCTACCTGATATTGACGTAACAGGGGGAATCAACCTCAAGCTTGCACGTGCAAGCGAGATTGCAAACGTGGTGAGGGAAGTTTGGCTATTGGATGGGAGAGAGCCGGACAGGGTGCTTGAGTTGCTAAGTACCGGTAATACGGTCGGGACAAAGATTCTCGGTAGTTGAGGAACTTCATATATGCCCCTCATTCCCCGATTACTGAGGGAAATGGTACACGACCAGTCTTTGTCGTTGGAGGACCATGACGACTCCCAGTCAGATATGATGGAGGAGATGTGCCTTGTAGTTGATGGGCAAGACAATATGACTGGAATCCTATCAAAGTTTGATTGTCACCATCTTGACGGGCACAGGCACAGGGCCTTCAGCGTGTTCCTATTCGATCCAAAGGGTCGCCTGCTGGTACAACGCAGATCCCCTGAGAAAATCACCTTTCCCGGGGTTTGGGGTAACACTTGCTGCAGTCACCCTCTCAATATAGAGGGCGAAAATGGAGATGCGGTGAGCGGCGTCATCAACGCTGCTAAGAGGAAGTTGGAACACGAGCTCGGAATTCCCACGAGCTCAACGGATAACTGGGACTTCCAACATATTGGCATATTGGAGTATGCTTGCAGGTGGGATGAAAAATGGATTGAGAGGGAGATTGACCACATTCTGATTGTTGAAGGAGACGCCGAGATAACCCCAAACGAGAATGAGATTTCTGCCGTCCGTTGGATGGACCCAACTGTAGTTGGGAAGATGATGAACGGTGAGGGTGAATGGGGAGAAGAGATCGTGGCTCCTTGGTTTCGGTTAATTTGGCAGCGTTTCATTGAGCCCAATGGATGTGATTTCAAAACCCTCGCAAACTCGATTGTCGGTGACATCGAATTCTGCGGTGAAGTCAATCTGGATGGGTTGTCAATCAAACCCGGACAGAATCTACTAGGTGCCCTGTCAGTGCAGAGAGAGCTGGTCGAGCAAGAAATCATGACCAGCCTCAGCAAGATGAGGCAGGAAAGGCTACACGGCGCAATGACTCATCTTTTCAAGGGAGGTGGGAAGAGGCTGAGGGCGATACTTCCTCGGCTCGTGGGAGAGGCTGTCGGAGATGCTAACGACGGTCACTACACCCTCGGGGCGTCGATTGAGATTATTCACAACTTCACCCTAGTCCACGACGACATCATGGACCAAGACCCGATACGAAGGGGGTTGGATGCGGTTCACGTCGCATATGATGTTGCTACTGCCATTAATGCGGGAGATGCGATGCTCGCAGTTGGGTTCGAGATCCTAGCAGAGTCAAAAGACATCCCCTCCGAAATTCTCAGGCAACTTATTATTGCTATTGGGGAGATGGTGAGGGGGGTCGCAGAGGGCCAGCAGGAGGACATCGAGTTCGAGGGCAGGGAGCACGTCACTGAGGAGGAGTACATTGCTATGATAGCAGGCAAGACCAGTGCTATGTTCGAAACCTGCGCTAGGACCGGAGCAATACTCGCCAATGCTAGTCAGGATTCCGTCGATAACATGGCTCGATGGGGGCTGAATCTTGGGCTCTGCTTCCAACTGATGGATGACCTCATTGAAATCACTGGCGACACCGTCACACTGGGCAAGCCAGCAGGGTCTGATATCGTACAGGGGAAGAAGACGCTAATCGCTATACACGCTATTGGCTGCGGGCTGGATCTACCATTTTTCAACAAGGTGTATGGCACAGGAAATTGCGATGATGATGACTTGGCCAAAGCCGTAGATGAGCTGCGAGAATCGGGTTCTATTGACTATGCCAAGCAAAAGGCGATGGAGCATCACGCACTGGCTCATAGTTGCCTAGACGAGTTGGAAGAATCTGAGGCAGTGGGCGTGTTGAGGGAACTCACTGACTTCCAACTGATCAGAATAAACTGATCAATCAGTATACTGGGACTCCCCGGGAATCTCTTCCTTCAGCCCCTTCCGTCGCCTTATTTCACCGCTGACCTTGTGGAATAGGTCGGAAGGAACTTGGACGTAGCCGGCGTTCTCAGTATTCCATACGGCCCTTCCTTGGGTTGCTGCCCTGATGTCGTTGGAGAATCCGAACGACTCGGCCACAGGCATCTTGCCGATGACGCTAGCGACACCGCCTTCTACAGGCATGTCCTCGATGATTCCCCTCCTGGTCGTAACTTCTCTTGTGATGCCCCCAATCCATTCGTTGGGTGCATCTATCCTGATCTTCTGGATAGGCTCGAACATCACTGAACTGGCCCTGATTAACGCTCCTTTGATAGCGTTTCTGACAGCCGGAATTGTCTGTGCGGGACCCCTGTGGATGGCATCCTCGTGCAACTTAGCATCAACTAGCTTGACCATTACACCAGTCAAGGGCTCTTCCGCAATGGGGCCCTTCTTACAGACGTCGTTGAATGCCTCGATAATCAGTTCCCGGGTCTCATGGAGATTCTGAATACCCTTGGTATCGTTAACTAGAACAGTGGTCCCGTTTATGGCGTATATCTTCCTCATCAGGTTCTTGTCCATGCCGAACTCTGCGAACTTGTTGCCAGTCTCCTTCGCGTCCTTGGCACGAACAGGACCATTTCCGAAGTGACCCTCCCTGAGGGCTTGGACAACCTCCTCTGTTAGGGGCTCGACCTCGATGTAGAATCGATTGTGCCTGTTAGGGGACTTCCCCTCGAAGGGGCGGCCCTTGTTGTCTCCAGATATGGACTCTCGATAGACCACAATGGGCTCGCTGACGTTGACTTTGATACCTCGCTCCTCCTCAAGCCTGTAGACGGTGATCTCCAGATGCAGCTCACCCATTCCAGCCAGCAGAGCCTCGCCTGTTTCTTGGTTGGTTGAGACTTCCAAGGATGCGTCTGCCTTTGCTAGCCCCCTTAGCGCGTCAATGAACTTCGGCAAATCCTTCATTGCCTTGGGCTCAATTGCAACGGTAACGACGGGTTCTGAGTAGTGGCGTATAGCTTCGAACGGTGTGGCGTCCTGATCGCGTGCAATAGTAACGCCGGCAGCAGCGCTCCTGACCCCAGTAAGTGCAGCTATGTTACCTGCCGACACTCCTGGGACTTGAATTCGGTCGCTCCCCACCATCATGCTGACTTGCTGCACTCGCTCGGCCTTTGCTGAACCGATCGCCCAAACGGTCTCGCCCTGCTTGATGGTACCCGAATACACCCTGCCCACTGCGACTTCGCCTGCATGCTGGTCCATCCAAATCTTGGTAATCATCAGCGAAAGCGGCCCATCTGAGTCGCATTGCAACATGGACACGCCGACCTCAGATTCTAATTCCCCTTGCCAGATGTTAGGAATCCGGTACTCTTGTGCGATCAGTGGGGAAGGTAGTTTCTCTACTGTCATGTCGAGGAGAACCTCGTGCACGGGCGCTTTCATAGCAAGCTCACGCTGCTGCTCATTGTGACAATGCTCGAAGATTTCCTTGAATGAAATTCCTGACTTGGACATGTATGGCACGGTGATGCCCCAGTTGTGGTAAGCAGAACCGAACGCGACAGTGCCGTCTTGGACGCTGACCTGCCAGTCCTTCTCGTGCCCATCGGGAGCGAAGCGACTGATCAGGTTGTTGACCTTGGTAATCTGTACCATGAACCTCTCCTGCATGTCCTCCGGAGTTACCTGTAGCTCGTTGATTAGTCGATCGACCTTGTTGATGAATAGAACGGGCTTGACTTTCTCCTTCAGAGCCTGTCGAACAACTGTCTCGGTCTGGGGCATCGCTCCCTCTACGGCACAAGTCAGTATGATACACCCGTCGACAGCTCGCATGGCGCGTGTGACATCGCCTCCGAAGTCGACGTGACCGGGGGTGTCGATGAGGTTGATCAGATAGTCATGGCCGTTCACATTGTGGACCATGGAGGCGCTTGCTGCATTGATTGTGATGCCTCTAGCGCTCTCTTGGTCATCAAAGTCTAGGACCCTCGACTTTCCGGCCAACTCCTCTGACATCATACCCGCTCCGGCAATCAGGTTGTCCGAAAGAGTGGTCTTGCCGTGATCAATGTGGGCTGCGATTGCAAGGTTCCTGATGCGTTCACGAGTTTGCATCACCTCGGTGGCTCGCTTGATGTTATCTTCCTTGCGTCCCATAGCAGACCCCTGATTGATTTGCCGACCTGAAAGCGGTTCATAAAGCCGATTGACCCATAGAAAGACACGTTGTCAAAACGATTGACTGAGGGGTTCAAGTTAGGTCATCTCGCCGAGGCCGCAATCCTCTCGACTTCGTGCCTCTTACCGACAGCGTAAGAGTTGATGTCACCATCGGCGGCCTTGGTGAGTTCTGAGATTACTCCCATTGTCAACGATCTCTTGCTCTTCCTTGTCGCCGAGGCGGAACCGATTGCGAGATTGCGCAGGGCGACGTCTAGACGACGGCTCGGAGAGGAGTCGACAGCCTTGGGTACGTTGACCGCACCCACCCTTATCCGAGTCGTCTCCTCGCATGGGGCGGCTTCGGTAATGGCGTCTATGAATTTCTGCAGCGGGTTCTCACCACTTCTCTCGTGAATCATGTCGAAAGCATCCTCGAGGGACTTGGCGCAGTGCTGTTTCTTGCCGCTGAACTTCCCAGACCGCATCAGGTTGTTGATGAACCTCTCAATTATCGACAGGTCTTTTTTGCCGAACCATGCATTGGCATGCCTACCGCCAGAGTGTGGAGTCCCTATCGTCCTGAGGTTGACGTAGGGGGAAATTCCGGGGTCGTTGCAGACCACCTCCGCAGCATCCCACTTGCCGAAGACCATCGTGCCTATACCTGCAATCGGAATCTGCTCTTCGATTAGCTCTTCGACCTCGCCTTCCATAGAATCACCTCAGCGCACCGGCTTCTCCTTTCGACCACGGACCATCTCGTCCAAGGAAACGCCATTTACTTTGATTACCTTGTACCTCACCCCTGGAAGGTCTCCATATGAACGGCCCTTGCTGCCTCCGATGCCTTCTACCATTACCTCATCATGTTCGTCGATGAACGAAATCGCCCCGTCACCGGGAGCGAATGCGGTCAGTCTGTTGCCAGTTCGTATCAGACTGATCTTGACCGCCTTCCTGATAGCGGAATTGGGCTGTTTGGCCTCGAAACCGACCTTCTCAATGACTATACCCTTGGCTTGAGGACTTCCTCGCAAAGGATCGTGCTTCAGCAATCCGCCCTGTCGTCGCTTAGCCTGGCGGTTCCTGAATTTCCTCTCCTTCCATCGGTACTTCTTGCGATCAGCCTTCATCTTCGAACCCGAAAAAAGACCCCGTCCCAAGCATACACCTCTAGATGACGGGCCGGCGACCTGACATCGGTTTATGAGACTGACGGGGGCGCAACCGTTGAGTTACGTCTCGATGCTGTTCGCGTGAGCCAACATTGAAGCAGATTGGGCGGTCGGGCGACACTATGGGCTTCCGTGAAATGTTACAGGGCGTCCAAATCGTGGATGAACTCGTCAGTGTGCGTCACGAAATGCTCGAGCGCTCAATGGCATCCGATCACCGGCCCTTACTACTAACCAACGTAAAGGAGTCCCCCGGACATCGCGCGGCGCTCAACATCATTGACAGGGACAGGCTCTGCGAATCCTTCGGAGTGGAACCTGGGGAGTTGATTGACATCCTCGCATGGGCGATGGATAACCCCTCTGAGCCAGTTCTGGTTGGCGCTCCGGAGGCACCGGTTCTAGAGAACGCCATGGAGAAGGTCGACCTTTCGACTCTACCCATCCCATGGCACTATCCGGAAGACGGCGGTAGATACCAGTCAGCATCGGTGATTATCGCCCAGTACGGTGGCACTAGGAACACATCGTTCCACAGACAACTTCTCAGGGATGCGACTCATACAGTATCTAGATTCGTGCCCCGTCACCTCCGGACCATGACTGACAACGCAATTGAGTCTGGCAACGAGATTCCGATTGCCGTTGTGAACGGCCCTGATCCAGTGGTACTGCTTGCCGGTGCCATGTCATTCGACGAACCGCTCGACGAGCTTAGGGTCGCATCCGCCCTCCATGAGAGATTTTACGACCGCCCACTTAGTATTGTGGAGCTCTCAAACGGTGTGGCTGTACCTGCAGACTCAGAGTACGCCATGGAAGCCCGGATAACCCTGGAGACAGATCGGGAGGGACCCTATGTCGACATCACAGGAACGTTGGATGGCATAAGGCTCGAGCCAGTCATCGAATACGATGCAATCAATCACCGGGATGCTCCGATCTTCCACGCCCTTATTCCTGCGGGATTGGAGCACAAGACCCTCATGGGATTGCCTAGGGCACCCACTATCAAAGCGGCCGTGTCAAAGGTTGCGACCTGTACTGATGTCTACCTTACGGAAGGAGGCTGCGGATGGCTCTCTTCCGTAGTACAAATAGTGCCAAAGAAAAAGGGTGATGGGGTCAAGGCCATCCATGCAGCCCTCGATGGGCATAGGTCGATGAAGCAGGTTATCGTAGTCGATGATGACATCGATGTCACTGATCCTGCTCGTGTCGAATGGGCCTTGATGACTCGGTGGCAACCTGACATGGACACAGTGATACTCTCTAGTCAGAAGGGCTCTAGTCTCGACCCTAGCCGTGACGAAGACGGTACTACGAGCAAGATTGGTATGGATGCGACATTAGATCCCTCTATCGATCGCTCAGCCTTCGAATCGGTTCTGTGAGGGTTCCTTATGTCCGAACGACCACCCGGGATCACAGAATCCCTACAGCACCCTAGGCGTAGCTTGGGCAACCGGTACAGAAGCCAAGCTGAGAAATTCCTGAAAATCTCAGAGAGTGACCCCACAGGCCTTTCGTGGGCCGAGCAGAGCGCGAGGCAAAGCGTACTTCATGACTTCACGAACCCAGACAACTGGAGAATCCTTGTCAGAATAAAAATCAGTCTTGGGGATACCGAGGGAGTCAGGGCTGTGCTCGAGGACCTGATTACAGTGTTGGGTAGGGACCCGAACCACCTGTCCCAACTGGATGGAATTGACATCCTCGGTTCTGCTGTTTCCCTTCTAGAGGGTGCCCTGAAGGCCGACCCTCTCGACCCAGATGAGTGGTGGGATTCCGTAGGCGATTACGACTCAGCGATTATCGAGTTCTCCTCACGCCTGAAGGGACTGGATGTCAGAGATGCTCGTGCTAACATTCTGTTTTCGAGGAGGCTTGAAAGGCTAAGGGCGGGCGGCGAAGAGGATTTGTTCCTTGATTTATCGAGGTATCTCCTCGCTCAACGGCCCAACAATCACGAAGCGTGGGATGAGTTGGGTAGAATGTACGAAAGGAGGGAAGAATACGACCAAGCTTGGCTATGTTACGATCAGGCACAGACTCACTTCCCTCGTTCAAACGCCCGGGACCGCTTCAAGGAGAGAATGGGGGAAGGGCTAACAGGTAGCGGAAGGAGGCCATGGAAATCCCCAGGCATATCCGACAGAGTCGAATTCCTCGACAGGATGAGGAAGCTGTCCATCCCGGCGTCCCACAATGTCGAGGAAGAAGATGCACATGAGGTAGAGGGGGATGGGGATTTCACCGAGATTGAAAGTCTGCGTAGCAGCGGCAGGCTGCCAGAGGCCTTCTTCCTTGCACGGAGGATGGCAACGGAGGGGCATGAAGACGCGGCTGACCTTGTAGAGAGGATATTGGGGGAAATGGAAGATGGGTGATGGGTTCGTGGTCATTTGGGCGATTCCGGATTCAAACTCAAAGGACAGTGGGTGCTGGGTGATGGTACGACACAAAGATCGGGGTTGGGAGTTGCCAGGGGGCGCCATTCACGAAGGAGAGGGGGCCGATGTAGCCGCACTCCGAGAATTATACGAGGAAACAGGTCTGCTGGGAATAGCAAAGGCAGTGGAATCGAAAATCGTGGAGGGAGGATACGTCGTTCTTGTCACGGTGGCGGAATCCCCTCTCCCGGATGCATGGCCATCGAGCGACGACTCGATTGAGGAGGTGGGCTGGTGCATGGAAGTTCCAGAGAAATTGGCATGGGATGAAGAGGAGATAGAAAGGATCCTGAATCACGACTGGAGTGCCTCGATTAGCCTAGAATCCTGAATCTCCCCCTTCCTTGACTCCAGAGTGACCCTCCACGAAGGCTCTCCAATGAGGTCACTGGCATCGAGCACCAGTCCTAGATCGTCCCTCGTCTCCCCGGATAGATCTTCGATGATCACCGGCAGGATTTCACCCACCACCTCTCTGATGTCATCTGGATGGGAAGCGATGCTCGTTTTGCCGGGAGCCTCCCTCGGTCTGGCATTCACGATTCTATCACTCATCCTCGGGGACGAGGAATCGATGACATCCAGTGCCATGTCTAGCCACTCCATTCCACTGACTAAGGCTTCCCCGGTCATCTTTGACTCTGTGAGTCGCTTCATAGCAATCCAAAGGTGCCTCATTGCTGGCTCGAAGTCATCCATTTCGCATAGAATCCTCCCAGACTCCAGTCGCGATAGCCCAATGACGTCGTTGGGATGTCCATTGGTGGACGAGATATCGGATAGCGTCACAAGCGCCATCATCGACTCCCCCCTGTTTCTATGCCATGCACCGAGGTTCAGCAATGCCAATCCATGCAACGGAGAGCCGAATGACGCGGCTGCCAAGCGATCCACGCACCATCGCAATTCGGTTCCAATGTGCTCGCTCTCAATCGCACCCAAAAGGGCCCTTTCCATCCTCAACCAAGCCTCCATCTCGTGATCCCTCTCCTCGATGCTCCTAGCCCGATCCAGGAGGCTCTCGCTGAGAACAATGGCTTGTTCGGTGCGACCCCCGGAAAGCAATCTCTTGAGGAGGAGGGCGTCCACGGCTAGTTGAGTTGACCCATTAGCTGTCGAAGAAGGCATGAATGCACCTCACTCCCTCTCGAAGGCTTCCGCCAATCTCTCGTACTGGTCCCTGACTCCTTCTTCCTTCTCCATGAGCCTCTTTAGGTGATCCTCGAGGGTGATTTTTGCTTCGGTCAGATCTGTAACTAGGGAATCCCTATCGTCAACCTCCAGGAGGAGGTTACCAAAGGATCGAAATACCGACCTCTCAGGATCCTGTTTCTCGAGTGCCTCGACAGTGATTCCGTACTCAGATACTTGGGATGAGAGGGTCTGGATCTGGTTCCTTACTACCTGAAGCTCCCTAGCAACTCCCTGAATCTCCTCGGTAGTCACTTGCTCGCTAATCAGATCCCCTCCCTCGTGTTGCTCCAAGCGATTGCTCAGAAGCAATTAACCCTCGCATAACCGTGTTCCACCTAGCTCTGAGGTCGTTGAAGCTGTGAGAATCAAGAAAGATTCTGAGGTGCCCGTTTTCGTTAGTGTGCTCAGCCTCGGTGACTAGGGCTGCAGAAAGAGCCTCTGCTTGAGAGTGCTCTACGGAGAGACGTAGGAGTATGGTCTCATTCCTCTTCGGAACTGGCATCTGGATCTCTCTCTGCTAGCTTTCGCTCGTATTCAAGTGCTGCCTGCTGAGCGATTACGGTCATATCAGTAGCAGTCGCCCCCTCCATCGAACGGCGAACAATGCGTTTGTTGGCGTCCGAAGCCCTCGTGTATGGTTCCCAGACGCCTCCTGAGAAGGTGTGTTGACACTTTCTACATTCCCAGATTCCGGCCGCCTTCCTGCGGACCTGGGGGTACTGACAGTTGGGGCATGTGTATTTCCTCGACTTCTTGGCAATGGCGGAACCGGCCCTACGTCTGACACTGACTCCGTACCTAGGGCCATAGCGCGCTGTAGCTCCTGCCTTTTGGGTTCTCTTTGCCAATGATACACCACCCTAAAGCGAATCTACGATCTTCCTGAGCTCCTTCGATCTTTCCTGAGAGTGACCCATGATTTCGGTGAATTCTTCCGTCGTGAAAATTCCCTTTAGACCCTTCTGAAGAGAATGGACATGGTCATCGTCGCCGAGGGTGATGTGGATTCTCTCATCACCCCCGAGCTCCTCCCTGCCGCACGCGTCGTACACAAATCGGGTGCCGACCTTGTGATAAGAGCACATTATCGGAGTCTTGGACAAGCTCAACGGGTAGTCCTCCCCCACCTCGAAGCGCTCTGCTGGGACAACCGCGCTGCGTAAGGCTGCAATGCCAGCGAGCGCGAAAGCGTCGAACAGATTGCCGTCGTCGGAAATCGCGAACAGATCTAGAATTACCTGCCAGGCCTTCTCGCCTGGGATGATGCAAAGGGCATCAACATCGATGCATCCCGACTCCCTTATTCCTCTGTCAACGACTCGGGCCAGCTCAATCGACTCTGGGCTAGGGGGGCCTGCTTCCCAATGTCGTCCAGCAACGGGCCTAATCTCAGCGGAGCACATCAAACCTCCCTGGTTGGGCCGGTCTGGATATGGCTTCATAACCTGGAACTTGACCCCTGCGAAAACAATGGTGTCACCCATCCTAACCCTAGCCGAGCCCTCTGCCCTGGGTAGAACGGAAATTTCGGCTTCGATGTTACGACCTTCCCAGCGCTGCCTGCCATCTATGCGTGCATCGTTCTCAGCCAGCTCAGCGAGATGAGCACGGAGCAGTTTCGGAACTAGAGGTATCGCCATCAGGCCTCACCCCCCTTTAGAGAGTCAACCATCAGACGATGAACCGATTGGGCGGCATCCATGTTGTACTGCCAGGCTTGATTGAACTCCTCTTGTGAAAGGTCGCCGTCCATCTGGAGGAAGACCAGCTCGCCAGAGTTTGGCAGTATACCCATTGGGAGGTCGGCCTCACCAAAGTTGTCCTCCTCTTTGTTGAGATCACACACAACGATATCGTTGATCTTTCCACTTGCAACGCTGACTACCATGTCGGTCATCGGGATGCCAGCGTCAGCTAGCGCGACCGAGGCTGCCGTGAGTCCGACGCAACGGGTTCCGGCTTCGGCGGAAATAATCTCGATGCTGATTCTAATCTTGGATCGTGGGTATAGTTCGAGAAGGACAACGCTCTCAAGGGCGTCTTTCGTGACTTTGCTGATCTCCCTGCTGCGTCGGTTGAAACCGGGACGCATTCGATCCGTTGTTGAGAATGGGGCCATGTTGTATGCGACATCTAGAACCGCTCGGTCTTGTCGCTGGATCTTCCTTGGATGGCACTCCATCGGGCCGTAGACTGCAACGATGGCCTCGTTGGTCCCCCACGTCATCCTGCAGGACCCGTCTGCAACGGGAACAACACCTGTCTGGATGGAAATCTCACGAAGATCGCCGGGCCCCCGGCCATCAACCCTCAACCCGTTCTCGTCAATCATCTGGACATCTCCGTAGCCACCCATCAGTGACCACCCCCGACTGGAATAAGACGCGATTCCTCGGTCAGTGAGTTGAGGCGCCTACGAACCTCCAGTATACCATCCAAGTCACCATCGATCCACATTCTGCCGTTATCAGCGACGACAATCCTGCATTCGGAATCCTCCTTTAGTTGACTTAGTGAGTTACCGCCCCTGCCAATCAGCCTGCCAAGCAGATGCGGGGCTATCTCCTCGATGACGCCAGAACGAATCTTCCGCAACCCCATGCCCTTCATCGTGACGACACTCGAGTGAGTTTCTTCGACTTCCTGAACCCTGCAAAGAATCGCCTCACCGATGTCCATCACGGAGCGTGTGCCGCCAAACTCGACCTTGCCAGGACCGAGACTCATGGGCAGAATCGCGTTGAAGGGTGCACCGAGTTCAACGAACCATATGTTGTTCGTGCATCCCTCGATGTAACCTATTGCTAAGTCGCTCGGTCTGGGGATATACCTCGTATGCAGCGGCTCAACCGTTACCGTGCTGCCTTTATTCATCATTCTGCCTTGCTTTGTGGCCCGAAGCCTGCCCTCCATGACGAGTACGCCATGACCGGCTTCTTGGCCTTTCAATTCTCCTAGGTCCTCCCCAGGAACGACGAGCGATTCGGCTCGCTGAGTATCTCGCGGTCCGCCCGCGTCATTCTTCTTGCTCATGCTATCGAGCCGCGCGACCGGCCGACCGTTCATAACCGTTGATGCCGCTACGATGTGTCGGAATCAGTCCAATTCCCTGACCTCGACGTCGGATGAGCGCTTAGCGACCTTGTCGATGAGATCGTTCTTCATCCCCCCGGGAACGGTGACTATGCAGGCCCATGTTCCGTCGCTCAGCCACTCTTCTCTCTGAATGGAGTCCCTGAGCATTTGATGGACGCCACCGTAGTCCTTTCCTTGAACTTTGAAAGCGAGGCGCACAGTGATGAACTGGAGGGGAATCAGCGGCCTCAGGGCCGCGATAGCATCCTCAACCTGACTTTCTGTCGATTTGAACGGGTCTACTGGGAAGCGTACCTCGTCCAGCGCGGTCTCGATTCTAACGTGGGGGTGTGGCAGCTTGGTCTTCGGGTCTGTGGCAGTGCTGGCGATCTGGTGGACAATCTGTCGCTTCTTTTCCTCGACCATTCGACGCCTTTGCAATGTAGTCAGTTGAATTGAGCCTTCCCCCAGTATCTTAGTGACGCACGTGCCGAGGTCAGTGGTGCCAAAAACTCGTTCCAGAGAATCGCTCGTAGGCCTGTCACCGCCTTTGGCATCAGACCAAACCTCATCGATTGCAAGCAGGTCATTGAGAGACACCGAATCAGGATCCCCCTTCCAATCGTCGACGAGTTCTGGGTCGACTAGGATCTCGTAGCGAGCCCCTCCCTTCTCGAGACGGGCGAGCACCGCATCGTCGAGGCTGACCATGGTTGTCCAGCGGGGAGTATGGCTTAGAGGGTGGGGTCTCAAGACAGTTTATCCAAGTGCTTGAGAGTAGTCTCCGTGTCCATCTTGCTGTAGCCGTCCTTGTCAACTGAGGCAATTTCGACTGTTTCTGGGTTCAGGTCATCTTCAAGAGACTCCCGCAGCGCCCCTAGTCCTAGTTTGATAGCGGCGTTTTTCGTCATTCCCGCCTTCCACTTGCCCTCGAAGTGATCGATCACTGAGGAGCGGCCACGTCCGATCGCGCCTGCGTGGTACGACTGGTATGCACCAGAGGGATCGGTCTCGTAAAGATGGACTCCATCTTCGTCTATTCCAGCTATTAGCAAGGCAGTTCCGAATGGCCTAGCCCCACCGTACTGAGTGAAGGACTGCTTGTAGTCGCACATCTTCTTGACGAGTGTGGAGACCGGAATGGCGTCACCGTAGGTCATGCGATTGATCTGGCATTGAACCCGGGCTCTGTCGACGAGTTGGCGAGCGTCGGCTACTAGGCCCGAGGTGGTGATGCCGATGTGGTTGTCGATCTGGTACATCTTCTCTATGGAGTCCGTGATAACGAGCTTGCTCTGAATCCTCTTGTCGACGATAAGGACCACGCCGTCCTTGTAGATTAGTCCAACAGTGGTGGTACCCCTCTTTACAGACTCTCTCGCATACTCAACCTGATAGAGTCTGCCATCTGGGGAGAATGTCGACACTCCATGATCGTAACCTCGTCCGCTTGGTTGCATCTGAATCGGCCCCATGCCTGAATGGACTCTTATCAATCTTGGTCGTGAGGGAACTCAGTCGGGGTGCCATTCATGGTGGTGCTACGACTAGGCGGACCATGCGGGTAGCAGTGCTAGCATCGGGAGGTAAGGATTCGTCCTACGCAGCCTGGTGGGCTACATTGCAGGGATGGCACATTGTGGCTCTTGTGACCGTGGGGGTCCAAAGCAACGACTCGATGATGTTCCAGACGCAGAACACTGCAATAGCAGGGCTTCAAGCGGCCTCAATGGGGGTTCCGTGGCTGCCGGTTACCACTAATGGGGAGGAGAAACAGGAGATGCGCGACCTAGAGCAGGGGCTGTCTGGTTCCTGCTCGATCGGAGATTCCTTCCAGACCATGTGGCCAGAGTCGTTCACACGTCCCGATTGCTTGGAGTTGCACGATGGTTTAGTTGATATCGACGGTTTGGTGGTTGGCGCACTCCGTTCCGACTACCAGAAAACCAACATCGAGATGATGTGCGAGAGACTGGGGATTTCGTCATTCTGCCCCCTTTGGCATCATAGGCCACAAAATCACATGAAATCGCTCTTGGACCATGGCTTCGTGGTCAGATTCACCTCTGTTTCGTGCGAGGGTCTGGATGAGGGTTGGCTCGGCGCAGCCCTGACCGATCAAACCCTGAGGGACCTCGGAGGTCTAGCTAGAGAGTTCCGCTTCAACCTCGACGGAGAGGGTGGTGAGTTCGAGACGATTGTTACTCACGGGCCGCACCTCAAGCGGGAAATATCCTGCGACGGTGATTCGTGTTGGGAAGGCAGCAGGGGCGTCTGGGTCATGCGTTCGTGCAGTCTAAGCGAGCATCGTTAGACTCAAACAGGGGTCTATGGTCGGCTCAGTCTGAGGATTCCATGCCAGTGTCCCCAATCGACTACAGATATGGGCGGGATGAAGCCAAGGAAATCTGGTCACGAAATGGTCGTCACGCTAGGCTTCTTGAAGTCGAGAGAGCCTTGGTGTGGGCTCACTGCCAGATGGGCAGGGTTTCTGCTGAGGACTACGACACTATCGCGGACGTCGCTGATCCCGGAATAGTGACTGCGGACAGGGTGGATGAGTTGGAGGCCGAGACCCGTCACGATATCATGGCCTTGACCAAGGCCATGGCCGAGGCTGCTGGTGACGCAGGATGGTGCATACACCTAGGTGCAACCAGCAACGACATCACGGACTCAGCAGTGGCACTTCAGATCAAGGACAGCATAGACCTACAGCGAGATACGACATCAGGACTTATTCTCACTATGTGCGACATAGCCGAGAGGGAGCGGGACACGATCATGCTAGGTAGGACGCATGGCCAAGCAGCGGTACCAATTACCTTCGGTCTCAAAGTGGCAGTTTGGGTGGACGAGTTCAGGAGGCACCTCGATCGTCTCGACGAGATGGCATCACGCTGCACTACCGGCAAGTTCCTCGGTGCCGTTGGAACCGGAGCAGCGCAGGGTGAGAGGGCTCTCGAACTACAGGACTTGGTCATGGGCGAGCTTGGTCTAGAGGCTCCAGTGGCCACCACTCAGGTAGTAGGCAGAGACCGTTACATCGAATGGGTGGGGTGGATGGCTAACGTCGCAACGAGCGTAGAGAAGGTGCTTCAGGAGGTCAGAAACCTCCAGAGAACGGAGATTGCGGAGGTATCGGAGGCCTTCGATTCGGAGAAGCAGGTCGGTTCTTCCACTATGGCTCACAAAAGGAATCCCATTAAGGCTGAGAATGCCTGTGGTCTTGCACGAATAGTGCGTTCAATGATTGTGCCTTCGTACGAGAACGCCCTGTTGTGGCACGAACGAGATCTGGCCAACTCCTCCAGCGAGAGGTTCACTCTCTCCCACTCCATGATCCTGCTGGATGACATCATTGTCAAGTGCGACAGCGTCCTCTCGAGCATGGAGGTCGACTCCGAGAGAATGAGAGAGAACATCGATAGTCAAAATGGCCTGATAATGGCTGAGAAGGTCATGCTAGAGCTCGTCGATAGGGGAATGCCGAGGGAAGAAGCACACGAAGTCCTGAGGAAAGCTTCCCTAGACGCTGTTGACCAAAGCCTCCACCTTGAGGATGCTTGTCGCAACTCGAAGGTAATTAGCGGTATATTCGAAGGTGCCAGCCTGAGCGCGCTGTTCGACCCGAGGTCACATCTTGGGTCATCGGGAAAAATCGTCGATCTCGCTGTTGGGAAGGCTAGGGACCGTTGCTCAAAGTAGCGTTGGGATCACCGGCTTGACCGGTCTTGATGAGAGTATGACGAATTAGAGCTCGCCGTCGCCGCCAGCGGAACCACAACAACAACCCGGAGAATACGAAAACTACGGCTTGGAGGGCGAACCACGGTGTTATGGTCGCACTCAACAACAGGGCCAATGCAGTCACGGTCGCGACTACAAAAAGCAGCATGATCATAGCATGAGGTCCGTATTGGTTCACGTCTTTCAGGGCGACTCGGAGGAACCCACCCTCGAGAACGCCCTTGAACATGGGGGCATCCGTCTCCTCGAAATCAGGAAGTGGGCGACGGGGGATTCGCTCGCTTGCGCTGGCGGTTCTGCCTGAGCGTGATTTGGAAGACTTGGCCACGATGCTCCCAGGCGGTTTCGATGATTATCCTTCTTGCACTAATCGCTGGAAAACGTTCATTCACCATCGTGCCCGTTTCTGGCCTGCTGTAGTAGGTCCTCCATCTCTTCCAGTGCCTCATCATCTGGTTCCATTAGGCTACCGGGATCCTTGGCGGCACCGCTGTAATGGCCGTCGATGCCCCTCTCGCTCGCTCTTCGACGCTGCCTGAGTCGAAGGAGGAGCCAGATAAGCCCGCCGGCCGTTCCGATAAGGAGGAGGTTGGCGGCGGGCTCCATGAATGCCGTCATGGAGGAGAATTCTGGGGATTCGGTATTACGTTATCTAGTAGATGGGGCCAAGGGAGATAGGGCGGGCCAGATGACGGCGGTTCGAGGCGGTCGGCTCTACCCAAGCACCAGAGGTTGGAGAATTCTGGAGATCTGGTCGACGGCTCGTCCAAGCCTTCTTCCCAGTACTACCACAGGTTATGCATCTAAGGCCTTGGTTCCTTCCTGCGCTCCTCATGGTGTTGGAACAGCAAACCGGCCTACTGACTATCCTTGGAGTGGGGCTGTCTAGGCATAGTTTCTCCAGGTGAATCGAACCATCGGGGGAGACTAGCCCCGTCCAACTTACGATGTCACCGGGCGACAATCTCCTCAGCAGCCCGTTGACCGGACCGCCCTCGGAAAACGCCACCAGCGTGACAGGACGGGATCCAGAGAATGCTACCAAGTGTGAATGCCCGCCCTTGGTCTCCTTTGGTCCTGACACGATCGTACCAGTCATCGTAGATGCGATGTGGTCGTCCGAAAGTTGGTTTGTCCTGTGTGCTGCATGTTCAGCGCATCTCTCGACGTCTCCCCTGCTCTGCAGCCATTCGTGGGCCTGGGAGACTGCTTGTGAGGTGGCACCCCTGATGCCATAGAGCACTGGGCATGGCGTCCTTGGGGCAATCAACCCCCTGCCCTTGGTGGGGTCCCTGTTGACGAAGGTCTCAGGGTGGAACTCCTCGAGCGAGGAGATGGCTCGATGATCGACCTCCCTCCTAGTTCCGACTAGGGATGGCTCCCTCCATGCGATTAGTTCCCATGAGGATGAGGGGCTTGGAATCCAGGAAATCGCAGCGCTCGCTCCCACTACCCCCCAAGACGGCATGGATGAGAGTACGATGCAGCCATACTCGGTAGCCTCCCTATGTCGGGAAGGGGCATCTACGTGCCCCCGTACCGCAGACCAATACCACTCCTCAGGGGTAGACGTGGGAGAGATGACCATGCAGGGAGAGGGGGCATACTTCGTCGGAGGGAACTTCTCCGCGTCGGAAAGCAGGACTTCGAACCATTCACGGCAGATGGCCAACAGCGCCTTGCGATCCTCCCCCCTGATGTCGATTACCACGCCCAGTGCCCCGTTTCCCCTAGTCCTCCTCTCTGCGAAAGGCCAGAGTCGCACCAGCCTCCTCTCCACCACCTCGACGTCAAGGTCATTTCGAATGGTACGAATGAGATTATCCATCCGCTCAGTGGTGCAACCGACTTCGGGATGGTCTGTGTCGTCCAACCCGATCCTAATCAAACTGGTTGAGGGGGCCTCAGTCATTCCCATCACCCAGAATGCTATCGACTACACTGGCCAGACCCAATGAGGAATCGCACCTTATCCCCCTGACCCCGTGAGACTCAGCGGCTCCCATATCTGCCTGGCGGTCCCCGACTAACACGGATGTAGATTCGTCTGGCCTATCCAACCATTCACGATCATAGAGGATTCTTGGTTCAGACTCAGTATTTGAATTTGCGGAATCAAGCAACTGGCGACCTGCCTCAAGCATTCCTGGGTTAGGTTTGCGAGCCCATGAATTCTCCCAAGGGGCGTAGGGGCTGTAGAGGATCAAATCGAGGACGGCGTCATCGTCCCCACTCTGCAGGATGCTACGGAGTCGCTGGTGAATGTCGGATAGATTTTCGTGTCCCCAGTGCCCGCGGCCTATTGGTGACTGGTTTGTCACCACGCAAATTCGGAAACCGGCACGCCTCAATCTGCCTAGAGCTGTATCAGCGCCGGGAAGAAGTACTACGTCTTCGGGAGCGTTGACATATTCATTCGATCCAACGTTCAGCACCCCGTCCCTGTCCAGATAGGCGATTTGCCTTTCCCATTCCCGGGACGAGGGGAGTTGGTCGAGTTCGAGCGGTGCGTCGAGGGGTGAGCCGTCTCTGTGGGGGGGAAGCATCTGCTCACAGCCCATGATTCGACTTGATTGCCTCTTTGACGATGTGGTTGATGATTAACTGGAGGTCTTCTATTCGCTCCATCGATTGAGAGGGCACGACGATAGCGACATCGACCATGCCAGCGAGCTTGCCCCCGCCCATTCCACTGTAGTCACCCGTTACAGCAGCCGTCCTGCAGCCATTCTCCATGGCGAATCGGATCCCATTCAGAACGTTAGGTGAGTTTCCCGAGCCACTGAACCCGACGACTAGGTCACCATCTCGCAAGAAGGTCGAGAGTTGGCCCACGAACACGTTCTCATAATCGGTATCGTTGGCCCATGCAGTCAGAGAAGGGATGTTGTCCACGTGAGAAATTGTCCTTAGCGACAGTTCCTTCGACCAGTCACCCGCGCTATGTGACGGCGTGCCCGCGCTTCCACCATTGCCGATGAAGTGAACAGTCCCATCTAAGTCCCGCGTAGCCTCGACGAGATTCCAGAACTCCTCGAGGGAGTCGAGGGGCATTCCACCTAGCGTGTCGACGAGTTCGTTGACGTAGGACTCGGCAAAAGAGCGGAAGTCGAAGCCCATGGGTACCTGTTTGGGCGGGTGAGGGCATCCTATTTACGGGTTGATGACAGGAACGATCCTATGGAGGACCCCATAGGGGCGGTAGTCAACTCGCTCGCCTCTTCACTAGGCATTGCTGAGGTGACGATGCAACTCATTATCGGCGCCGTTGGGCTGGTGCTGCTCGGAATAGGTTTCCACAGGAGCGCGGAATCATATGCAAATCGCTCCGCCATCGCCGGATGGCCCTTGATCGGCCTGTTCTTCTACCTCTACTCCGATCACTATGTGGAGATCGCGGACCCGGTTCTAATTCTCATGACGGCTGGGGCGCTACCTGCTGGCATTGGGATGTCATTCTGGGAAGCAAAGGGCGAGACCGTTCACTCAGGAACCCTGCATTGGCTAAGGGGGTGTGTGGTGTGGTCAATGGTGCCATACTATGCCATTTACAATATCCCCCAACTCAATATGGGCTTCGTGTATGTTACTGCACTGAGCGCAGGGTGGATGTTGGAGTTCGCCGGAATAGGGGGCTATGAGGTGGGAGGCATGATGATAGAGAGATTCGGTGAGGCCCCCATTCCTGTCTCGGACTGGGAGGGCAACAGATGGGTCCTCAGCGAACCCCTAGGGGAGATTGGTTTCTTCGTCTCGATGAACAATAGTGAGGGAGAGGCCGTAGTTGCCTTCATCTTCGCGTGCTCTGCCTTGCAGTCCATGGCCGTATTCATTGGGGCGATCGTGGCTCTAAGCTCTGTTCACTGGAAGAGGAGGGTGCGAGCGCTACTCATCGCACTGCCCACTATCCACGTCCTCAACGTCTTCAGGAACGCTGGGATAGTTTGGCTGACAGACACTTACCCGAGTTGGTCCTTCTTCGGAATCGGGATGTTTGACTTCGCCCACAGCTATGCTGCCAAGTTCGCTAGCCTATTCGCGATGTTCCTGATGGCAATCGCTCTGTTTGACCTGCTGCCAGAACTCCACAGGCACATTATGAGGGTGTTGAACCCGCTGATGGCTGCTTTGGGATCCAAACCGGCTTCATCAGACCATCCTTGATCTGATTCGCTCGTATAGCTTGCCGGTCAGTGGCATGTCATGCTCCCAGGCGAATTCCTTCATCACCCGCACTGCCTCCTTCTCGAGGTCGGAATCACCCACGAAGTCTGTGATTTCTATCGTGTTGTTCCTCGTGTTTGCCTTGAAAGCGGCGATTGGCTCCTCCTTGTGGAACACGAGGTAGGCTGAGCCGTAGCCGAACCGCTCCCTGAGCAGACTGCCGAAGTAGTGAATCAGCGGGTCTGAAGGTGGAATGACAAGATCCCTCGACCTAGAGGGGGCGTCTAGGCCCTCGAGCATGTCCTGGCGCCCCCAGCAGATGTCCTGCAGGTCATCGACTAGGAAACCCTTGATCAGTGTGCCATCCTCCTCGAACTCGTGCATCACGTCACTGATTTCCTCTGGGGAGAACGAAGAACCAGCCAAACGCTCTAATTGCTTCAGTGTGATGACGGGATAATTCTGGACCAGTTCCCTGAGATAGTCTCTCTTGATTCTCCACAAGTCAGCGTTCGGTATCGGTTCGACGGTCTTGAAACCGCCTCTGTAGTCTTGAATCAAGTGACCGCTCCTGACTAGGGGCGAGACGAGTTTACGGAAGTCGGATCTGCTCATGGCATTGCGCTCCATGTGGACATCGGGATCATTGTGCTCCCTGAAGAACTGTAAGATCTCCTCATCCTCGGCCTCGATAGGTACGTTCCTGATGGTTTGCAGATCCTGGAAGTGCCGATAACGAGCCCAAACTAGGTGCCCTCTGAGGTTGGAGCCCTGGTGTAACTGGTGCGCAGCGACCATCGAACTCAGGTTGACCCTGAACATCTCGCAACGGCCCCTCAGGGAGAAGTCGTCACGAAGCTCCCTGGTGTTCTCCAATGCTATTGTCTCGTTTTCCCACCTGCTATCCTGGTGTAGCGAATGGTGGAGGAAGAGCAATCTGTTGACTTGCTTCCTCGATATAGGGGCAACCACACCACCCCTGATGTACCTCTCACCATCACCCATCGAGACGAAACCGAGGTCTGAGAGGATTAGCTGGATGTTTTCGTCGCAGTCGTGAACGGGAACGCCGTTGAAGGCATGCAGAACTGAGACATCGACCAAGCGATCACGATAGTTCTCGAGCAGCTCCTCGAAAGTGGTCTTGAAATCGTCTAGGTAGGAGTGGGGGATGTTGATGTCCTTGATCTCCAGGTAGTCGTTGACGACAAACATCAGGATCCTACCAATTGGATCCACGCCCTTGAAGACCGGGTAGTACCATCCTTGCTTGAGCAGGAGGCGAATCTCCTGGATGAATCTGCTACTGAACGGGTCGGACTGGGACAGGATTCTCATCTTCCTGTCTTCGGGGAGCGGGGACAGCAGGCGTTCGGCATCCTCGGGCGATGCGTAGTAGTCCGTTGGGTCGGGTTGGAGTGTTACAATTCTAGCGATCGCTCCCTTCCCCTCCAGTTCCCTCAGAGCATCGGCCAACTCTTCGACGGGACGTGCCACGAAGAAGCGCAGGGTATGAATCCGCACCGGTCCGATACGTGCAATGAGATGTGACAAGGCCTCATGGAATGGCAATGGCTCGATTCGGCCGTGCAAGCGCCTGAAAATAGCCATTGAGCGCTTCCTGTTCGGTACGTCGATGTACTGCTTGGCGACTGCCAGTTGACGCTCCAGATTGGAAAGGGCTGACTTGAGGCTCCTCTGGACGTGGGCGTTTTCCTTCCCCTTGGGATAGTCTGCGAACAACTCCGAGCGTGAGGTCCCCTCCTCGGTTATCTTGTCAAGGAGTTCTTCCTCTAGTGGGCCTAGCCATGGATCGCCCCTTAGCCCGAGAAGCATTGGAAGTTGATTGCCGAGAGTGTAGCCAACGCGGTTGTGTAGCAGCCTACCGTTGAAGATGTCAGAGTCGTGCTTGATGTCCTTCCAGTCACGGAACCGGAAGTTTGTCACTCTGTGCAGCAACTCCTCCCTTCGTTGGACGAGGGCAAGATTTCGAATTGCGTCTATGGGTTCGTCGAAGGTCGCGAACGATTTGTGGAGGATGAGGGTCTGGAGAGTCCGATAGTCGATGACATTGACTTGGCCACCGGTAATTCGGTACTCATCGACCCTGAGAATGAACTCGCCCTCGTCGGTCTGGGTGAAGAAGCCGATTGAGGCTAGGTTGCGCATCTCAAGCTCTTGCAACACGGCCTCTACTTGGGCTGAGGGGAAGGGGAGCCTCAAACTGAGAGCCTCGGCGGTTTGCGGGCCCTCGGAGCCAAGCATGTCGAGCAGTTTGAGGCGTAGGCAGTCCATCGGGTCAGAGAGGGACCTCTTCCTCCAGCTAGAGGGATTCCCGCCAACGAAAGACACCCCCATCTCGTAGTGCAGGCCCCCAGTGTAGAGCGCCCTCAGATCATCCATCTCCGC
>UINC01001324.1_pt1 | contig 23659 bp, 24 predicted proteins | sample 5385821 | NCBI WGS metagenome assembly UINC01 (sample SAMEA4666929, study PRJEB26691) | marine metagenome | isolation source: Pacific Ocean | place: Pacific Ocean | collected 2011-10-13 | reverse complement strand
ATGTTTCTTCTCTAGAAAGTGCATTTTGAAATTGAAATCCTTTTTCTGGATAGCCACTTAAATCTTTTCTAGAAATAGCAGCATAAAAAGTGTGAAATGGGTTAACTCTTTCTACAGGAAAATCTGTACCTAAACCAATTACTTTGGATTTTTCCAATAGTTTTTTATATGCATAGGCTCCATTAATTCTTGAAGATCCTACCCTGTCTTCAGCCCAATACATATCACTTGTTGCGTGAGTAGGCTGTACAGAAGGAAGAATTTTATGATTAAAACCATTGATGTCATCTAAATCTATAATTTGAGAATGTTCAATTCTCCACCTTGGATCTAATTTATTTTTTAAAACCTCAGAATAGCTATCGATTAATAATTTTACTGTAGAATCTCCTATAGCATGTGTATTCATTTGAAAATTAGCATCTGCTAATCTTGTAGCTAAATTTTTTATTTTTTTAGGATTTGTAATTAATTTCCCATAATTTTTTTTATCATCATGATAGGGGGACTTTAATGCAGCTCCTCTCGAGCCTAATGCTCCATCTCCATAGACCTTAACAGATCTAACATTTAATCTAGCTGTTTTAATAGGTCCTTTATCAAGAAAATAATCAAGATTATTTTTTGAGTTGCTAATCATAGCATAAACCCTCATTTTTATATCCTTATTTTTTTGTAAACTATCGATTAAGATTATGATTTCTTTAGATAATCCAGCATCGTCAACAGTAGTTAATCCATTTTTAAAACATATTTTTTGAGCATCTAATAGAGCTTGTATTTTTTCAGATTTTGATAATTCTGGAATAATATTATCGATAAATCTCATTGGACCATCAATTAAAACACCAGTTAATTGTCCATTCTTTTTTAATATAGTTCCATTATTAGACTTGGTCTTAAAGTTTATTTTGGCCATATCTAAAGCCTTTTGATTAACGAGGTAGGCATGACCATCAATTCTTTCTAAAACAACAGGAATATTAGGAAAAAGCAAGTCTAATTCATTTTTTTCTGGAAAGTCTTTATCCTTCCAGTCATTTTGATCCCACCCCCTTCCTTTAATTATGGTGTTTTTTTCATTATAATTAGATTTTAATCTCAATATAATTTCTTCAAATGATTTAGTGCCTACTAAATCAATAACTAATTGGTTTGTTCCTAATCCATAAAAATGACAATGCGCATCAATAAGACCAGGTAGAACAGTGAATCCTTTCAGATCAATAGATTCATCAGAATTATATTTGTCTAGAATTTTATCTTGTCCAACTTCAAGAAATTTTCCATCTTTAATTGCAATTGCTTTTGCAACATTAAAATCCTTATCAGCTGTATATATGTTGGCATTGTAAATAATCAAATCTACATTTTTTTTGCACCCAATTAATGAGCAAAAAAATAAAAGTAAAAAGGCTATTTTTAAACTATATCTCATTGATTTTTTCATATATTAGATTACTTTCCCATCCTCTATAGATCAAATAAGAAATTATTTTTTTCTTTTTTGAAACGGTATTTAACCCATCCAAAGATGATAATTTTTTTTTAAAAATATGTTCAAGCTTTTTTTGATAATCTATTTCATTAATCTCTTTCATACCTAAAGAGATATTATAGGGAGATATATTTCTTTTTTTTAATTCATTTAGGATTTTTATTTTGCCCCAGTTCTTGATATTAAATTTTCCTCTAACAAAACTTTTTGAAAATCTAGATTCATTTAAAAAGTTTTTGTTAATCAAGTTGGATACTATTTGGTTCACATTTGATGATTTAATTTTAAATGTTTTTAATTTTTTGATAACTTCTTTATGACACCTATCTTGATACGAGCAGTAATGTTGTAGTTTGCTTTCTATTTCTTTTAAAGTTATATCGAAATTATTCATCTCTGAAAATTAAAACAATTTTGAAAAAAAAAAAAGCGGCATTAATGCCGCTTTTTTACTATACATTGATGATTTTACCATCTTTATCAAAAAATCGAAAATGTAAATAGGTGTAAGCATCTCTAGGGACAATTTTAACCCATCTTTTATATTCAAAATACCATTTTGATCTAATAGAAGGATAACCACTTTTTACATATGCAGCTATAAATGGATGCAAATGTAAAACGAGTTTTTTATTATCGTACTTTTTATTATTCAAGATTTTTTCTAATTTATTTGAAATTTTATCAATTAAAACAATTGGAGCTTCAACAGTTCCATTAGTATTAGGATTCAATTCTTTTGTTTTGATGTCCATCTCTGGCCTTACCCTTTGTCGAGTCATTTGAATTAATCCAATTTTACTTGGTGGAAGAATTTTGTGCTTAGCTCTGTCTGAGTCCATTTCAGTTTTAAAATGCTCAAAGAGATTTTTTCTGTTTTCTGAGCTTGTCATATCTATAAAGTCAATAACTATAATTCCACCCATATCTCTAAGCCTTAATTGTCTAGCAATTTCAGAAGCTGCTACTAAATTTACTTCAAGAGCAGTTTCTTCTTGATTTTTTGCTTTTGTTGATCTATTCCCACTGTTTACATCTATAACATGAAGCGCTTCAGTGTGCTCAATTATTAAATAAGCACCTTTGCTCATTGTTACAGTCCTTCCAAAAGCTGTTTTAATTTGACGTTCAACTCCATATTGTTCAAAAATTGGTATATCAGAATTATGAAGTTTTAAAATAGATTGCTTATTAGGAGCAATTTGTTTTAAGTAATCCTTAATTTCTGAAAACATGGATTTTTGATTAACATAAATTCCAGTGAAGGAGTCATTAAAAATATCTCTTAAAATTGATGAAGACCTATTTAATTCACTTTGTACTTTTATAGGCATTTGGGCCCCTTTTATTTTTTTACAAAGTTGTATCCAGTACCCATATAAGTTTTGTAAATCTTTATCTAGTTCAGCAACTTTTTTATCTTTTGCTACTGTTCTAACTATGACTCCAAAACCCTTGGGTTTTATACTTTGAACTAATCTTTTTAATCTGCTTTTTTCTTCTCTACTTTCAATTTTTTGTGAAATAGAAATCCTATTAGAAAAAGGCACTAACACTAGAAAACGGCCAGCAAAAGACAATTCTGAACTAATTCTAGGACCTTTTGTAGATATAGGTTCTTTAATAATTTGAACCAATACAGATTGATTAGGGCTTATAACATCTGAAATACTCCCTTCCTTGTCAATTTCTGATTCAAAATGAAATTTGTCAAGGGAAAAATTCTTTATTTTACCTGTACTTACACCTTTAATGAACTTTATTATTGATAGAATTTTTGGACCTAGGTCATGATAATGTAAAAAAGCATCTTTTTCATAACCAACATTTACAAATGCTGCATTTAAACCAGAAATAGTTTTTTTGGTTCTGGCTAAAAAAATGTCACCTACATTAAACTTATTACCATCATTTTGTTTATGAAGTTCAATTAATTTTCCGTTTTTAAGTAATGCAAAATCAACTGCAGTAGAATTTGATCGAATAATAATTTCTTTACTCACAATTTATGATTTAGAATTCATATTAAAATATGAATAGGTTATACTATATATACAGGATTTAATTTTACATGGAAGAATAGTTAGTAATGAACAAATACCAAAATAAACTTCATTTCAAAGAACGTATATCGTTCGTATAAGAAATAATATAATTATTTCTTTTTGTGTCGATTAGCTCGACTTCTTTTCTTTCTCTTATGAGTAGCTACCTTGTGCCTTTTTCTTTTTTTACCACTTGGCATATATTGCTTTTTAATTAATTATTTTTCTTGACACCATCTACAAACACTTTGGCAGGTTTAAAGGCAGGAATATGATGGGCAGGAATTCTTATGGTTGTATTTTTCGAGATATTTCGACCTGTTTTTTCAGCTCTTTTCTTTACAATAAAACTTCCGAATCCTCTTAAGTAAACATTTTCTCCATTATTAAGAGAATCTTTAATCTCAGTCATTAAACTTTCGACAGTTGCTAAAACTTCATTTTTTTCTAACCCTAAGTTGTTAGAAACTTTTGATACAATATCTGCTTTTGTCATATTCTTATTATTATTTATGTTTACTTTTTAAGTTGCCAAATATATAAATTTATATTCTAAATTCACTTTTAAATAACTCTTATAATTTTACTATTTTGATTTTTAATCTTTCAAAAAGCTTTATCAACAGTTTTTCTAATAATTTGATTAGTTGGTAATATTTGCTTTTTCGTATATTTGAGCATATAAAATTTATAAAATGAGTGGCTCTTTAAATAAAGTAATGTTAATAGGCAATTTAGGTGATGATGTTAAAATGCATCATTTTGATGGAGGTGGATGTATAGGCAGGTTTCCAATTGCTACAAATGAAAATTATACAAATAAAGCTACGGGAGAAAAAATTTCAAATACAGAATGGCATAATTTGGTTGTAAGAAATAAAGCAGCTGAGATATGCGAAAAATACCTTAAGAAAGGAGATAAAATTTATGTTGAAGGAAAAATAAAAACAAGAAAGTGGCAATCTGAGGATGGAACTCAAAGATACTCTACTGAAATTCATGTTTCAGAATTTAATTTTTTGAACACTAAAAATGATTTAAATACTGATAATAATCAGGAAAATATTCAAGAAGATCAAACTTCAAACGAAAGTAATGAAGCTGATGATTTACCATTCTAAATCAATTTTTTAATATAATATTGGAGACTCAAATAAATCTAATTACTATACTGTTTTTTATAGATACGTATAAATTAGTCTTCAAAATAATCTTAATAATCTTACTTTTAATTTTTTCTGCTTTAATTTCAGGATCTGAGGTGGCCTTTTTTTCTCTTTCTAGTACTGATATTAAAAAAGCAAATACTTCAAAAAATAAGAGTTTAAAACTTGTGCATAATTTAAGGAATAAGCCTAAAAGGTTATTGGCTGCTTTATTAGTTTCAAATAACTTTATAAATATTGCAATAGTATTACTTTTTTCTTCTTTTGGAGATGCAATGTACTTTTCTTCTATCCCTTTTTGGGCAAACTTTATACTTGAAGTTGGAGTAATAACCCTATTTATTTTATTATTTGGAGAAATATTACCAAAAGTATACGCAAATAGGAATCCTGTTTCTTTTTCAAAGAAGATGGCATTGCCAATTCAAATATTAGATAAATATATTTTCTTTTTTTTAACGATTCCTATGAGTATGATGACAGAATTTATTCAAAAAAAATTAGTTTTTAAATCAACCAACTTGTCGGTTGATAAATTATCTGATGCTTTAGAGCTTACTGATAAAAGTGAAACATCAAAAGATGAACAAAAAATTTTAAAAGGAATTGTTTCCTTTGGAAGTACAGAAACAAAACAAGTTATGAAGCCTAGAATAGATGTTTTTTCTGTTTCTAAAGATTTAACTTTTGATGAACTTATTAAACAAGTAAGAGAAGAAGGTTACTCCAGGATTCCTGTTTTTGAAGAAAAGATAGATAAGATAATAGGAGTTATTTATTTAAAAGACTTATTCCCCTTTTTAAATGATAAGAATTATAACTGGAATGGATTAATTAGGGAACCTTATTTTGTGCCTGAAAACAAAAAATTAGATGATTTACTTAGTGAATTTCAACAATTAAAAATTCATTTTGCAATTGTAGTTGATGAGTATGGAGGAAATTCTGGTATAATAACAATGGAGGATATTGTGGAGGAGATAGTTGGAGGATTAAAAGATAAATTCTACCAAGAGGATTTGTCCTACTACAAAATAGATTCCAATAATTATATTTTTGATGGAAAAACTAATTTAAAAGATTTTTACAGGGCTATAGAAATTAAGGATGAAACCATTTTTGAAAATAAAAAAGGAGAATCTGAAACTATAGCAGGTTTTATTTTAGAACAGTTTGGTTATTTTCCTAAGAAAGGATCTGTTTTAAAAGTAAATAATGTAAAGTTCAAAATTGAGGAAATCGACAGAAAAAGAATTAAAAAAATTAGAATTACGCTTAAAAAATAAATGTTTAGACTATTAATAATCTTGTTTATATTAATTGGATGTGAAGAGTTTCATTTGCCAAAACAGAAAGCATATTTAGCTCATCAATTTTCTTTACCTAATTATGGAATGATTTCAAATAAATGTGGCTATTCGTTTGCAATAAATTCTGATTCCAAAATAAGTTTTGATTCTAATTGTAACGCGAAAATTAACTATGATTTTTTAAAAGCAGATATTTTTATTTCAAATATTAAAATAAAGAATAATTTAGAATTGATTCGATATGATTTTAATCAAAAAATTTCAGATAATTCTTCTTTAGTTTCAAGTATTAATACTAGTGAGTTTAATAATATAGATCAAAATGTATTTGCGCTTTCTTATTCTTTTATAGGAGATGCACCATCAAACATTCAGTTTTATATTACAGATTCAATTTCAAATTTTTTAACGGGATCCCTTTATTTTAATTCTAAACCAAACTACGATTCTTTATTGCCTTCAATTTCATATGTAAAAAATGATATTAAAAAAATCATTGAAACATTTCAATGGAAATAACTAATTACTAATCAAAATCGTCGTCATTAAACTTCTCATTAAAAAGAACATCAATAAGTTTCATTTCAATGGATTGTGGTCCCATTGATTGAGACCTTTCAGTTGGTAATAAAATTCCATTATAATCTTTATAATTTCCAATTATAGATTCTTCTGTTTGAGGTTGTCCTCCCATATTTGTTGTAGATATTTCTTTTATTTTTAGACCTGAATTGACATCATATAAAAATTTGTTTGACATCATTTCTCCATTAATCTCAATTGCATATACTTCAGTCTCTTCAAATGTTTCTTTTCCAACAAATTTTACACTAGGATTATCTATAAGGCTTAATTCAGCAAATATTCCTAATGAATTTTTTAAATCATTATGAAAATTTTCAGGTAAATCCATTTTATTAGGACCTTGTTTAATAAAAGCTTTATCTTCCGTTACAACCATTTTCATCATTAAATTTCCATTCATGGAAGTTGAATTTGTGAACTTTTTTTCAAGCCTTTTTTCTTCACTAACAATAGAAGCTCCCATAACTTCTCCTTTGTATTTTAAGACAAGAGATTCTATAGATTTCAATTTTTCTACTCCACCTATAGCGTTTAAATAATTTTGAAGAATTGACTTAGCCGTTATTCCCTTTGGAGTTTCAGCTTCTTGGGGCTTTTGAGTTAATGATCCTTTTTTATCATAAAATTTAACAGTTACTTTACTATTATCAATAGTTATATTTTCTAATTTTTCTATGATTTCTGAACCTTTCCCTGTAACTACTAGCTGTGTATTATTTAATTTAAAATATTTGTTTGCAGCATTCTGAACATCCTTAATACTAACTTTATTGATATTAGATAAAAAAGTTTTATAATAACTTGGATTTAAATCATTCATTTCAATATTTATTGCATAATTGGCAATTGTAGAAGGTCTTTCCATAGCTAATACGAATTCTCCTAAATATTTAGCTTTGGCATTTTTTAATTCTTCCCCAGATACTGGTATTGTGCGAATTTTTTTAACTTCTTTTATTATTTCTATTAAGGCACTATCAGTTACCTGAAATCTAGTAGATGTAGTAGCTCTAAATTTTGCTTTACTGTATTTATCATCTCCAATAGATGAATATGCACCATATGCATATCCTTTATCCTCTCTTATATTGTTGAATAATCTTGATTCAGGCCCAGCTCCTAGAATTCTATTTGCTATTAATGCACTATAGTAATCCTTATCTGACATTTTTAGATCAATAAGATTTTGAAATGTTATTTCAGAATTTGCTGAGTTGGGCATATCAATAATATTAATAGAAATATCTTCTATACTATCAGGATCTTTAATCTCATTTATGGATCCTTTAGAAAATTTTGAATCAAGTTTTGAATCATTTTTCCATTTTCCAAATAGTTTTTTAACTAGGTTTTTAGTTTTATTTACATTTATATCTCCAATAATTACTAGATATGCATTATTAGGTTTAAAATAACTTTCATAGAATTCTATAGTATTTTTTAATTCAATTTTTTCCATGGATTCTTTAGTTGTAAACTCTCCATAGGGATGATCAAGTCCATATGCTAATACATTTTCTACTCTTCTAGCAATAGATACAGTATTTTTTTCATTATTCTTTATGTTGTCTAGAAGGATGTTTTTTTCTTGATTAAATTCTTCTTCTGTAAAACTTGGATTTAATGCACTTTGTGAAAACATTGTAATAGTTCTTTCAAAATATCTTGAAAGGGAACTAGCAAATCCACTTTGAGAGGAAAAACTCATTCTAGCTCCCATAAAATCTATTTCTTCGTTTACACTATCTTTATCTTGAAAAGCATTGCCTTTCCCCATTATTCCTCCAGTTAGATAACCAATACCATTTAAATCTCCTTCAAAAATTGGAGGGTTATCTATTAACAAATTAATAGATACTCTAGGAAGCTTATGATTTTCTATCAACATTACTTTTAATCCATTTTTCATTTCAAAAGAGATGGGTTCTTCAAAATTAATTTGAGGGGCTGGATCAGGTTCAGGAATAGATCTATCTAATTGAGCAAATAGTGAGATAGAAAAGGTTAATAAAGTGATGTTTAAAAATATATTTTTCATTATTTTATTTTTTTTGATTTTCAGGAAGATATTCTAGAATTAATCTCTGATTTGTTTTTAAATATTTTTGAGCTATGTCTTTAATTTCTTCTCTAGTAATTGATCTGTAAATTTCAATTTCTGAGTTAATTAAATTAGCATCACCATACAGTGTATAGTATTCTGCCAAAGAGGAACCTATTCCTGAAACAGATGAATTCGAATTAACAAATTGATTTTCAAACTTATTTTGTAGTTTTTCATAATCATTGGTTGAAATTAGATTTTCTTGAATTTTAACTATTTCTTCTTCAATTTCTTTAGTTAACTCATCTAATGAAGTTTCTCCTAATGGAAGAGAAAGTATAGCATACATACTATAATCCTCATGACCTATATTTAATGCTTGCACTTCAATAGCAGTTTTATTTTTATCAACCATTCTTTTATAGAGTTTTGAACTTGGTCCATCACTTAAATAGGTTGAAATTAAATCTAAAACTCTTGCATCTCTTGATTTCATTGATGGAGTTCTAAAACCTATTATTACAGCAGGAATTTGAATATTTGGATCGTATTCTTTAGCCCGAATTTCTTTTACTATAGGCTTTTCTAAAATTATTTTTCTTTCTTTTATTGAAACGGCAGGAATTTCACTGAAATATTGTGAAATTAAATTTTTTGTTTTTTCAATCTCAATATCACCAGCTACAACAAAAACAGCATTACTAGGCATGTAAAAATCAGATCTAAAATCTATAAAATCTTGTAAAATAGCATTATCTAAATGTTCAGGAACTCCAATCAAAGGATTTTTATAGGTGTGTTTTTCAAAAAGGTTTGATTTTAGAGCTTCATAAAAACGACTATAAGGTTGATTATCTCTAATTCTTTTTTCTTCTTTTACTGCCTCTCTTTGAATATCAATACCTTCTTGATCAATTACAGGGTGTAACATGATTTCAGAATATCTCCATAATCCAAGTTTTAGGCTATTAGAAGGCATGGTTGCATAATAGTAGGTAATATCTACACTTGTAGCAGCATTTCCATTTCCTCCGTTGGATGATAGAATTTTATACCATTCTCCACTTTTCATATTTTTGGTTTCTTTTCCAAGTAAATGTTCAAAAAAGTGTGCAAAACCAGTTTTATTTGAATCTTCATTTTTCCCCCCAACATGAAACATAAGTGTAGTGTTTATTACTGGAGCTGAATTATCTTGATGAAGAATAATTGTCAGTCCATTATCCAATTTGTATTGTTCAAATTCTACAGATTGACCATATAAATTAATAGTAGATAATATCCCTATTAACATAAAGAATATTGTTTTTCTCATAACTAAAATTTAGAAAAACAAATCTATCAATTATATTTCATTTGTAAGTTCTATTTTCATTCTATTATTAATTAATCTATCATCATAAATTAATCCAATAACTATTAATTAATAAAATTATTGTGATATGTGGTCAATCCTTGTATATTTGCACACGTTTTTGATTAAAAAAATATGTACGCGATAGTAGAAATAGGTGGTAAACAGATTAAAGTCGAAAAAGATCAAAAAGTATATGTAAATAGACTTGAAGGTAAAGAGGGTTCTAAAATTACTTTTGATAATATTTTAATGCTTGATAATGCTGGTAAAATTCTTTTAGGTAATCCTTCTATTAAGGGTGCAGCTGTAGAAGCAAAAATTTTAAAGCATTTGAAAGATGATAAAGTTATAGTCTTTAAGAAGAAAAGAAGAAAAGGATATAAAGTAAAAAATGGACATCGTCAGTCTTTAACTCAAATTATGGTTGAAAAAATTCTTGAAAAACGAGCAAAACCTAAATCAGAAGTTAAGGCAGAAGCTAAGGAGTCTAAACCTATTAAAGAGAAAAAAACAGCTGCTAAGAAACCAGCTGCTAAGAAACCAACTGCTAAAAAAACAGTTGCTAAGAAACCGGCTGCTACTAAGAAAACAGTTGCTAAGAAACCCGTTGCTAAGAAAAAAACTAAAAAATCTTAATTAAATTTTTATATCATGGCTCATAAAAAAGGTGTTGGTAGTTCGAAAAACGGTAGAGAATCAGAATCGAAAAGACTTGGTGTAAAAATTTTTGGTGGTCAATCAGCAATTGCTGGGAATATCATAGTTAGACAAAGAGGAACTGCCCATAAACCAGGTGAAAATGTTTATGTGAGCAAAGACCATACTTTACATGCTAGAGTTGATGGAACAGTAAAATTTACAAAGAAAAAGAACAATAAATCTTATGTTTCTATAGTCCCCTTCGAAGCATAAATAAAACAATTTCTTTTATTGTTAAATATCACAATAGTTTAATATATTGAAATATGCCATTAGTCAATTCATTAAATGTTAATTCAAGTAATTTATTGATTTGGAGAATTAATGAAAGTGAAAAAGAATTAAATAAAGATTTAAATCTATCAGATTTTTCTAAATCTAGACTGAGTAAATTAAAATCAACTAATCAAAGAAAAGAATTTTTAAGTGTTCATCAACTTTTCAAAATTTCTAAAATTAATCAAGAACTTTTTTATGATTCTAATGGTAAACCTAAACTTTCAAATAATAAATTTATTTCCATTTCCCATTCATTTGATTATAGTGGGGTAGCTGTTAGTAATAGTAAGGTAGGTTTAGATATTGAAAAATTTAGACCAAAGATCTTAGATGTTTTCAAAAAATTTGTTTCACAAACTGAACAAAGTTTGATAAAAGAACTTAATATTGAAAATTTAACAAAAGTATGGACTATTAAAGAATCCGTTTATAAAGCATTTGGTTATCTAGGAATTGATTTTAAAGAAAATATCTTGATTGAGGATATTAATAATAAATTTAATAAGGCTCAAGTAAAAATTAATAAAAATGAAATAATTGAAAACTATAATGTAGATATAATTAATTTTTCACAATACATTTGTTCTTTAGCAAATCATATAAAATATTAAATCATTATAATTAATTATGTTACAAATTTTTAATTATTTATTTGAGCAATATTCTGAATACGAAACTTTAGATATTATTTTAGAGATTACAGGTGTTGTATTTGGTCTATTAAGCGTATGGTTCTCTAAAAATAATAATATTCTTGTTTTCCCAACTGGAATGATTTCTACTTCAATTTTTGTTTATCTCCTCTACAAATGGATTTTATTAGGTGATATGATGATTAATGCATACTATTTTATCGTTAGTATTTATGGTTGGTACGTTTGGACAAGAAAAGAAAACAATGTATCAACTCCCATATCAACTTTAAATTATAAAGAAAAGAAAATCTCAATTTTGATTTTTGTTTTCTCCATAATTTTTGTCTATTCAATTTATGTTTATTTTGATAAATGGGATTCTTTTACTGCTTATATAGACAATTTTACTACAGCAATTTTCTTTGTAGGAATGTGGTTAATGGCAAAAAGAAAAATAGAAAACTGGATTTTTTGGATTATTGGAGATGTAATATCAATTCCTCTTTATTTTTATAAAGGATTAACATTTACAAGCTTACAATATCTTATTTTTACTTTTATAGCAATTGCAGGTTATTATTCATGGAAAAAGATCTTAAACAAGTCGAATCAGACTGCTTAAAAGTAGTCATTTATGGTCCAGAGTCTTCTGGAAAAACTACACTATCTCGTGAATTAGCTAAATACTATAATACTATTTGGATTGAAGAATTTGCAAGAGAATATTTACAAGAAAAATGGAATAAAGAAAATAAAACTTGTGAATTAAAGGATATGCTTCCAATTGCTATTGGACAAATAAAATTAGAGAATGGATTTTCTAAAAAAGCAAATAAGATACTTTTTTGTGATACAGATTTACTTGAAACTAAAGTTTATTCTGAAACATATTATAATGGTTTTTGTGATCCTGTTTTAGAAAAATATGCTTTAAAAAATAAATATGATTTGTATATTTTAACTGATGTAGATATTCCTTGGATTAAAGATGATTTAAGAGATAGACCCAATAATCGAAAAGAAATGTTTTTAGCTTTTAAAGAGGCTCTTATAAAATATAATAGGCCATATATACTGGTTTCTGGAAATATTGATAATAGAATTAATATTGCTTTGAAAGAAATTAGTAAATTGTTATAAATTATAAATTTTTTATATTTGTGCTAAGAATATGGGGTGCTAAGGCTGAGATTATACCCAATTAACCTGCCATGTAATTGTGGAAAGGGATTTTTTGACTTTCAACCTTTTTTCTGTGTATAAACTATAAAATATGAAGAGATTATCATCCTTAATTTGTGTTATTATAACACTTAATCTTTTTTCACAGGAAACAGTAAAGGACACCTTGAGTGGAAAAAAGCAAGATTTAGAAGAGGTTGTTGTTTCTGCCTTTAGAGCTTCTGAAGATACACCCATGACTTTCATTGAAATAGATGCAAAAGATATTTCTCCATTAAACTTAGGGCAAGATTTACCAACAATTTTAAATTTCACCCCATCAGTTATAACTCACTCCGATGCAGGTAATGGAATAGGTTATTCTGCAATGCATATTAGAGGTTCTGATGAAACAAGGATAAATGTTACAATTAATGGGATTCCGCTTAATGATTCAGAATCTCAAAATTCATATTGGGTTGATTTACCTGATTTAAGTTCTTCAATTAGCAATATTCAAATTCAAAGAGGAGTTGGAACTTCTACAAACGGTTCAGGTGCTTTTGGAGGGAGCATTAATATTTTAACTGATATTCATTCTGATTATCCATCAGCCGAAATTTCTAATTCTTTCGGAAGTTATGGAACCTTAAAAAATTCTATAAAATTTTCTACTGGACTATTGAATGATAAAATAGAATTTAGTGGAAGATTTTCAAAATTATCATCAGATGGGTATATTGATAGAGCATCTTCTGATTTAAAATCTTATTTCCTTCAAGGAATATACGAAACAGATAATACAGTAATCAAAATTTTAAATTTTGCTGGTAATGAAATTACTTATCAATCTTGGTATGGGATAGATTTAAATACGCTTTCAACCAATAGAACTTATAATCCTGCTGGACTATATAAAGATGAAGATGGAAAAGTTATGTTCTATGATAAACAAGAGGATAATTACAAACAAGATCACTACCAATTTCATTGGAATCAAAAAATAAATGAAAATTGGATTGGAAATTTATCCTTACACTACACTCATGGTAAGGGTTATTACGAAGAGTATAAGGAAGATCAACATATGGAAGATTATGGTTTATCGCATCATGGAGATGCTGTGGATATAGATGGGGAAGAAGAACATGAAAAAACAGATTTAATTAGACGTCTATGGTTGGAGAATCATTTTTATGGGACAGTTTTCAATTTTGTTAATGAAACTGAAAAATATGAATTGATTTTTGGAGGTTCATATAATAGCTATAAAGGAGATCATTTTGGAAAAGTTATTTGGGCCAGGGAAGCAGGTGAATCTGAAATAAGACACAAGTTTTATGATAATTATGGAAACAAAAATGAAGCTAATTTTTACTCTAAATTAGATTATCACTTAAATGATAAAATTTCATTATTTGGTGATTTACAATTAAGAAATGTAAATTATAATGCTAGCTTATCTTCAGCTGGTTGGTATGATGATGGACATAATCATGGCGCTAAAGGTGATAATTTTTCTGAAAAAATTGATAAAAAATTTAACTTTTTAAATCCTAAACTTGGTATATATTATAAAATGAATAATAACAATGATTTTTATTTTTCTTTTGCTAAAGCTCATAGAGAACCAACTAGAGCTGATTACGAAAATGGAAATCCATTTCCTGAAACTTTAAATGATTTTGAATTAGGTTGGAAAAGAAAATCAGAAAAATCTAAAATAAATATCAATTTTTATTTTATGAATTATAAAAATCAACTTGTACTAACTGGTCAATCCGATGGATTAGGAAATAGATTAAGAGCTAATATTGGCAGTAGTTATAGAGCTGGAATTGAATATGCAGGTGTTTATTTTCTTTCAGATAAATTTACCTTAAAACCAAATTTTACTTTAAGTTCAAATAAAAATAAAGAGTATTACTTTGAATTGGATGGATCTTTAAAAAACTTTGGTGATACTGATCTTTCTTTTTCTCCAAATATAATCGCATCTAATTCTTTGATTTTTAAACCTAGTTTCTATTTTACAATTTTTTTAAATTCAAAATATATTAGCAAACAATACCTGTCAAATACAAATGTCGAAACATCTAAATTAGATTCTTTTTTTGTAAATGATTTGGGAATGGAACATGAATTTTCCATCCCAGGATTAGTTAATGATGCTCGAATTAATTTATTAATTAATAATTTGTTTGACTTAAAATATGTTAGTCATGGCACTCATTATTTTTATAATGACTCATCTTCTGGATCTTTAAAGACTACAGCTTCAGCAAGTTATTTTCCAATGGCTGGAAGAAATTTTTTAATTGGATTAAATCTTAAATTTTAATTAGATATTCGAATTGAATTCCCATTTTTTTGAGCAAAATAGGACAGCATAGGGTAGTTATTTTCATTTCCAGAGGATAAAAGTTGCCCTGTAGCTAAACTATATTTATAATCTTCACATTTACAATTGGATTGAACTCCGCTGATGACCATTGTAGAGCAGTCAGATGGATAATGATTAGGGCAACTTGCTTCCCATGCCATAATTTGATCATTCATATTAAATAATAAAATTCCTTTTATTCCACCACTTTGTAAATAAACTGAACCACCGCTATATCTTAAGTTATCATATTGTGGAAGATTTAGATTAATTGTTTTCTCAAAAGAAATGTTTTGTAAATATGGGTTATTATTTATTTGTTCTTTTGAACAAGATGTTAAAATCATAAATGATAGTAAAAAGTAAAAACTTCTTTTTTTATCCATAATTAATGAAAGTAAGCAAAAATTAATACACTTAATAATTTTGTATATTTGTTATAAATCCCATATATATCGGGATTTTTTCTTTGTAAATATATAACGATGGATAACGTTTCTTATTATACTAAAGAAGGATTAAAAAAAATAAAAGATGAATTAAATCATCTTAGAGATATAGAACGCCCTAAAGCTTCTAATGCTATAGCTGAAGCTAGAGATAAGGGTGATTTAAGTGAAAATGCTGAATATGATGCTGCTAAAGAAGCTCAAGGAATGTTAGAAATGAAAATTTCTAAGATGGAAGGTGTTGTTTCAAATGCAAGATTAATTAATGAGTCACAACTTGATTTATCAAAAGTTTTAGTTTTATCTAAGGTTACTATTAAGAATTTAAACAATCAAAAAGAAGTGAATTATACTTTAGTTGCTGAAAGTGAAGCAGATCTAAAATCGAAAAAAATATCCGTTAACTCTCCAATAGGAAAAGGGTTGCTTGGAAAAAAAGTTGGAGAAATAGCTGAAGTAAATGTTCCAAGTGGAACTTTAAAATTTGAAATAATTTCAATCAATAGATAAAACATTGGCTACAATCTTTACTAAAATTATTAATAATGAAATCCCCTGTTATAAAATAGCTGAAACAGAGGATTGTTTTGCTTTTTTAGACATTAATCCGAATTCAATTGGACATACGCTTTGCATTCCTAAAAAAGAGGAGGACTATATATTTGATTTAGAATCTAAATCATATGAAAATTTATTAAACTTTTCCAAAACTATTGCCATAGCGATTAAAAAAGCAATTCCTTGTAATAGAGTAGCTATGTCCGTAATAGGCTTAGAAGTTCCTCATGCACATGTGCATTTAATTCCAATAAATGAAATGAAGGATGTTACTTTTACTAATAAAGTAAAATGTTCAAAAGATGAATTTGAGGAAATTGCTGAAAAAATTAAGAGTTTTCTTTAAAAGTAGGTAAATTTAATTCTATAGTAGTTCCTTTATTTATTTCAGATTTATTTATAAATATTTTTCCGTTGTGATATTCTGTAATTATTCTTTTTGATAAAGATAAACCTAGTCCCCAACCCTTTTTCTTTGAAGAGAATCCCGATGAAAATATTTTATTATGAAATTTTGGTTCGACTCCTAATCCATCATCTTTAATTAAGATTAGGATTTCATTATTAACTTTATATACACTAATAATAATATTTCCATTACCCTTCATGGAGTCTATGGCATTTTTTACTATGTTTTCAATTACCCACTCAAATAATGTTCTGTTTATTGACGAAAAAATGGTCTCTTTGGAAGGTTTAAATTCAAACTTTATTAGTGAGGAGTTTCTTTTTTTTAAATAATTTATTGTACTATTTAAAACATCATTAATATCTTCCTTTTTTAACTTAGGGATTGATCCAATTTCAGAAAATCTTTTGGTTATTTTATTAAGTCTTTCTATATCCTTTTCAATCTCAACAATTATATTACTATCAATTTTTTGTTCTTTAAGAATAGAAGACCAACCCATTAAAGAAGACAGAGGGGTGCCGATTTGATGAGCTGTTTCTTTTGCAAATGATGCCCAAATTTTATTTTTATTTGAGCTTACAAAAGATTTGTAATAATTAAATACAATCAATGAGAAAAAAATTGCTACAATTAATAGTGCAAATGGATAGTATTTAATTTTATTAAAAGTTGAAGAGTTTCCAAAGTAAAGTTTTTGATTTATACTATTATTGAATTTTATTTCAATAGGCTGATTTTCTTGAGATATTTTTTTTAGAACGCTTTTCAATTTAACAGAATCTATTATTAAAGACTCTTCATCAAATATGTTTTTATGAGACAAAATTTTACCATTTGCATCAACTTGAATTATAGGATTTTCAAAACTTTTTGTTAATACCATAAAAGTTAATTCTCCCAAATCTTCATCTAAGTTTTTGGATTCAATAAAATTTTTCTGAGCCATTGCCCATAGTTCTATTTTCTTTCTTTCTTCATTTTTGGTATACTCTATAATTTTATTTGTATTAAAGAGAATTAAAAAAACACTCAGGATCAACCCAATAAATAGAATTAACCTTATTAAATTATTATTTGAAGTAGCTTTTATCACAACATTGTTAATATAATCTAATATAAAAGTTTTTTTTACTTTAACTAAGCACTAAAAATTATTTAATTTTAAAAAATTAATAAATAAAATATGGATATCTCAGGAAAAATAAAATTAATTAATGAAACTAAAGAATATGGCAATAATGGCTTTAGAAAACGTGAAGTTGTAATAACTACAGAAGAACAATACCCTCAAGATTTATTAGTTGAGTTTGTTCAGGATAAATGCGATATATTAAATTCTTTTCAAGTAGGACAAAGCGTAAAAATAGATATAAATTTAAGAGGAAGAGAATGGGAGAGTCCACAAGGAGAAATCAAATATTTTAATTCTATTCAGGGTTGGAGAATTGAAAAACTGTTTTCTGAAGATGAAAATACAGATATTCCAGCTATACCTCCTGCTGAAGCATTTCAGCCAGCGGATGAACTTAATCAAGATGAGCCAGATGATTTACCTTTTTAATAAAAATGTATCAGCTTACCAGTGAACATATATTTCCTTCTCCATTATCTGCAGATAAGGAAGGTATAGTTGCTGTTGGTGGAGATTTAGATCCTGATAGAATATTACTTGCTTATAAAAAGGGAATATTTCCTTGGTTTGAAAATGATGATCATTTGCTTTGGTGGAGCCCAGATCCTAGAATGGTATTGTTTCCTGAAAAATTAAAAATTTCTAAATCAACTAAGAAAATTTTAAAAGAGAATCCATTTGAAATAACGTTTAATAAATCTTTTATGGAAGTTGTTAATGCTTGTGCTAGAGTGAAGAGATTTGGACAGAATGGAACCTGGATAACAAAGGCCCTAGAGGAAGCTTATAAAAAACTACATGAAAAAGGACATGCCTATTCAGTTGAAGTATGGGAAAATTTGGAATTAGTAGGAGGTCTTTATGGAATAGACTTGGGAAATATATTTTGTGGTGAAAGTATGTTTACTAAAAAAAATAATGCAAGTAAAATAGCTTTTATTTATTTGGTTAAGGAATTATCTAAAAATGGATATGATTTAATTGATTGTCAAGTGCCTAGCGCTCATCTAAAAAGTCTTGGAGCTGAAGAAATTCCCAGATCAGAATTTATTAAATATCTAGTTTAATTTATTATCATTTTTTCAAAATCATTTATACTTAATGCATTTTTTAATTTATAATTTCCTATAGAAGTTCTAACTAAATTTTGAAGATAAGCTCCTGATTTTAACTCTTTCCCAAAATCATTTGCAATAGACCTTATATAAGTTCCTTTACTACATTCAATTCTAAAATCTACTAATGGAAGATTAATTTTTGTAAGTTCAAATTTGTAAATGTTTATTTCTCTTTTTTCTAATTTCACATTCTCTCCTTTTCTGGCATAATTATAAAGTTTTTTACCTTTTAATTTAATTGCTGAAAAAATGGGTGGGGATTGCTTAGATTTGCCTAAGAATTTTTTCGATGTTAGAATCAATATTTTTTTATCAATATTTTTTATTGAATAAGTTGAATCAATTTCAGTTTCAAGGTCAAAAGATGGAGTAGTGGCTCCTATAAAAAAAGTTCCGGAATAGGACTTTTTTTTATCTTGATATTCAACTATTTTTTTTGTCAATTTTCCAGTACACACAATTAATAGACCTTGAGCGAGTGGATCCAATGTACCCGCATGTCCAACCCTAATTTTTTTTATTGCATAATTAGATTTTATAAGCCATCTGATTTTATTTACTACTTGAAAAGACGTCCAATTAATGGGTTTATTTATTAAAAGTAATTTTCCATTAATAAAAGATTCTAGGCTAAAGTCCATTATATAGAGAATAAAAAATAATTATTGACCCTACAATTAAACAATAAATTGAAAAGAAATATAATTTACTTTTTTTAACTAGAAGAATCATCCATTTACATGCAAAGAGCCCTGTAATAAATGCTGAAATGAAGCCTAATAATAGAGATATTAGATCAAAGTTTTCAAAACCTACACCATAATCTAATAATGATTTAATCATACTTCCAAAAATTATAGGTATAACCATTATAAACGAAAATCTAGCAGCCTTTTCTCTCTCTATCCCAATAATAATAGCAGAAGCTATTGTTGCTCCACTTCTTGATATACCTGGTAAAATTGCAATTGCTTGAGCTAAACCAATTAAGAAACTGTTTTTGAAATTAATTTCTTTTTGTTTTAATTTCAAAAAATCAGATGTAAATAATAAAATTGAGGTAATATAAAGCATGCACCCTACTAATATTAAATTCCCGTCAAATAAAGAATTTATTTTATCTTCAAAAAATAGTCCAATCAATACTGCAGGAATCATTGAAATGATTATTAATAAAGAGAAATTGTGTGACTTATTATAGTTCTTATTTAATAAACCAGAAAAAATTTCTAAAAGATCTTTTCTGAAGTAAAACATGGTACTAAAAGCAGTAGCAGAATGTAGAACAATGATAAATAGTAAACTTTCTTTATTTGAAAGGGTATTTCCTAAAATTACTTTTGAAATTTCTAAATGTCCACTAGAAGAAATAGGTAAAAATTCGGTTAATCCCTGAACAATTCCAAGAAGAATGGATTCTAAATAATCCATTTATTTTTTTCTTTGATTAAGTAAAATAGCATATACCTGTATTCCAAAACCAATCAAAATCAGTGTTGGAGCTAATCTAATTCTTCTAAAATTATAAATCTCTTCATTGAAAACATTTGGATTTTCACTTCCTCCCCCAGACATTAGAATAAATCCAATGACAATAAATAAAATTCCAATTAACATTACTGTGTAATTTTTCTTTTTAAAAATGAAATTTTTTGAAGGTTTTTTATTTTTTTTCATTAATAAAGTTGTTCAATTTTTAATTTAAGAAACCTTTGAGTTGCAAAATAAGTACATATTGATGTAATAATTATACTAAAAATAAGTATACATAAAAATAATGCAAATATTAAATTAATATCAGCCATCAGATTTAGTCCATCAATCAAATTTTCTAAATAATATATCGAAATGCTCAACAGCGATATGGCTATTATAGAACTGACTATACCCAATTTAATATGAGTATTAATAAAAGGTTTTCTAATAAATCTTTTAGTCGCTCCAACTAATTGCATTGTCTTAATGATCATTCTGTTGGAATATATTGACAATCTGATAGAACTATTAATAATTAAAATAGAAATCAATAGAAAAAATGAAGCAAAAACTAGAACCCAAAATTTAATTTTTTTTAGATTTTCATTAATTAATGATACTAATGGAGCATCATATCTGACCTCATCTACAAAGTTTATTTCACTAAATTCTTTTGAAATATTATCTAAAATATCTGACTTAACAAAATCAGATTTTAAATAAATATCAATAGAATTTAAAATGGGGTTTGTTCCTAAAAATTCTAAGAAATTTTCTTCAATTTCTTCAATTAGTATTTCAGCTCCTTTCTCTTTAGAAATGTAATTAATTGATTTGGTGTAATCTTTTAAATTTATTTTTTTCTGAAGTTGAACTATTTCTATTTTTTTAGCAATATCCTTTAAATATATAGTAACAGGAATTTTTTCTTTAAAATCATTTGAAATTTTCTTTGCATTAAATGCTAATAGAAAAAAGGCCCCCATTATATATAGAACCAGAGATATACTAATTGTAACAAAGAAATAGGATGAAAGTACTCTTCTATTTTTGTTTTTTGACAATGAAATATATTTTGATAAATGTAAAAATAAGAAACCTTTTTAATTGTTACGTTAGATCATTTAAACTTTTCCTATTCCCACAATAAACGTATTTTTGTTTCTTTAATTTAGTTTATGGCCTACGATTTTAAAAAAATTGAATCAAAGTGGCAAAAATATTGGTCTACAAATCAAATTTTTAAAACAGACAATAATAGTAAATTACCAAAATATTATGTAATGGACATGTTCCCATATCCATCAGGATCTGGTCTTCATGTTGGACATCCATTAGGTTATATTGCGAGTGACATATATTCTAGATTTAAAAGACACAAAGGCTTTAATGTTTTACATCCTCAAGGTTATGATTCATTTGGTTTACCTGCTGAACAATATGCTATTCAAACTGGAAGACATCCTTTAAAAACTACAGATGAAAATATCGATAGATATAGAAAGCAATTGGATAGATTAGGTTTCTCTTTTGATTGGTCTAGGGAGATAAGAACTTCTAATAAAGAATATTATAAGTGGACACAATGGATGTTTATAAAACTATTTAATTCTTGGTATGATATTGAAAAAGATAAGTCAATTTGTATTAAAAAATTGATTAAAATTTTTGAAAAAGAAGGAAACAAGAATATTAATGCTTATGAAAGTGAATCTACTGAAAAATTTTCTTCAGATCAATGGAATAATTTTTCTGAATTAAAAAAGGGAAATATTCTACTATGCTATAGATTAGCATTTCTTTCAGTAATAGATGTTAATTGGTGTCCAAAATTAGGTACTGTTCTTGCAAATGATGAAATTATTGATGGATTATCAGAAAGAGGAGGGCATGAGTTTGTTAGAAAAAAAATGACACAATGGAGTATTAGAATATCGCCATTCTCAGAAAGATTATTAAATGGGCTTAATAATATAGATTGGCCAGAGCCATTAAAAGAAATGCAGAGAAATTGGATTGGCAAATCTGAAGGATCGTTAATAAAATTTGATGTTAAGGATTTTGATCAACAAATAGAAGCTTTTACAACTAGAACAGACACAATTTATGGAGTTACTTTTATTACTCTAGCACCAGAACACCCTTATGTTAAACATATAACAACAAAAGAAAATAAAGATTTAGTTAATCAGTATATAATACAATCATCAAAAAAAACAGAAAGAGATAGGATTGCAGACGTAAAAACAATTAGTGGAGTATTTACAGGGGCGTATGCGCTCCACCCTTTAACTAATAAAAAACTTCCTATTTGGATTTCAGATTATGTTTTAGCTAGTTATGGCACTGGTGCTGTCATGGCAGTCCCGTGTGGTGATCAAAGAGATTATAATTTTGCAAAATTTTTTAAGTTGCCAATTACTAATATTTTTAAGGACATTGATATTTCTAAAGAAGCTTTTCAATCTAAAGAAGGCTTTAAGTTGACAAACTCAGATTTTTTAGATGGATTAGATTTTAAAAATGGTTTTTTAAAAGCAGTTGAGGGTCTAAAAAAAGTAGGTAAAGGAATACACAAAATAAATTATAAATTAAGAGATGCAGTATTTAGTAGGCAGAGATATTGGGGTGAACCTTTTCCAGTTTACTATAAAGATGGTTTGCCTGTAATGATTGATGAAAAATATTTACCAATAATTTTACCGGATGTTGATAAATACCTTCCAACAGAGGATGGTAAACCTCCCTTAGGAAATTCAAAAAATTGGGCATGGGATAGTATAAACAATGTTATAGTTAAAAATGAGTTAATTGACAATGAAAATGTTTTTCCAATGGAACTCAATACAATGCCTGGTTGGGCAGGAAGTTCATGGTATTTTAATAGATATATGGATCCAAAAAATGATAATTTTTTTGCATCAAAAGAATCATTAGAATATTGGAAAGAAGTAGATCTATATGTTGGTGGAAGTGAACATGCAACAGGACATTTATTGTATTCTAGATTTTGGCAATATTTTTTATATGATCATGACTTAGTTCCAGTACCTGATTATGCTAAAAAACTAATAAATCAAGGTATGATACTTGGAAATAGTGCATATATACATAGATTAAATGGTTCAAATACCTATTTATCAAGTGGGCTTATTAACGAAAAAAATGTTCAAGCAGTTCATGTTGATGTCAAATTTGTTAATGTAAATAATGAATTAAATATTGAAGAATTAAAAAAATGGCAACCTCAATTTTCAAAAGCAGATTTTAAACTTGAAAATAATAAGTTTTTTGTAAAAAGAGAGGTTGAAAAAATGTCAAAATCTAAATATAATGTTGTAAACCCTGATGA
>UINC01001323.1_pt1 | contig 23668 bp, 20 predicted proteins | sample 5385821 | NCBI WGS metagenome assembly UINC01 (sample SAMEA4666929, study PRJEB26691) | marine metagenome | isolation source: Pacific Ocean | place: Pacific Ocean | collected 2011-10-13 | reverse complement strand
ACCACTGGAATCACAATCCAGAGCTCTACCAGCTGAGCTACGCCCGCCATTAAGGTATTAAATTTCTTCTAATGGGATTTAAGTGGCTTTGCGAAATTTCTGCAGCCTGACAAAACGAACTCAAAACGGAGATTGTGAACAACCCTGATATCACCAGTTTGTTCAACAGTTTGCAAGTCCTTGTATTATTTTTCCCATCCCATAATGATAGCCTTGAACCAGTTTATTTGCAATAAAAATAATTTTTCAGGACAAGACTTCAACCGCCATCGCGGTTGCTTCACCGCCACCGATGCAGAGACTGGCCACCCCGCGGGTTTTACCGTATTTTTGTAACGCGGAGATCAAGGTCACCAGAATCCTTGTTCCGGAAGCACCTACAGGATGTCCGAGTGCACATGCACCGCCGTGTACATTAACTTTGTCAGCAGGCAACTCGAGATCTTTCATGGCAGCCATTGTGACTACCGCGAAAGCTTCGTTGATTTCAAATAAGTCTACGTCATCCGCATTCCAGCCGAGAGTTTCGAGCAGATTCCTAATTGCGCTGACCGGTGCAGTTGTGAACCATGCAGGTTCCTGTGCAAAACTGCTTTGACCCAGAAAACGCGCGATTGGTTTTAATCCTCTTTTTTTTGCAGTCGATTCACTCATCATCACCAAAGCTGCGGCACCGTCAGAAATAGAAGAAGAATTTGCCGCAGTGACTGTCCCGTCCTTATCAAAGGCAGGCCGCAATTTTGGTATTTTTTCCAAATTTGCTGTTAGTGGTTGTTCATCCCGCTCAACTGTGACTTCTCCCTGACGATTTTTGTATGTCACCGGAGTTACTTCTGCATCGAAACTTCCGTCCTCGATTGCTTTTTTGGCACGTGTTAAAGAACGGATTGCAAATTCATCTTGAGCCTCTCTGCTAAATCCGTATTTTTTAGCGGTTCTTTCCGCGAAAACACCCATCAGTGTACCTTTATCAAAGGCATCTTCGAGTCCGTCAAGAAACATGTGGTCCATCATTTGACCATGACCAAGACGTTGACCTGAACGGGCTTTGGGCAAAATATAGGGTGCATTCGACATGCTTTCGAGTCCTCCGGCAACCATGACCTCGTTTGTTCCAGCTTTCAGCAAATCATGTGCGAGCATAGTTGTTTTCATTCCTGAACCACACATCTTGTTTACGGTGGTGCAACCTGTTGCGTCAGGAATTCCAGCTCCGAGAGAAGCTTGACGTGCAGGAGCCTGTCCCATACCTGCAGGGAGTACGCATCCCATTAGGACTTCATCAACATCTTCCGCAGGAACTCCGCCCCGCTCCAGAGCGGCACGAATGGCGAAACTTCCTAATTCAGGTGCGGAAACATCTTTTAAAACTCCTTGAAATCCGCCCATTGGAGTACGGCTCATTCCTACAATAACGATTGGATCACTTGTGCTCATTGCTTTCCTTTTTTAAAATATTAGCAAATTAAAGTTGTAAAAAGATAAAGTCTTGGTGAAAAATTTCAGCTTGTTTTGATTATAGCAGAGTTGATTATACACTAAAAAGTTAAAAACTCTGAAAAAGGTATTTTACTACCGATTAATTCAGCTTAGATATAATAATCATATAAAACAGCTCTCTGGGATAGCAATAATAGCTAATTCTAATTTTCCAACTGTAGATGTGGTAAAAATATTTGAAAGACTGCTCCAGCAGAATTACCAGAAGAGTAACGTAATAAGCCTTTATGAGCCTGAATCAGTCGGTGAGAAATTGATAAACCAAGACCGTGGCCTTTTTCCTTAGTGCTAAACAGCGGTTTAAATAATTGATTACGCAGTGCGAGAGAAACTCCTGCACCTTCATCTTCTACTGAAATCAACATATAATTCAGTTCAGGATTCAAATTCGTTCCGGCCAGTTCCCATTTCCCGCAATATCGTGTACGAACTGTAACGGTGGCAGCGGAGGGGGATGCCTCAACCGCATTTCGGATCAAATTCAAAAATACTTGATGCAGTTTGTCACAGTCAGCCTGTATGTCCGGAAGTGAGGTGTCAAAACTGCGGATAAAACGAATATTCGAAACTGTGTTTTGCTCAAAAAGAATAACCGTGTTCAACAGTTCATGCACGTCAAATTGAGTTATCTCCAGAGGCATTGGTTGTGAGTGGAGCAACAGTTGCTTCAACAAACGCTCGACACGATCCAGTTCTGCCAGCATCATCCCGGTGGAGGTGTTTTTGATCTTTGCCTTGTTTAGATCACGTTCCAATAACTGGAGCATACCTCTTACGCCGCCGAGTGGATTTTGAATTTCATGCGCCAGTGACGCGGCCAGTGTTCCCAGCGAACGTGCCAGTTGCTCCTCCTGTTCTCTGGCTTGTGATTCTTGCAGATTGGTACTTTCCAGCAAAGTGATGACAGCCTGTTTAACGTGGCCGTATTTGTTAAGCACCGGAGCAACCACAATTTCGGCACCTCTCTCCTGTAAAGGAGGTGTCTGCAGAACATATCCTCCCATCCTGAAAACTTTACCGGTTTCTAGCGCACCGCTGATTTTTTCCTTAATCAGAGGATCCTCATGAAACAACGCACTGCTTTGTTTGCCCAGTAGCCGCACAGAATCTTTTTGCCAGAATTGCGCGGCAGAATCGTTACAATAAACGACCTCCCCCTTCTTGTCAATTACCAGTACCGCCTGCAGCAGATGGTCCGTTAATGAGCTGATGAGCGCCTTGGAAAGCATGAATGGTTGAGTTTGAAAAGTAGAAATGTGCCGGAAAAACAAGCGTCCAGCTTATGTTTAAAGCAGAAGAAGGACAAGTTTTTATCAGCTCCCGCAATTTTTGAAAAGTTGAAATGTCCAGCCGCTTAGCTTAAGATACAGAATACTATTGCTGATACTAAAATTCTAATGTCTGAAACACATAATTCTACCTCAGTTTATATTGAAAAGCAGTCTGATCTGTTCCTCGCTGAACTTGAAGGTTCGGTTCAATTGGACATTTCGGACACAGTTTTCAATGCGGACAATGACAGACTAGCGGTGATCGAGGCTTCTGCCGGAACCGGAAAGACATTTGCTCTAGTTGAACTGGTGCTAGAATTGTTGCTGGAGCAGGAAATTCCACTCAAAAGCATTCTGCTCGTTACCTTCACTGAAAAAGCCACTGCAGAATTGCGTCTGCGTCTGCGTACAAAACTTCGGGATTTATTGGCAGCTTGTGAACAAAACGACGCTCCTTTCACAACTGTTACAGGAGTACCATCTTGGGAAATTAACACTGCCCGCAAAAAACAATTAAAAGCGGCTTTGCTGGATTTTGATTCTGCGCCGGTATACACAATTCACGGGTTCTGCAAACGAATTTTACGGGAATTTGCTTTTGAAAACAGGCAATTATTTGAACAGCAATTGTGCGATACTGAGCTGCTTTTTCCGGAAGTTTTCCGCGGATATATCCGACGGAAACTACTCTCACAAAATACTCCTGTTGCCGAGCTTTTTGCACTTTACGTTAAATATGCAGAAGGAAATTTAGCATCACTGGAAAAAGACATTGTTTTTTTACTTTCTAAAGTTGGAGAATTCAGACCGAATTTGCCCGCTTTTGACGTTTTTCAAACAGAATTTTCGAGATGCTGGCAGCTTTTAGTTTCGCTAGATTTGAGTTTACGTAAGCAGAATCTTCTTCAGCATCCGCTCCGTAGTGCCTTCGAAATAACAGCGCTCAATGAAACTTCGAGCAGGAAAACGATGAGCAACCTGGATTTGCTGCTGGAAAGTTTAGCTGCCGCTCATGCAGGCTCATCCATTGTTGAAATATTACCCAACTTTTTAGCAATGGAAATTGGCGTGGTTACAACGCCAAGATGCAGAAAAAATTTAAAGTCCGGAGAACAGTGGCTCAGTACAAAAGATTTTCCGCCTGAAGAACTTGCCTGGATTGACGCAGTTTCGGAGTGTGAGAAATTGCTGCAGAATTATAATTTATCTGGAGGTTCAAATAAAATCCTGAAAGCCTGGGTCACACAGCAGGTTCTTGAAGATGTGCGTAGAGAACTAGCTCAGGCCAAACTGGAACAGGGTGCGTTTGATTTTGACGACTTGCTGCGGATTGTTGAAGAACAGGTGATTCCGCAAAACGTGGAAAATTCAATCCCTACCGCTCTCACAAAAGCGGTGCGTAAAAAATATGTCTGTGCAATCGTCGATGAGTTTCAGGATACTGACCGCAGGCAATGGAATATTTTTCAGCAGTTGTTTCTGGAAAGTCCGGAGCATCGTTTAATCGTGATTGGCGATCCAAAACAAGCTATTTATTCTTTCCGCGGCGCAGATATCTTTACCTATCTGCAGGCGCGAAAAACCTTTCAGCAAAAAACCTCCCGTTCGGCGTTTGCGTTGAAAAAGAATTTCCGTTCGTCTGAAGAAATGCTGCGAGGTCTGAATCAGATTTTCAGCGGAGGCACGTGGTTTCCGGAAAAACGTGGAATTCTCTATCAGCAGGTCGGCTGCGGGAAACCCGAACTGAAACTGAAGGACGATACCCCAAATCGAAATGCCATCCATTTGCTGGAAATGCAAGCTCAGTTTACAATTTCAGGGAAAAAAATAGCAGAGCAGAAAAAGGTAAAAAACCCAAAAATATCTTTAACTTTATTAGCAGAGTTAGCCGCTTTAAGTGGTAATAAATATTATGGAAATGAGTCCTTTTTGCAAGCTGTACAGGCAGAGTTGAGAAAGGAAATTAGTGCAGAAAATCAAAGCGCGCTGCTGAATTTATTCCTGGATGAACAGGCGGAAAACGCGACTATCCGTTTTGCGGAGGAAATTGCGCTGGAAATAAAAGCACTGCTGAGGATGGGCTCAACTGAAAATCAACGTCCTCTCTGGCAGGATGATCAAGGAGAACGTGCTTTAAAAGAACAGGATATTTGCGTACTGTTTCGTAAAAGTAACGAAGGTGAAATATTGGGGAAAGCCCTGCGCCGGCACGGCATCGATTTTTCTTTTTACAAACAGAAAGGTTTGTTTGACGGACGTGAAGCTCAGGAAATACTCGATCTGTTGGAAGCAGTTGCGCATCCAGTCGATCACTCACGAACAGCTAAACTTTGGCTGACCAGATTTTTTGGCGCGAACATTAATGAACTTGCACAGGTGTCTACCTGGGATGCGGATTTTATACATCAACTTCAGGAATGGAATTCTCTGGCGGAGGCTCGGCGTTTCCGCAGGCTTTTTGATCAAATTCTACAGCGCACAAAACTGATTGAACGTGAATTGCTGCTTGGTGGAGATGAGAGAAGTGTCACCAATTATGTGCATTTGTTTGAGGTGCTTAACCGTAAAGTCATTGAACGGCATCTTGATTTGTTTGAACTGATTCAATTGTTGCGGCGTTTCATTGAGGGTAAGGAAGACCCGGGAGAAAATGAAAACTTGCTGCGTCTGGAAAGTGAACGTGATGCCGTGCAGTTGATGACAATGCATGCTGCAAAAGGCTTGGAATTTCCTGTAGTGTTTTTGTTTGGAGGACTTACAGGCAGCCTGAAAAACACGATTCAGTTTTATCATGATGCGGCAGAAAAACCGGTCATTGATCTACTCAATTCAAAGATTCCTGAGGAACACGAGTGGCAGGTGGAAGCAGAACAGCAGCGCTTGCTTTACGTTGCCATGACACGTGCCTGCGGACGTCTATATTTACCCTGCATTGGTTATTTGCAGGGAAATTCAGGAAAGCGTATCTGCAAAGTTGGCAGCGGATATTCGATGCTCAATGAACAGTTGTCAATGATCAGTGAACAAATATTTGCTGAAAAACACAATTCTACCTTCAGCAGCAGTTTAGTTGGAACTTCTACAGTAAATCTTGAGGTAATAATTAATGCAACTGAGCAGGAAAAGTTGAGAGAGTGGAAACCTCCGGAACTGCCTGAAGTTCCGGAAAGTTTAACTGAAACAGAAAATCCAAACAGACTCTTCAGTCAACTCCGTTTTAAAAAAAGAGGTTTTGTGCTCAGTTCCTTCAGCAGGATGAACAGGAAAAATGAAGAACAAAATGCAGCCCAAAAATGGACAAATAGTAAAGAAATTGCCCCTGTTGAAATCCGGACAGCAGTGGAATTGGGTCTGCGGAGAGAAGATGATGAAGGTGAAACCACGCAGTTTGCGGAAATCCAGTATCTGGACTCTGCTGCGGAGTCGCAGTTTACTGTAAACAAGGTCCGGAAAGATCCGCTTCCAGGAGGTGCTCAAACCGGGAATCTACTGCATGAACTGCTGGAGCGCATTGATTTTTCTGCAATCCGGGAAAGTAAATCTGCAGAAGACTGGTTTGCACTTCAAGCTGTTAGCCGCATGATAAGCTCAATTAACGAGCGTTACGGACGTTCGCCTGAAACGGAAAGCAGAATCGCAGAAATAATTTGGAACACTTTGCGTACTCCCCTCAGGCTCGGGGAAACTCCGGATGCGCCCGTACTCGAATTGGCCGATGTAAAAAAAGATTTGCGTGAAGCTGACTTTTATTTCCCAATTCCGAATAAAGCAGGGAAAGCGGAAGTAATTAAAGAAACCAAGGACACGGACATTCCCGGCCACTATTCAGCAAGCAGCGTTGAAGGCTGGACAATCGAAAAAGGGTTTTTACGCGGTTCAATTGATTTTTTGTTTGAACATGAAGCTAAAATATATTTGCTCGACTGGAAAAGTAATTTGCTGAAAAACTATGCTCCGGAATCGGTGGAACATGAAGTAATGGGAAACTATGAACTGCAACTGCAAATTTATACTCTTGCCACTTCTTACTGGTTTAACTTGGACAGCGAGGAAAAATATAATGAAAAATTCGGCGGGGTACTCTATCTCTTTTTACGCGGAATTGGGGAAAAATCCGCAAGCTCCGGAGACTCAGCAAATTCTGTTAACGAAGGTGTTTATTTCAAACGGCCGAGTTGGACAGAATTGAAAGCATACGAAGCCCGCCTGAGCCTCGAAAAATATTGAGCAGTTAACTGGATGTCTCTTGTTATAGTGGTAAGTGAGGAAGTCAAATGACAACCAGACTATACAAGTCTCAAGCTAAACTGCAAACTTAACCTGTTGTCAACGGCTATTTCCTTTTGTTTAAGTCAAACTGCTTTTGGACGGACAGGTCAATTGAAAAAAAGATTCGCGCGCACTGTCTATCCCAATTATTGCTACACGGTCATTTGCTTCAAAGCGAAAATTAGCATCCGGGTTCGGTTCCAACTTCTCTTTCCGAATCACTCCAACTATTGAAGTATCTGTTTTTGTTCTAATTTCAGCTTCGCCGATCGTAATACCAACCAGTTTGCTTCCTGGTTTTATCAACATCCACTGCAGGTCATATTGGTGTTCTGCAGTCTGGAGTTGTTCCATAATTTTAGTTTCCTCATTTTCATTGAAAAAAGAGGCGAACAGATCCTGCCTTAATGATTCGGTGTAATGCTGAATTTTGGCGGCCGGAATATGCAAATGGACCAAGGCTTTACGCGCCATCTCAAGTCCTGCTTCAAATTCCGGAATTACCACTTCAGAAATTTTCAGTTTTTTGAACTCTTCCAAAAACTCAACTCCCGGTGCGCGTGCCACCACTTGAATTTCGGCATTCACTTTCCGTACACGTTGAACAATCGTCTGGGCAATTACGACTTCAGGAGATGTTATAATTAACAAACGCGCCAATGATGTCGTAGCAGCTTCCAAGACTACTTCATGACAGGCATCTCCATAAATAACAGGAATATCAGCATGTTTTGCTCGGTCAACCCTGAGTTGATCCAGTTCAATTATCAACAGTGGAACATTGAGACGTTTCAGAACCTGGGCAATTCTAAAACCAACCCGTCCACCTCCTATAATGATCACATGATTTCGGAATCCCGATTTCGGAAAATTGATAGAATCCAGTGCCTCATGTTTGAACCATCGTTTACGGAGAGCATACAGACGAGCGGTTTGGCCGGAAATAAGTGGAGTTAGAAACATCGTTATAATCGCAGTTGTCAAAACTAGTGAATACACTTCATGGCTGATTGAGTTTGTCGAAACCCCGACTTGTGCGAGTACAAATGAAAATTCACCCACCTGAAAGAGTCCCAATCCAACTGCGAGCGGTACCACATTTCCATATTTGAAAATTCTGGCCAGTAACCCGAGAATAAGACCTTTACCCAGACTGACTATCAAAACAAGGATGAAAACCTGCTGCCAGTGATCCAGCAAAAAAGCGGGGTTGAGCAACATGCCTACAGAGGCGAAAAACAGCAGCCCAAAAAGGTCACGCACCGGAATGATGTCACTCAACGCCTGATGTCCATAATCTGATTCACTCAAAACCATTCCGGCGACGAACGCTCCAAAGGCAAAAGAAAGACCTACTAAATATGTCAGATAACCAACACCTAAACCGATTGCTGTGATGGCCAGTAAAAATAATTCACGGGATCCTAAATGGGAAATGTGCCGCATAATCCATGGCAGCAAACGTGTACCAAACAAAATCATTCCTGCCAGAAAAAGAACTGTTTTAAGAATTGCTATTTCTAGAGAAACCCAACCCAGCTCCGGATTATTTAACATGGGCAGTAGCACAATGAGAGGGACAACCGCTAAATCCTGCACGATCAATATACCTACCATGACCTTGCTGGAAAGTGTGCCGAGCCAACCCTGATTCATAAGAGTTTTGAGCAGTACCATTGTGCTGGAAAGAGAAACAAGCGCGCCAAGCCAAAGTGAGGTCTTTGCATCCCAACCCATCCACTGTCCAATACCATAGCCCATTGCAATGGTCAGTAAAATTTGAATAGGAGTACCGATCAGTGCGATTTTTTTGACAGGTTTGAGGTCTTTGAGGGAAAATTCCAGCCCCAGCGCAAACAGTAAAAGGGCTACCCCGATTTCTGCCAGCAGTTCTATTTCGTGTACACTGGTCAGCGCAAATCCGCCTGTGTAGGGGCCAAACGCGATTCCGGTCAGGATGTATCCTAAAATCAACGGTTGTCCCAGCCTCTGCATCAACAGTCCACTGAAGAAGGCGCTAACAACAAGCAGGATGAGATCTGTGGCGATGCCCATACGGTAAATGAGGGAGAGGTGCTTATTTACAAGTTTAATTATTTCTTGCTTTTATTTATGCTTATATAAACTTTTATATCAATACAAAATCATGGAAAGCAGATGAATCTTTTTGCGGAACTTGCCCTTAATCCCGAAGGTTGGGCCAAAATGGTCAGAGTGACAGTGGATCAAATTTTGAATCGCGAATGATTTAGCTGATATTTCGCAAATATTCATCAAAGAAGTTTTTCATGCTTCAGCTTTAAAGCTCGAATCCAGGGAGGTGCTACAAAGAAAAACATTAAACCGATAATCAATTTTTAAATAAATCAAGGAAGTTTGGGTACCCCTCTTTTTCCAGATCATTTTTGGCGATAAATCTCAGTGCAGCCGAGTTAATACAATAACGTAAGCCATCTGGTTTTGGACCATCATTAAACAAGTGTCCCAGATGAGAGTCAGCATATTTGCTCCTCAGTTCAGTCCTCACCGAGAACCAGCTGTTGTCTTCTTTTTTGATCAGACTTGCTCCAGCAACAGGCTTGGTGAAACTGGGCCAGCCTGTACCGGATTTATATTTATCAACTGAGCTGAAGAGCGGTTCTCCGGAAACTATATCAACATAAATCCCCTCTTTTTTGTTGTTCCAATATTTATTGTTAAAAGGCGGTTCAGTCGCATCATTCTGGGTAACGTCAAACTGTAAAGGTGTCAGTTTTTCTTCAAGTTGTCGCAAATCGGGTTTTTGATATTTTGCGGTTATTTTTAGACTTTTTTCACGAATTGTTGTTTTACCCCAAAGTTCTTTAAGCCGCTGATCACGTCCACAGCGATAGCGATAGTACTTATATTTTATTGGATTTATTTTGTAGTAATTCTGGTGATAATCCTCTGCAGGGAAAAATTCTCCTGCTTTTATAAGCGGAGTTTCAATCGGTTTCTCGAGGATTCCGGAATTTTCGAGCAGAGTTTTGGATTTCTCCGCCAGCTCTTTTTGCTCATTTGACAGGAAAAAAACCGCAGTTGAGTACTCATGCCCTCGGTCACAAAATTGGCCATTATTGTCAAGAGGATCAATATTTACCCAAAATATTTCCAGCAGTTCCGCATAAGAAATAACAGCCGGATCATAAAATATCTGTACTGCTTCAATATGGCCGCTTTTTCCATAATTATTATAGTTCGGATTTTTTGATGTTCCGCCGATATACCCTGAAACGACTTCTTTTATACCTTTAATTTTTTCGAAATCAGCTTCCATACACCAAAAACAACCGCCCGCAAAAATTGCGCTTTCGGCTTTTTCCTCTGCAGAAGAATTAATTGCAGTCAGCCAAAAAAGTAGACAAAATGAAATAAGAAGTAGGAAATATTTTCGCATGTTACCCCCTTGTATTGTAAAAATTGGATTTGTTAAATTTTGCAACCTTCTTAAATAATCTTAAACTAATAAATTATCATCTCGATCGGAGAGAGACCTTAATTATATCAGTGCTTAACATAAAATAGTGTTCTCTCTTTGTAAGCAATGACACGTCCTCAGGACTATTTGCTGGTTTATGAATATTGATAAATTCGTAAATAGTTGTCGTTCCTTCGGGAAATATTATTTAAAGTTCCGCCGCAAGCAGCTTAGTTAATTCAGCGGCAGGAATTTCACGGCAGCCGCCGGCATTCTGTCCGCACCAGAGTGGTGAAAAATCTCCGGAACCCATAGCTTCAGCTTTTTTACGTAAACTGGTGACTGCAGCAGCAGCGAGTGGGAATTCAGGAGTGTCAGAATTGACTGGACCGATTTCGCGGATCAAACGATTAACGATTCCACGAGCTGGTCTACCGCTGAAAATGTTTGTCAGCACAGTTTTTTTTGCGGCTTCACTTTTCAGCGTAGCCCGATGAATCTGACTGGTTTTTGTTTCCGGACAGAGCAGGTACGCGGTTCCAAGCTGTACCGCTGAAGCCCCCATTGAGATTGCGTCTGCAACTTCTTTTGCAGAGGAAATTCCTCCTGCGGCAATTACGGGCAACTTAACTTGCTCAATAAGTCGTGTTACTAGAGCAAATCTTTCAATTTGAGTCGAGAGATCATCCGACAAAAACATGCCTCTGTGACCGCCTGCCTCAATTCCCTGTGCGATGACTGCGTCAGCTCCGTTGGCTTCCAACCATTCAGCTTCTTCAATTGTGGTTGCACTTGCTAGAATTGTCGCGTCCCATTCCCTGACTCTCGATAGCAAACTGCTTGATGGTAAACCGAAATGAAAACTCACTATTGAAGGTTTAAATTCTGCTAATATTTCAGCTGTTTCTTCACTGAAAGGTTCTCGACCTGCACCTTTTGTTATGTCAGCCGAACTTAGGCCAAATTCCTCAAAATACGGTTCGAGGATATTCAGCCATTTTTGCTCGCGTTCAGTATTCGCTTGAGGCTGGCGATGGCAGAAAAAATTTACGTTGAAGGGATTCTTGGTTTGGGATTTGATTAAAGTCAGCTCAGCCCTGAGTTTTTCTGAAGTGAGCATTGCGCAGGGCAGGGAACCCAAGCCGCCGCCATTTGAAACAGCAATTGCTAAAGCACTGTCTTGAACTCCGGCCATAGGTGCTTGAATAATTGGGAACTGTGTCCCGAGGAAATTATTATTGGCCATGATTTTAACATGTTTGAAACGTAGCTGGAATGTCCTGAAACCGTGTTATTTGCGAGAAACAAGAAATCTTGTGTTAGCGGCCTCCCTGAAACACCCGGAATTTCTTTTTTTGTTTGAATTGTGTATTTTCTGCTTTATAATTCGCGAGGTACGCACCGATTCCCCAGCCGATAAATCCGTAAATAAAAGCATTTGTCCCTGCCTCACCGTGCAAAATTTCCGGACTCCAAAAACCAACTAGCGCACCTGTCAAGGTGCCTAGTCGGACATAATTGTCCTGAAATAAAGTCAATATCAAAACCAGTAAATTTCGAGTCATTTGCTGAAGACGTACTAATAATGTCGGCTAAAAAATAGCTCTTAAGGTTTGAAATAATTCCAAAAATACTCTGGAAGAAAAATATACAACAAATACTCCTCCGATAAACAAATCACCTTCCCCTTGAAGAGGATTAAAAAACATTACAAAATTTGAGGGAGGATCCAGTTTTTCGTCAGGTGGTTTCTTCATGCGGAACACAATCACCACCACGAGAGTTGCTACTGTTAAAAAAAGCCAGTTACCCATATTTTAATAACTGTTGTAGAATTATTTTAAGAAAATATTGAATTTGCAATCTGTACTAACAGTTGAGTTAGTTTATAGAAGATAAACTCAAGTGGCAACGCAAAATCTGTGCAATCATCCAACAAAAATGGTTACGATTCGCAACTGACAACTAATGAATGATCTCGTCTTTCCGGGAGGACTCTTCAGTTTAAAACCGCATTGCGTCTTCTGCAGACAAACGATATTATAGAATAACTTTAATGAAGGAGATTTTATGGAAGTACCAGCAATGTTTGATCTGGGTTCTAAAGTGGCTTTAGTTTCCGGTGCGAGTCGTGGGATTGGAGCCGAAACTGCAGAAATTTTGGCTGAGTTTGGTGCGCATGTAATCCTGACCAGCCGCAAGGCAGAAAATTTAGAGGAAGTCCAGGCACACATTAAAAATGCGGGCAATCAGGCCTCCTCGATGGTTTGTCATAATGGTGATCTTGCACAGATTGAATTACTGTTTGAAAAAATTCATGAGAAACACGGCCGACTTGATATTCTGGTGAATAACGCGGCAACCAATCCATTTTACGGTTCAGTCCTCGAGGCGGATGAACAGGCGTGGGATAAAACACTTGCTGTGAATTTGAAGGGGCCGTTTTTTATGAGTCAGCACGCAGCTGGATTAATGAGAAAAAACGGTGGTGGAAGTATAGTGAATGTTTCTTCGATCAATGGTCGTATTCCGATGTTAAACCAAAGCATTTATTCCATCACCAAAGCGGCGCTTATTTCGATGACACAAGCTTTTGCTAAAGAGTTGGGGCCGGACACTATTCGGGTCAACGCGCTGCTGCCGGGATTGACTGATACGAAATTCGCTTCTGCCCTGACGCAAAATGATGAATTGATGCAGCAAGTTCTTCAGCAAATTCCGCTGGGCCGGATTGCTCAGCCGAGTGAGATGTCAGGGATGGTGCTTTTTCTGGTTTCTGCTGCGGCCTCATACATTACAGGCAGCACCTTCACAGTAGACGGTGGTATGCTGGCCTGAAATCAATGCATTGAGACCGTCATTTATGAATTTTGCATTTGTCATTCCCGCGAAAACGGGAATCCAGCGGTGTACTTACAATGAGAGAATATTACATTTATTTCCTGATGACTTAGTAAAAACTCCTAAACTAATTATTTGTCATCTCGATCGAAGAGAGAGATCTTAATAATATTAGTGCTTAAGATAAAATAGATTTCTCGCTTTGTAAGCTATGACATAATTTGTATTTTAGACTTTCTACAAATGCATCATATCCTGACAGAAAAATGAAATATGGCAAAACGGATTGATATAAAAACTAAAAATTAAATTCTACTAACATACTAATATAAGGAATAAAATGAGTAATGAATATCGTATTGAAAAAGATTCTATGGGTGAAGTCAAGGTTCCGCAGGCAGCGCTTTACGGTGCGCAAACTCAGCGTGCTGTTGACAATTTTCCTGTTAGCGGAATCTGCATCAGCCGTCCGTTGATACACGCACTGGGTTTGATCAAACAGGGGGCGGCTAAAGTTAATGCAGAACTTGAGAACATTCCAAAAGATGTAGCACACGCAATTCAACTGGCAGCTCAGGAAGTAATTGACGGCAAGCTGGATGAGCATTTTCCGATCGACATTTATCAAACTGGTTCCGGAACTTCGAGTAACATGAACGCGAACGAGGTGATTGCGCACCGTGCGATGGAACTCGTTCCGGACTTGTCGGTAAAGGTGCATCCGAATGATCACATCAATTTTGGTCAGAGTTCAAATGACACTTTCCCGACTGCGATCAGAATTGCTGGTTACCTTGAGGCAAAAAACATTTTGATCCCGTCACTTAAATTTTTACGTGAAACTTTGCTGAAAAAAGGGGCCGAATATTCCCATGTGGTCAAGACCGGCCGGACACATCTGATGGATGCTATGCCTGTTACTTTTGAACAGGAATTCGGTGGTTATGCACGGCAAATTGAGATTGGAATTCAGCGCATAGAATCAGCATTGGAACAGATGGCGGAGTTGCCGATGGGCGGAACAGCGGTTGGTACCGGAATTAATACTGATCCGCAATTTCCGCCTAAATTTGCGGCAGAGATGTCAAAACTTAGCGGCGAGTCTTTCCGTGAAGCGGAGAATCATTTTGAAGCACAGTCAACGGTGGACGCGCCGGTTGCTTTAGGAGCCCAATTAAAAACTCTGGCAGTCAGTCTGCTGAAAATTGTCAATGATTTGCGCTGGATGAATTCCGGGCCAAACGGCGGTCTCGGAGAAATTCAACTGGCGGCACTTCAACCGGGATCATCGATTATGCCCGGAAAGGTGAATCCGGTGATTGAAGAATCAACGGCGATGGTCTGCGCGCAGGTAATCGGTTATGATGCGTCGATCAGCGTTGGTGGTTTGTCCGGAAATTTTGAGTTGAATGTGATGCTGCCGATGGTAGGGCACAGTCTGCTGGAATCAATCCGTCTGCTGGCTAATGCTTCACGTAATCTGGCGGAACGCTCGGTATCACGCCTGGTAGTACGTGAAGATCACATCAAGGCTCTTGTCGGTAAAAATCCGATTCTGGTCACTACACTCAATCCTCTGATCGGCTATGATCTGGCAGCAAAAATTGCCAAAAAAGCCTTTGCGGAGAATCGTGCTCTCAAGGAGGTTGCATTGGAAATGTGTGATTTGTCTGAAGCAGAACTGGACAGTGCGCTTGATCCGGCCAAGATGACCAAAGGCGGTTTTGTAGAGTGAGGTATTATTACTGATCTGCATGACCGTCTGAATCAGCTTGCTCAACTTAAAGATGATTTAAATTAATGGATGTTTCCATTTAATTCATTAAGCATGTTTCTTTAAATCAAGGGCAGACTGTCGGTAGGGTTTTTTTCTAAAAGCTGTCGGTCGTGAAAGTAACGGATAGTGGTATTGGCGGAAGCATGACGTGCGTAAGACTGAACTTTCTGCAACGGTTCACCCAGTTCCAGCGCAAGTGTGATTGCAGTGTGTCGCAGATAATGTGCAGAAATATTTAAGCCGATAGCTTGACCAAGTCTGGAGACGATGTCATTAATGCCTTTTCCAGACATTTTTTGACCGAGTGTCCGGAAGCCGAGTGATGGAAAAACATGCGCGGATTCAATGTTGTTTTGCTGCAGCAATGAGCGCCACTCGGATAATTCTTGATGAAGTTCATGCCTCAATTTAATTCGCTGTTCTTTTCCGCTTTTCGTATGCCTCAATACTGCTACATAAAAATCGCCATCCTGCACAATATCATCCCAGCGTAAATCAGATGCTTCACCACGTCGGGCTGCAGTGAGATACAGAAATTTCAACACCAAATCATTCCTGAACCGAAGCAGGGGTGCTATACGTCCATCGTATTGCATTACCTTATTTGCCTCTATCATGGCATTGAGTTGCGAAACCTGGAGTGCCCCCTTACTGGTTGCCGTCTCAACTTTTTCCGCGCGAATAACGGAGGCTTTGAAAGGATTTTGTTTGAGGTAACCAAACTCTGTCAGCACCTTGCAGACTTTGCGCAAGGCACTCATGGTTTGATTGATGGTCGAAGCTTTTTTGCCTGAAGACTTCAGCTGATTTTTGTATTCGAGCATCCGGAGAGGATCAAAGTCCTCCATTTCCCGCAGTTCCCGGATATCTGCCCATTCCTGTAAATCCCTGAAGGCACGCGCGTATGCACGTTGAGTATTGGCCGCATATTCACCAAAAACCAGCTTCAAGGCTTCATTCGGTGCAAGAGATGGCTGGTTTACAGCAACTGCTCCTGCTTCCGGATTCGGCATTACAGAAATTTGCTCTTCTGCTGAAATAATTTCCATTTAATTCTATTGAAACTTTTGTAAAAGTTGTCACTCCCGCGAAACCGGAATGACAAACAAGTGTGTTAATTTTATATTTACTAGCTCATCAATCTTCGTCAAGGCTGAATCAGAATCGTAACCACGTAAGGTGGATGTCGGATCAACAACTCCATTGGCGGAGGTAGTTTCAGTAAATCAACCGACTCAAGAATTGATTTGTCGAATTTTTGAGAACCGCTTGCTTTTAACAATTGTCTTTCAATCACCTTTCCGTATTTATCAATCTGCAGTCTCAGTCTTGCTTTTAAGTTTTTAATGGATTGATTACGGTTTTTTTGTCGAAAGAACATTAAATCTTTTTTGATTTTGTTCCAGATCAACTGATTGTAACGTCTTTGTGCAATTTTGAATTGTAGTTCGTCCAACGGTGAACTGGTTTTCGGTTTAAAACTTTCCGTTCTTTTCCGTAATTTAGTGTCGGACGAAAGCTTTGCCGTTTTATTTTTTGTTTTTGCAGAATCGGTTTTCTCTCTCACTGTTTCCGGAGAAGTTGAAGGAGAAAGCGTCTGCGGTCTTGTCCGTTCCACTACCATTGGAGGCATTGCGTAACTCTGCATCCGGAGCACTAAATTAGTCAACATCTCTTCAGGAGTCAAAGCACAGAGCGTGCACACTTCATGTTTTACTCGCCAGCGCTGATTTTCGCCTATCAGGACCAGAGTCAGTCGCTGATATTCCGGTTGGCTTTTAAGTAAGAATAAACTTATCTGCGGAAATGCCGCGTGTACCTCCTGTATACATTTTAGCTGAAGACAATAACTTTTCTCTGCGGAACTCTCTAGTTTTTGCAGGGCTATTTCAAAAGCGCTTTGCTTGCTTAAATCAAAGCTGCCGGCTAATTCATTCCTCAATTTGTAAAGCAAGATTTGTTCCGAAAATTCTGGTGCGGAGCCCGTGTTTAATCCCATAACCACCGCACTCGGTTTGTATTCCTGTGCCCAAACCGGAGAAGTCAGTGAAAAGAAAAACAGCACAATCAGTACAGTAAAGGTTGAGTGCTGATAATAACGATTGAGGGAATTTGAAATGAACACAGAAAAGCTATAATTTTGAGAAAAGTAATCAACGCGACGGCCCTTTGTTATACAGCTGTATGAGACTTTTCGCAAGAAGTTGCGGAATTAGTTAAAGCTGAGAAGTAGCTTTTGAGGAACGGGTTCTCGGAAGATACAGATATTATTAAGATCTATCTCTAAGTTCGAGATGACATTTAATTAGTTTAGGAGTTTTTATGAAGCCATCAATTCTAATTAGTTTGAGACATTAAAACTCAAGAATATCTCCGCCAGCGGCTTTTGCATCAGCAGGGTCATGAGTGACAAGCAGGGTGGGAAGTTGATTTTTTACTGCATGAGCAAAAACAAGCTTCCTGTAACTTCCTCGCAATTCCTGATCAAGTTTGGAAAACGGTTCATCCAGTAGCAAGACTTCCGGTTGGGCGAGCAAAGTGCGCATCAATGCAACTCTTGCCCTTTGGCTTTTTTGCGGATGTCTTCCCACGGATTAGCATAGGCGGTAGAACTGCTGAGCAACAAAATAATTATTGTAAAAATGAAAAAATTAAGTGATTTTGACACTGTTCCTGATTCGCTTGTAGAGTTAAAATTAAAAATATTATTCATCGTAATTTAATTAAGATGAAGTTAATAATCGAAATAAACCGCTGACACTATTGCATTAGCGAATTGCGGCTCTTTTGAGACAAAGGGGAAACGCTGTGAAGCAAAAAATATTCATAAGAATCTCTGTCAAGACTTCTCCAGATAAATGCCGGCAATGTAACCGCGCTAAAGATTATTAAAACCCAAATAATTGCTTTAAACAGTCCACGCATGATATTCTTTCAGAAAAATGTTTAGCTGCATTACTGGAAAAATCTTCAGCAGATTAGCAGTATGAAAATTGTAATCTCACTAATTTTGTGGTCGAACTCTTTTACAAATTCTTACAACAATGCAGGGCAAATATGCTGAATGAAAATGAAGTAAAAGAAAAGATTTTAACTCTACGTTCTGGAAATGCTTTGCTAGCAATCATACCAGAAGTTGGAGCTTCCATCACCCGTTATTGTTTCAAAACAGAAGAACAGTTTTTGGAACTCATGCGTCCGGCAACTCAAGCAGGGCTTGCCACAGCGGATCCATCGGGAATGGGCTGTTTCCCATTGATTCCTTTTTCAAATCGTATCTGCAACGGACGGTTTTCGTTCCAGGGAAAACAGATTAAAATGCCGCCAAATTTTCCACCGGAAACGCACACAATTCACGGTCACGGCTGGAAAGTTCCTTGGACTGTATGCGAAGTTCAGGAAAATAGAGCCACATTAGCATATCAGCATTTTGCGGATGAATGGCCATTTCCATATTTGGCTCGCCTGGTTTTTGAACTGAATGGTTCCACACTGACGGTGACTTTGCAGATCACCAACAGTGGAAAATCAGCGATGCCGGCCGGAATGGGGCTGCATCCATATTTTGTCCGAACTCCAAATTCCACGATCACAGCTAAAACAGAAAAAATGTGGGTCAATGATTCCGAAAATATACCTTTGAGTCTGGAAAAGTCGGAAGAAATAAAACGCTTGAATCACGGCTTTTCTGTCAAACAAAAATCGCTGGATAATCTTTTCTGCGGTTGGAATCGTGAAGTGCTGATTTCATGGCCGGAATGGGATGCCGCTCTCAAAATATCTGCAAAATCACCTTTGGATTATTTGGTGATTTTCACTCCTCCGGAAGAAGATTTCTTTTGTGTGGAGCCGGTCAGTCATGTCACAGATGCCTTCAATCTGTTGGAAAACGAGCCAGCCGGTCACGGCGCTAAAATTCTGCTTCCGGATGAAGTTCTTGAGGGGGAAATTAGTTTTGTGCCGGTACTGAATTAATAAATATGAAAATTTATTAACTTTTTAACCAGCAACGGGAAAATTCCCAGCAGGACGAATGATCCAATTAGTGTCGGTGAAAGGATGTCGCCTATAGCTTCAATTTTTGCGAGTTCAGAACCGGCGTTGATATAAACCAGGGTTCCAGGCAGCATTCCCAGTTGACTCACCCAGTAAAAGGTGAAAGTTCGCAGAGGAGTCAAGCCCATGCCCAGGTTGATTACAAAAAAAGGAACAATCGGTAAAAGACGTAATGTAAATAAATAAAAACCGCCATCCTTTTGAATGCCGGAATTTATGGTTTGCATTTGTTTCCCAAAACGCCCCTGTGCCCAGTCACGCAATATAAAACGTGAAATTAACATGGCGAGTGTCGCGCCGATGGTACTGGCAAATGAAACTGCTACTGTGCCTGTCAGTAAGCCGAAAAACGCGCCTCCACCCAAAGTCATCCACACCGCACCCGGAAGTGAAAACGCTGTCATGACTACGTAACCCAGGAAATAACTGCCCAGCACAAGGATTGGATTTTGCTCGTAATATGAAATGAATAAAGTTTTGGAGGATTTTAGATATTGGAGAGTCAGATACTGTTGCAAATCGAAAACGTAGAACAAAGCAACGACAATGCTAAATGTTGCTGTCAACAAGATGATTTTTATTCGTTTCTTCTTTCCTGCCATAAATGTGATAGCTATAGTTTCGTTTAATTCAGAGTTTTTAGAAAACAGTCAGGTCTCAGTTTAAATGAGGCTCTTCAGATAATATGACACGTTTACCGTGTAAAGCACCCCATGTGGAGACACAGAAAGGGATACAATAAGTTAGGGAAAATTTTTAACATAAATTAAAGAACCACCTTCTAGAATGACATCCCCGTGATTAATTAAGGTCAGGATTGTCCCAACTACGAGCGCGGTCATTAAGGCTCATTTTAGTGTTCCATCTTCAAACGCTAATTTGAAAAAGTCCGAATGCAAAGTATTTTTTAACATTTTTAATCCTCGGATAATTATTAAGCACAAATTATTACAGGGAGATGATTTGATAACCTTCTGTAACGAGTCTGGCAATGCAGCGCGCAAAACGGTAAAGCAAATCACCATTTCCCTCTACCCACTGTGATATTTCCTCAAGTGGACTTTCCAAAGCGGCGCTATTGTTCAAGTCAACCATCAGCTTTCCATCTCAGTTGCTAAAAGTTGATTATTTCCAACATTTACTTCCGGCTGCTGCTTTTTAGTCACAACAAGTTGTCCGCATGCACCCTGGATGTCCTGCCCTTTGGAGATACGCAGAGGTGCGACCACATCATGATCAAGCAGATACTTTTGAAACTTCCGTGCCTGTTTTTGTGAAGGAACCTGATATTTGTTGCCCGGATCAGAGTTATACGGGATCAGGTTTATTTTGAATTTAAGACCGTGCAGTAAGCGAATCAAACCCTTTGCGTCTTCAATCGAATCGGTCAGATCACGAATCAGAATATATTCGAAGGTAATACGTCTGCGTGATTCCAGGGGGAATTCGCGACAAGCTTTCATCAGTTGTTCCAGTTTGTACACATTGTTGACAGGCATCAGTTTTGAACGCACTTCGTCTGTTACACCATTCAGGGAAATTGCGAGATTGGTTTTAATTTTTTCTTTACCAAACTTCCGGATTTTCGGTAAAAGTCCGGAGGTGGAAACAGTAATACGCCGTTGTGAAAAATTAAATCCGTGTTCATCAGTCAGGATTTCAAGTGCCTGCATAAGGTTTTGATAATTATGAAAAGGTTCACCCATTCCCATAAAAACTATATTCCGCAATTTATTTCCTTCCGGAAGATCCTCAGAGACGGTCAAAATCTGATCAATAATTTCTGAAGTTTTCAAATTACGCACCAGACCCATCGTACCGGTCATGCAGAAATCACAACCCATTCCGCATCCTACCTGCGATGAGACACAGATTGTATTGTGACTGGTGTGAGGCATGAAAACCGATTCAATGCTCTTTCCGTCTTCCAGCAATAAACGGTACTTGATAGAACCGTCCTGCGAATGATGCTCCTCTGCCTTTTTGAGCTTACTGATCCAAAAATTCTCTTCAAGTAGTTTTCGCGTTTCCTTGCCTAAATTCAGCATTTCGGCAAAACTTTCCACCCTTTGTTGATAAAGCCAATAAAAAACCTGATCTGCACGAAAAGCCTGTACTTTTCTTTGTGAACTGGCTTTTTCATCCATCCACTCACGCAGATTCTGGCGTGTCCAATTTTTTATATTGTACAGTTTGGACATTTATAATTTCGAAATGTAACTATTTTTTTGATTATGTTATTCTTCATGATAAGTAAATGCATGAGTCTGGTCAAGTACGAGTAATTTCGAGCAAAAAAATCTTTTTACACAGATTGGTCAACAAATGAAATGTTTAAAATGTGGATGGTCTAATTCCGACACCGCCGCTTATTGTCAAAACTGCCATTCATATTTGGCAGAACCACCAGGAATGGAGTCGTTAAATACCTTCAAGGCACTAATCTTAGGACTGTTTATCACCGGAATTTTCTATCTTGTTTTTCCGATGCCTGTAATTAGGAGCGAATACTGGCTGCAGTTGTTTTCCGGACGTATTTCAGAAACTATTTTTGCGCTCGTGCTCTGGTCATTATTTTTACTTTATTTCAAGTGGCGTCAGTTTCGTCAGCAACATCGGGCCTACGCGGCTTTCCGTAATCAGTTACTGCATGACTCATTGTTAAAGGGTATCTATGTGAAAGATGTGGACGAGCGTATCCTTGAAATAAGTCAGTTTTTGCAGAAACAAAAAGTCAAAAAATTTCAGGATAGTGTCATTTTCAGGAGGGTACGCCGTACCTTAAGACATCTAAAAGCCATTCCGAAAAAGGAAGAAATAACTTCGATTCTGAATTATCAGGCAGAAATAGACCACAACCGCATGCAAAGCAGTTATGCTCTGCTAAATGTGTTTATCTGGGCAATACCAATTCTTGGATTTATCGGCACTGTTTTTGGTATAGGACAGTCAATCGGAGAATTTTCAGATTTCATCCGCAGTACTAACGGTACAGACTTGAACACGCAAATGCGTTCAGCGCTCGGTGGAGTTACAAGTGGTTTGTCAGTCGCCTTCAGCACAACATTTATCGCCCTGGTTGGAGTTGTGCCTATAATGATGCTCGCCTCTTCTCTGCGTAAACGTGAGGAAGATTTGCTGCTCAGTGTGGAAGAATACTGTCTGGAAGATCTGCTGCCTAATTTACATGTACGCCCGGGAGATGAACTGCTGGATGACGCAGTAAGTGGACATTTGGAGCAAATGGCGGAATTTTCTGAAAACTGGCGTAAACAGGTTTCTCCGGTGCTTGAATCAGTAGAGCAGCATTCAAAAGGTTTGGCCGCACAAGTTGGAGGGTTGCAACCTTTGATTCAAAAATTCAGTGAATCTTTGTTTGCTGCAAGAGATGAAATGAATGAGCTTAATCAAGTTGATAATAACAAAGAAAAGCCCGCAAGCCCGGAAACAGAATCCTTGCAGGACGAAGAAGGTCTAACTAACAGCCAAGCATCAAATCAATGAGGCACGCCTCTCATCCTCCCCGTGTTACACTGTTTCCATTCCTGAGTGTACTGCTCAGCACGATGGGAGTTTTGGCTTTCCTTTCGATCAGTTTTTTACTCGTAGTTCCGCAGGACGCAGATTCTCCTTCAACTCCAAAGCGTATCAAGTTTGAATGGGTGGGTGCACCTGGATATGTCAAACCGATTTTTATTCGCTGTTACGCGGATCGGATTGAATATTATAATTTGTTTGATAATCAGGATTACACCCTTACGCTGGAGGAATTGCTGGATCAACTTCAGGGAAATAATCCGGAATTGTTGTCATACCTTGTTCAACTCTTTCAACTGAATACCAGTATAAAAAAACAGTTTGGAAAAACAGAATATTATCCGCTTTTATTGGTTTATCCGGACGGCGTATTGACTTCAGAATTATTGCTGGTTGTGATTGAAAAAATAGGCGGCTTGAATTTTGGACTGGAACCTATGCTGCCAAACTGGGAAGTTCCATATCAGAGTCTGAATGCGGAAGGATAAGAAAAGATGTTATGAAAAAACGTCGTGTATTTAGCATATTTATTTTTTTAGTAATATGGTTCTCTGTTGCCTGCCAGGTATATAAAAGCCCAGTTCAGAATATAGAAGAAAACAGTTTGCGCAATGCTGTCAGGATTCATCCTGTTCATGAATTAGCTTATGTCAGGCTGGCTCAATATCTTGAAAGTCATGGACGCTACACTGAGACTTTTTCGGTTCTCCGTGTGGGGCAGCAGCGTATTCCTGGCGCGATCGCACTTGTCCGTCTGGAGGGAGGTCTCTTTCAGGGCTTGGGTTTTTATAACGATTCTCAAAAATTTTACTCTGCACAAATCAGCGAACATCCGGATGAAGCACTGCTTTATTTAGATCGCGCACAGCTATACTGGCGTATGGAAAAACATCAACTCGCCCTTGCAGATGCTCAAAAAGCAATCACTTTGCAACCTGATTTGTTTGAAGCACATTATCTGACAGGTGTAATTTTATC
>UINC01001320.1_pt1 | contig 23767 bp, 17 predicted proteins | sample 5385821 | NCBI WGS metagenome assembly UINC01 (sample SAMEA4666929, study PRJEB26691) | marine metagenome | isolation source: Pacific Ocean | place: Pacific Ocean | collected 2011-10-13 | reverse complement strand
AAAGCTGTAAGTTGTCAGCTAAAAAAATATTGGCCAGATTGTTCAAACTGAAAACAGATAGCTGAAAACTATCGTCCAAATCTTTGTTTATTTAAAACTTTCAGAAACTGTAAAAAAACTTTGCCGGACAGATTTTCGTTCAGAGACTAGATAAGAAGACAAGAAATTTCTTTCTGAAAAAAGAAAAACAGTATTTACATGTAATTAGTTTGAAATCAGGATTCTAAATTCCTTTTTAATTTCATCAAAATATTTTTAACTTCATTTCAAAAACATCTTGTATCTGTAATATAAAGTTTGTAACTTTGTAGTCTCAATCCAACACTGTCAACTCAGGTTGACAAAACTTTTTTTAAGTTATGTGTTGGAACTGAAGCCCCTTTTGCTTTATCCAAAATATCTGCCCAAATGGCAAAAAATATTACACCTCGCAAAGAAGACTACTCCAAGTGGTATCTCGATGTGATTGCAGCAGGGCAGCTTGCCGATTATGCGCCGGTAAAAGGCTGTATGGTGATTCGTCCCACGGGCTATGCCATTTGGGAAGCCATGCAGTCTCGTCTGGACCGCATGTTCAAAGAAACGGGTCATGTTAATGCCTCATTCCCTTTATTGATCCCTAAACATTTTATGGAACGTGAAGCCGAGCATGTTGAAGGATTCAGTCCTGAATGTGCGGTTGTTACGCATGGAGGAGGAAAAGAACTGGAAGAACCGCTAATGATTCGTCCAACTTCCGAGACTGTAATTGGTCACATGTATTCGCAGTGGATTCAAAGTTATCGTGATCTTCCGGTGTTGATCAATCAGTGGTGTAATGTGATGCGCTGGGAAATGCGCACCCGTTTATTTTTGCGTACCTCAGAGTTCCTTTGGCAGGAAGGTCACACAGCTCATGAAACTGCCGATGAAGCCCAGGAAGAAACATTGCGGATGCTGGAAATCTACCGTATTTTTCAGGAAGAATATTTGGCGATTCCTGTGATTACAGGTTTAAAATCTGAAGCCGAAAAATTTCCTGGAGCACTGGCTACGTATTCAATTGAAGCAATGATGCAGGACGGTAAAGCCCTGCAATCCGGAACTTCACATAATTTGGGTCAAAATTTCGCAAAAGCATTTGAGATTGATTATCTTGATCGAAACAATAATCGAAAACATGTTTGGACAACCAGCTGGGGTGTATCAACACGAATGATCGGCGGTTTGATTATGACACATAGTGATGATGACGGTTTAATTATTCCGCCAAAAATTGCTCCCATTCAAGTAGTAATTGTGCCTATCTTTAATGATGATCAGGAACGTGTTCAAACATTTGAGTTTGCAGAAAAAATTTCAAACAGCCTCAATGAGAAAATTGATAAGCTCCAGATAAAAATTGATACTCGTGACAACCTGCGGCCTTCAGACAAGTTTTTTCACTGGATTCAGCAGGGTGTACCGGTGAGGGTTGAAGTTGGTCCGCGCGACGTAAAAAAGCAGTCGGCAATGGTAGTGAGAAGGGATGTAAGAGAAAAAAGTGCAGTACCGCTTGAAAACATTTCTGAACATATTGTAGAGTTGTTGGAAAGGATACAAGACAACTTGTTTCAACGTGCACTGGACTTTAGACAAACCAATACCCGGACTGCTGCAAGTTATGAAGAATTTAAGGAAATTATTGCTGATGAAGGTGGATTCATTTTTGCGCACTGGGACGGTTCAAAGGAAATTGAAGCAAAAATAAAACAGGAAACAAAGGCGACTATCCGTTGTCTCCCACTTGAGGATAGATCTGAGACAGGAAAATGTATGGTAACCGGTAAGCCCTCTGAACAAGAGGCACTGTTTGCAATTGCTTACTGAAGAGCATGCAAAAAACCGAAGAAAATCTTAAACCATTCAAATTTTTGTGAACAAGAATATCATTGTATCAAACGTCAGTGACGAATCTTTTGCGCTTGGAGTCGGCTATGCGCATTCTCAGGAAATTGATATTTCTGATTTGATCGCCCTGAAATCATTTATAAACAATGAGTTTTGCCCAAGATTTTTACAGGATCATGTTACAGAAGAAACTTTGGGACATGGACTAAAGGGCAAATCAGTTTATATCGTGTCAACTCATTCTGCGTATTATTCGCGAAATGAACTGGCAATGAGGAATTATTTAATTGCATCTGCAGCAAAGGAGAACGGAGCAGAGTTTGTTGCTTTGGTTGAACCGGATTTATTTTATTCAGCCCAGGACCGTGGACCAAGAACGCTGGACCATCCGCAAGTTTCCGATTTTGCTTCACGTGAAAAATTTGTAGGACAACCTTGTTCTGCAGAAATGTATGCGCAACTGCTGAAAACATCCGGGGTTGATTCGGTGATGACTGTTCACAACCATAAACCTGATGTGATGCGGAATATATATCAAAAAGTTTATCCAACTGGCAATTCCCACAAAATTCCAGTTTTCCTGGATTTGGACATTTCGCCACTCATTGCCAACTATATTCTCCGTTCTGGACTGGTCCGGCTTTGGAATTATGGAGAACATGTAGGATTTGTTGCACCTGATGAGGGAGCGGTCGATTTTGTTAAACGTGTGAGAGAATTTACGGGCCTTCATAACTCTGTTTTGGTGACTTTCAAAAAAACACGCTTGGGTCAACGAGACGTGAAAGTTGATTTAAGCGAAGATGTAGATTTGCTGAAAGGCAAAGATATTTTTATTCTCGATGATATGGTACGTACAGGAGGAACAATTGCGGCAAATATCAATGCTATTGCAGAGTCAAAAAGTTGCCGACCTGCAAATATCTTTTTCTACAGCACACATTCAACAATCTCTCCGGAAGCTCGTGAAAACCTGAATTCTCCTCACCTGAATCAATTCATAACGAGCAACACAATTCCCAGTGTTCTTAATCGTGACATTCAGGGACGTCTTCGTAAGAAAATTGTGGTCTTGAAAATTGAAAAATGGATTGCCAATGCAATTAGACATTGTCTGGAAGAAGCCAGGTATCCGGATGAAATATATGGAATCAATTCTGTTACTCAATCTGACGACTTTTACGAAGTTGACCTCTCAACAAAAAATCCTCTGCATAACAAGTCCCGAGTTCAACAATACGAGTTGACAATCTGAATATGTCTAAAGACGAAAATACGCTTATCCTTGGAATTGGCGGAGTGGGAATGCACCTCGCTCAACGATTGGTCCATGAAGGTTATCCGGTAACTGTAATCGAATCCGATTCTGAATTACTTGAAGCAGCAGCAGAGTCACTGGACGCCCGTTTGATATGTGGGAATGCCATGCAGCTTTCAAGTTGGCGTGAGGCTCATGCACAGGATATGGGTCTAATGATTGCTGCCACAAATGATGATTCCACTAATATGTTGTCTGCCTTAATTGCTGACAGATTTGGCATTGAGCGAAAAATTGTCCGGACGCGTTCTATTGATTTAATGGATGGAAGTATTTTATCTCCGGAAGACCTGAAGATCGACCTGATGGTCCATCCTGAAGAACTGGTGGCCCAGGAGATATTTCGACTCGTGAAACGTGCGTCCTGCAATGACCTTACTGTGGTTGGTGATGGAAATATGCTTGTTCTTGCCATGCGGGTTAACGAAGAGTCACCGCTGATTTTTAAAACACCTAAAGAGCTTTCTGCTGCACATACTGAATATCATTTCAGAGTTGTGGCGATTGCCCGAGGAATTTCAACCATTATTCCACATGCAGACGAGCAAATCCGACCCCTGGATCAGGTTTTCATTATGGCCAGGAAAGATGATATGAAGCCCTTGATGGATATGATGAAAATTGAACATAAAAAAATCGAATGCATGATGATTCTCGGAGGCGGCCTGGTAGGAAGTAGAGTAGCACAACTGCTGGAAAAAGAAGTGGAGATAAAGCTCATCGAAAATAACCAGAATCGTGCGGACGAACTTGCATCTGACTTGAAAAATACAGAGGTTATTCATGGTGATGGAACAGATGCAAACGTGCTGGTTATGTCCGGACTTGATGCTACAGAATCATTCATTGCTACAACAGGAGATAATGAAACAAATATAGTAAGCTGCCTGTTGGCAAAACATTTGATGAATCGAAAAAATCGTGATCTTCAGGCTGGTCACGGTAAGACAATTGCGTTGGTTAACAAGGAGGACTACCTTGTTTTAGCATCTACAATTGGATTGGATATAGCTCTCAACGCAAAAATTTCTGCGGCCAACGAAACCCTCAAATTTATCCGCAGAAATGAACTCTTGTCAGTAGCCCATCTGCATGGAGTAGATGCGGAAGTTGTTGAACTGAAAGCAGGACCCGGCTCGGAAATTGCACGTAAGCCTTTGAAAAAATTGGCGAGTTACTTTCGTCAGCATAATATTTTGATCGGAGGTGTTGAGCAGGATGGAGTTTGGAAAGTCGCTGTGGGTTCAACTCAAGTACAACCTCACAACCGTGTAGTTGCCGTTTGTTCCTCACATCAACTAAAAAAAGTAAGACAGTTATTTAATTGAAATAATTAGTTTTAATACCCCCTCAAACTTTTTAATAATTATTTTCATTTAATCCTACCAATATACAATGAATGGGTATATACTATTTCAATGGAATTGCTGTTAAGATGTTTAACAGGGCTGTTTATCCTTATTTCAGTTGGATGTAGCCAAGAGCGAAGGTATGTGTATCCCATGGATCAACGTCTTGAGTTACAAAGGATATGTAAGGCTGTAAGTTCCAGAAATACAAATCGTTTCATGGTTTTGTTGGGTAAAATTTACCCCCTGAATAATGATGGGCGCACAGCAGCACTTGAAGAAATAAGTACAAGTTTGGAAGATGCTGGATATTTTTGCGGAACTTATCGCTTTAGAAATGCACCTTGTTCAGTTGGAAAAAACACACTGATTGATCAAACAACGTGTTCTTATTCAAGGTAAATAATTGAAAATATTAGCTTATTTTAACAATTTATTTTATACGATAAAATGTTATAGAGAAATAAAGAAAATATTCACTTCTATGAAAATCATTAAAACCTTGTCTGAATGCAGTTTTAACATGGACAGTAAATTGCACCTAAGGGTAGTTTTATTATTTTCATTCATAATTTCTGCAATTAGTACGAAAATTTAAAGACGAGGAGCATGGATGCCGTCGAACACTAAAAACAATAACTTGACCGTAGGACTTGATATTGGAACCACAAAAATCTGTGCAATTGCAGTTGAAGGTGATGACATTGAAGCATTGAATGTTGTTGGAGTCGGCACAGCAAAATCAGACGGGTTACGTAAGGGTGTCGTCGTCAATATTGAAAAGACAGTCAAGGCAATCAAAAAGGCAGTAGAAGAATGTGAATTAATGTGTGGAGCCCAGATTCGTTCCGTCTTTGCTGGCATTGCAGGACATCATATCAGGGGACAAAACAGCAGAGGTATGGTCACTGTTTATCATAACCGTATTGTTACTGATGAAGACATACGTCGTGTCATTGACGCAGCCCAAGTATTGATTCCCAATGATAGAGAAGTGCTGCACATACTCCCCCAGGAATTCATTGTTGATGACCAGGATGGCGTTCAAAACCCTCTTGGCATGGCTGCAGCACGTTTAGAGGTAAATGTTCACATTGTTACTGGTTCAGTCACCTCTGCACAAAATATTATTAAATGCTGCAATCAGTCCGGACTGGATGTAGAGGACATTGTACTGGAACCTTTGTCCTCAAGTCAGGCAGTCCTCAGTCCTGATGAACAGGAGGTCGGAGTGGTACTGGTTGATATTGGCGGAGGTACAACAGACGTCACTATTTATTCAGAAGGCAGCATTGTCCACACGGCTGTTTTGGCATTGGGCGGCAATCATTTGACACACGATATTGCCATCGGTTTAGGTGCACCTTTACATGAAGCAGAGGAAATTAAACACAATTTTGGTGTGGCGATGTCCTCCATGGTGAAAGAAGACGAAATGATTGATGTCCCCAGCGTAGGCGGGAGAAATAACCGCACCATGAAAAAACGAGTGTTGGCAAGTATCATCGAAGATCGTTTTAGGGAAATATTTGAATTGATTGCACATGAAATTGAGAAGACCCACTTTCATACATTGATGGCATCAGGTGTAGTTATTACGGGTGGAACCTGTATTATGCCTGGTGCAGACCGACTGGCTTCTCAAGTTTTGAATTTGCCGGTACGGGTGGGATATCCGGAAAATATAGCTGGTTTACGTGAAATGATTTATTCACCGAAATATGCAACCAGTGTAGGACTTGTACGTTACGGAATAACAAGCAATCAAGGAAAATTGAATTTTGTAGGTGATGACACAAATTTATTTCATAAAGTATCCAGACGTATGAAAGATTGGATGCAAGATTTTTTTTAGTTTTTGACAGGTCAATATCAAACATGATTTCTATATAACAACCAAAGGGAGCAAACATGCTAAATTTTTCTGATATCCAACCCGTCCGTGACGATTTACCGAAAATAAAAGTTGTCGGTGTAGGCGGCGGCGGCGGCAATGCCGTCAATCGCATGATACAATCGGGTGTTCAAGGGGTAGATTTTGTTGTAGCAAATACAGATTTACAAGATTTACGTAAATCACTTGCTCCTCAGAAATTGCAGATTGGCAGCAAATGTTCCCGAGGTTTAGGGGCAGGTGCTAAACCGGAAATTGGCCGTAATGCTGCGTTGGAAAGTATTGATCAAATAAGCGATTCCCTTCAAGGTGCAGATATGGTTTTCCTGGCCGCAGGCATGGGCGGTGGAACTGGAACTGGAGGAACACCAATAGTTGCTCAGGTAGCTCAGGAAATGAAAGCCCTTACTGTTGGTGTTGTGACATTGCCGTTTAATTTTGAAGCAAAACGACGTCGAAAAGTCGCAAATGGAGGTATAACTGAATTGAGAAATCATGTTGACACGCTTATAGTTGTACCAAACGAAAATTTATTTAGTATCATCAATAGACGAACCCCGATGACCGAAGCCTTTGGATTTGCGGACGATGTGCTTCGTCAAGGAGTTCAAGGTATATCTGATTTAATAACAAGAGATGGATTGGTCAATTTGGATTTTGCAGATGTCCGGACTGTTATGGCAAACAAAGGGAAGGCAGTAATGGGGACCGGACTTGCCTCAGGGGAAAATAGAGCGAGACATGCAGCAGAACAGGCTTTGCATAGCCCTTTGCTGAATGACAACACAATTGACGGCGCACGCGGAATATTGATTAATGTTGTAGGAGGACTGATGATGGGGATGCAGGAGGTTGAGGAAGCATCTACATTCATAAAGGAACATGGACACAAAGATGCTGAAATAATTTGGGGTGCTGCAATAAATCCGGATTTTGAAGATCAAATGATGATTACAGTCATTGCAACGGGTTTTGATGAGCAGGAAGTAACAGAAACAATTACCGTCCCAGGTCTTCCTGCAATGCCTTTTGATGCACTTGCTGTGACAAATAAACAATCCCAAATAAACACGGAAACAGATGAGAAAGAGTTCAATTCTGAAGTTGAACTTAATCTGGAAAAAAATGATTCCATTGAACCATACAGTGATGACGATTACTTTGAAGAAACTGAATCAATTACTGCAGATGATAAAGCTTTTGTTGAAGGTGATCCTGAGGACAGCTCTTTTTCAGCAACTGCTCAATCTGAAGACTCAAATGAAGAGTCAGTAGTCGATGATCAGGAAGAACTTTCAAGTCACCAGATATCTATACATTCATCAGAAACAGAAAGTGAAGAAATTATCACAACTGAAGAAATTACATTAACAGATGAATCATCACATCTTTCAAGTGACAGCGAAGAAGAACAGTTGGAAGAACCGGAGTCATTGATGAACGAAACTTCTACAGTTGAATCTGTTAATTTTTCTGATTCAAATCTGGAAGTTGAGTCAGGCACATTTGAAGATTTAGCAATAGATCATTCTTCTACAGACATTGATGCAGAAAACTATTCCATCCATGGTTTTTCAGGAGTGTCAACAAAACTGAATGATAATGAATCAAATGAGACACACTCTTTTTCATTTTCTAATGTCACTTCAGAAAATGAAAATGATACTGAAACCAACCCCGTTGAGACAAGCCCGCTGATACCTGAGTGGGCAAATCAAACGGAAAATCCCACATTTTATCAAAATTTAGACATTCCTACTTTTCTGAGAAGAAGAGGGTCAAATCGACCACGCCAATAAAATAACTTGTAGTTCTATTTGTTTCACATTATTCTAGCGTCTGAGGCTGAAAACTGAGCGGTTAGCAGATTATATAGATATTTTTGAAACAGCACAAGTACCAACCGTGAGTAATTACCTGTCGGCTTCAGACATATTTTTCCAAGTTTTTGTAGAGAAGAGTTGCTAATTTATTTTGATTGAATTAGGGGTTCTAAAATTAATTTTTCATTTAGTATTTTACTTATGAAATCAACTCGCAGCTTACATAATGCAGTGTTAGGTCTTCTAGGAGGTCTTGCAAGCTGGACGTTAATGCAAAGCGGGTTTCATGCGTTTGATGCTCTTTCCGTTACAGGACTATCAGGATTAAATATTATTTGGCTCAATAAGTTTATTTTTGAAGGGGCTTTAGTCGGTCTCGGACTGGGCATGGTTCTACAGGCAAGGGTTTCACTTTGGTACCATTATGAATTGGTACATATTTTGTCCAAAATGTTTATCGGTGCTTTCATTGGAGCGATTCTGGGACTAATTTGTTTCAGTATCGGCGAATTATTGCAAGTTTGGCTGGTTTTGCCAGCATTAAGCCGTATAGCAAGTTGGACACTTTTAGGATTATTATTAGTTGGAACCACTGAGATGTTCCATTCCCGTTCTGGTTTTTTAAGGCCACGAATCATTAGTGGAGGAATTGGGGGAGCAATCGGAGGTGGAATTTTTGAATTATTGCTGCTGTATCAGATGACTGGTCCGGATCACCTTTTAGGGTTGATTCTGGTTGGTTTCAGCATCTCATTATTTGTTGGAATTACTGAAAATCGTGCCACTTCTTTTGCTCTTCGAGTTGTGTCGGGCAAACAAGAAGGACAAATATTTCTACTTGATCAAAATAGATTCACTTTAGGATATGGTTCACAAAATGACTTCATTTTGAAAGGTTATGCAGAAGTTTGTGACCTTCATGCAAACATTCTTAAAAAAGGCAAAGAAGTCATTATTGAGAATGCAGACGAAGGAGGTGAAGTCCTGGTGAATTATCGTCTGGTCGATCAACAATCCATGAAAAAAGGAGATGTCATCAAAATTGGTACAGCGCTGCTGCAGTACTATGAAATCTGATGATCTCACAAATAGATCGATGTCTTCGTGCCTGCGTGCATAGCGCAGGACTTTTAATTATTGGAATCCTCACATCAACATCTTTGCCGGCGGCGGAACAGGTCGTTGAACAAAATGTGCTGATTCGGGAAGGCTTTCCCTCTGCGTTTTTGGAATATTTCTTTCCGCAGACTTTTTTCCTTAAAATTAATGAAACCCCCAGTCTGACACTTATAGAGTCGCTTCTGATATTTGCAGGAGTACTTTTGGCGATGTTTGGATTATGGTTCCTGCAAAAACCGAAAGCTGGAACACAATCCGGCGTGGGTTTTCAACTTCTCAATCTTGGTGAACGAAAACCATTCATTCCTCTGAAATCAGAAATACAAACACTGGAGTTTCTTACTCAGATTCAAACAAGCAAAAAATATCGTTTGTCTGCAAATTTAAACCGGGTGACTCTAACTCCACATCAAAACACTTTTGTACTTGAAGACAAGAACTACAAGAATGCACTACTGATCAATCGAAGACGTTCTCACCGAACAGTTCTGTGTGATAACGATGTTTTGGATGTTGGTGATATGATTTTACTTTTCCGAAATCATGTAGTTCCTGCAGGTACGATTCACCGCCCAGCAAGTAAAGATTTACAACTTCCAATTGTTGGAATTATTCCCAAAGGACCCGTTCATAAAATGACACCAATTTTAACAGTTTCAGGAAGCACACAGAAAATCCCTTTAGTACGTAACCTGATTACTATAGGATCATCAAATAGTAATGATATTATAGTTGAAGGTGATGAAGTGGCCTTGAGGCACGCAAAAATATATAAGGTTGGAGCATCCTGGAAGATTCAAAACCTGCTCATTCAGGAAACTACTACAGTTAACGGACGTCGAATAGATCAACGTTTTCTGCAGGACGGCGATGAAGTTACTGTTGGGGATATTATGTTTAAGTTTAAGTCCGGTAAAGCACAAATAAAGCAAACTCTTAAATCAAAAACAGAGACTGCCAAAAAGATTTGAAATACTTAATTTGCTGTCAAAACATAATGAAAAGACTGATAGCTTCCTGCAACGCCTTTTAGGAAACCCACTTCATCAGAAATGCGCAGATAGAAAGCCTCTTGTCCAACTGGAATTCTGTACTGAAATGTAAATTGTTTCCGCCTTCGTAGTAGATATGATTTTTTACGATTTCGGTTTTGGTCAAATATCGTAAGTTCCGGATTTAAATGAGTAGTACCAAGACGGAACCAAGCTAAGTTTATGAGTTTATTTTCTTCATTTACGTTCATGTTTTTGGGAACTTCTATCCTGAACAATGTACTGTCTCCACGATGCCGAATATGATCATAAACGGCTTTTGCAAAGGGCAGTTTAAATGTTTGCTTGAATGTGCGTAAGGGTACTTGATATTCCGGTTCAGGAATATAGTTTTCTTCTGAGTCAATTTCAGAAAATACGTCATTCGTTAAAGTTGATTCAATAAGTTCCAGGGGCATAGGAACTTCATTCCATTCCACTTGCACAACCAAATCATTATCTTCCCAATTGACTGAGGTAATCCGAAAAGGTCCATTCTTAGGTGAACGGAACTCTTGTATAATCTGCTTCAGTGGCCCTAAAAAAAGAGCTTTGTAAGAAACAAAATTACTGGAAATAGTATCCAGGCTGAGTTTTTTCCAGCGGGGGTTATTCCGAAATAAAGTTTTAATTAATTGCTGCTCTTCTATTGGTCCCGGTAATCCTTTGAATTTTAGTTTTACTTGAGCTCCGCTTACCTGATTCACAGTTACAATATGCTGCATAACAGGCGTCCATTTTAGTAGCAATTGATCAAGAATTTCGGGAATAATTACATTTGTGTTCCAGGTTTTATAGGAAATTTCTGCAGTTGCCATGGTTGTACTTATTAATGATTCCGAAAAATCCCGCTTTTGTGACCAGAAAATAAGTTGTGCTATGAGCTTTCCTTGAGGTGATTTTTCAGGTTGCGGGCTCAGCCTAAGTTTTAGTTCAAGTAATGCTACATTAGTCCCGTTTCTTTTCTCAGCAGATTTTAGTGGCAACAATGCTAGTCGAGCCGGTAGACCTGCTTCAATTGGTAACTTGCGGCCTTTTGTTAGGATTACTTTGGTTCGAATTCGATAAGGTCTCAGCCGAATTTGCAGTTGTTCTAAAAACAGATTCAAAACTCTTGTTTGACGTAATGCGTGATCCGCATCATAGATTAGATAAACATCCATGAATGGAATTCGTTCTTGTTCTGTAACTAATCCTAATTTGCGGAATGCTGCCAGTAAACGTGAATGAAAAATTCGTGTTTCAATATTTAATGTAAATTCAGTCAGGTCTGCAGTGTTGCCCTCACTGATTACACGAATAGATTCAATATAAAAATCGGGATGTTCAAAAAACTGTTGAATCAAAAGTGGCTTTAAATAAATCATACTTTCAAAATCAAGAAACCTTGCAACTGCCTGCAGAACAACATTTCCTTTTGCAGTTTTCAGTGCCTCAGCTTTTGCTCGTACCAGATTGTCCTGCTTAATTTCAATAGTTGATTCTGCCTGTTCAACAAGTAAACTCTGCCCCATCAAAGGAGCAGAAAGAAGTCCCAGGAACAGGAATGCTGTAGAAATTATTCGAAAAATTGACAATCTGTATTTATTCATTTAATCATGTTCATTGATCGCTGAGAAATTCTGCCTGAATTTCAACAAGACGTTCCTGTAAAAGCGCAGAATTTTTACCATGTAAATTAAAGTAGTATTTAATTTTTGGCTCAGTACCGGAAGGTCGAGCAGTAATTCTGGTATTGTCGGACAATTCCAGTGAAATCACATTTGACTTAGGTAATCCCGGCCCTTGCAAATTCTTAGTTGCATCTGCACAAATTATAGTATTTTCTAAATAATCAGTTATTTTTACTACAGTTTGACCTGCCACAGATTTCGGAGGAGAGTTGCGTAACTTACGCATAATCTGCTGTATTTTTTCCAAACCTTCTGTGCCGGTATAAGTTTGCGTCCTCAGAGTGTCGAGATGGGGCCCATATTGTTGATGAATTTGATTCAGCCTGTCGATTGCAGTCAAGTTACTTTTCTTCAGTGTAGCCACCATTTCAGCAAAAGCCATGGAGGCCCAAATTCCATCTTTATCTCCCGAATGGCTTCCCATCAAATAGCCGTGACTTTCTTCCATGCCAAAAACAAACTTTCCATCAACCTCTTCTTCATAACGCAAGGCAGCTTGTCTAATCCATTTAAATCCTGTTAACACTTCAACGAGATCCAATCCATTTTCCCTGGCCATTTTTGAGACAAGAGGAGAGGTCACTACAGTTGTAATGATTACTCCTTTTTTCGGAAAGCGATTTTGTTGGTGCAATGCAGAAATGATTGAGTCTAGAATCAATATCCCAATTTGGTTGCCCGTCAACCAATGCCACTGCTTCTCTTTGTCACGGACCATAACGCCCAGACGGTCCGCATCAGGATCATTGGCTAAGATAAGGTCAACATCATCGGTTGCTTGTTCCACTGCCATTTTAAAGGCATCCTTGTCTTCAGGATTGGGTGACCCAACTGTGCTGAAATCTCCATCCGGAACCATTTGTTCTTTGACGACTTTTACATTTTCAAAGCCTTGCTGTTGTAACAATTTTGGAACCAAACGACCGCCGGTACCGTGAAGTGGAGTAAAAATCACACCTAAATCCTTATTATTTTCACGCAGCCCCAAACTTAATTTTCTAACGGTCTTCAAATAATATTCGTCTGCTTCATTATCAATCCACTCTACTATTTCAGTCTGAAGTGCATTTTCAAAAGATATCGTTGGAATTTTGTCAATACGGTTGATGTTCCGGACTTCTTCTATAATCTGACTGTCTTCCGGAGGAACAATCAAACCTCCATTTTCCCAATAAACCTTGTAACCGTTGTATTCCGGTGCATTATGACTGGCAGTGATAATAATTCCGGCTATTGCTTTACGCCTGAGAATCTCACAGGAAACGAGGGGGGTAGGTGCAATTGAACGGAACAAATAAACAGGTATGCCGTGTGCTGCTAAAACTTCGCTGGTTACTTTTGCAAACTCAAACGAGAAGTGACGTGAATCGTAACCAACGACCACACCTTTTGCACCGGACTCATTTTTCTTATTTTTTATAATACGTGCGACTCCTTCTGTTGCCATTTGCACAGTATAGCGGTTGATTCGATTTGTACCAACACCCATTATACCTCTTAGACCGCCTGTACCAAATTCGAGCAAACTGCCGAAACATTCTTCACGTGCATTTTTGTTTTCAGCAGCCAGAAGGTTTTTAGCCTCTGCTTGTGTCTCAGCATCAAAGCAAGGGTTTTCGGCCCAGAATTGTACTTTTTCAATTATGTTCATTGTTGATCTGGATATCAGTGAAATTGTTTTTGCTTAACTACTCTGTTTCAATTCTTTTAATATTTTTTCATTGTCAGAACGAATTACAGTTTCTTTTCTTGTAACAGGATGTGGGAATCGGATTTCTACTGCATGCAGTAATTGTCTATGGAGCGGAAAATTTTGTGAAAGCAAATAATCGTCACCTTCATTAAGCCAGCGTATGAAGCCATCATTTGGAAGTCCATAAAGCTTATCGCCCACAACAGAACAGCCCATGTGTGCAGCATGAACTCTGATTTGATGAGTCCGACCACTGAAGGGACGCACTTCAACAAGTGAATAATCACCCATTTTCCCAATTTCCCTGAAATAGGTATGGGAAGGTTTTCCTAGAGAATTTACGCTTTGTTTAATGCGGATGTTGCTATTTAGGTCCTGACCAATCGGCAGCGAAATGAAAATCTCTGGAACTGTTGTCTTTGAAATTTGGGGAAGGTGTCTGCTGAGGATTGCAGAATATATTTTGTGAACCAGGTTTTTTCGAAAATGAGCAGCCATTGATTGGGCAACTTCGTGTCTTTTAGCAAAAATAATTACCCCGCTGGTTTCACGGTCAAGTCGATGCAGAGTGTAAAGTTTTTTCAGGCCAAACTGAGACTTGATCAAACTGACTAGTGTATTTTTGTAATACTTACCTGAAGGACTTGTCGGCAAATTCCCCGATTTGCAGACTGCAATTAATGCATCATCTTCGAAAATAATATCAAAGTCCAGATCAACGTCCGGTTCAAGGAAATCCGGACGTAAATAAACAATTTTTTGATTGTTGCGCAGTTTATAATGTGCGCACCCCAAATTCCCGTCAATCCAAATGCGTCGATCATTGATATTCTCACGCCACTCCTGATCATCCAAATAGCGAAAACGCCGGAGTAAAAATTCCAACAGCGTTTCCTCCCGTCCTTCCACACGCATATAATGGAAAGTCAGTTCAGTGTGCTCGGATGTCATCCGGATTGACATATCAGGCTAAGAAAGGCTATAAAATATTGAATCGTTATTCACTGAGCAAAAGTTCCTTTCCTTCCCAGGAACTTATTTCATAAAACCTGCCATTCACTTGCTTGTTATAGATTTCCATTTCATCACGAAGTTTTGAATCTTCTGCTTCAGAAGCGCCTGATGCTACCAGTGAAATACCCATCCGCATGCTCAAAATATAATTTTCATTTGATGCTATATTATTCCTTAGGTTCAATGTATAAACTCTGCTGTCAAATAACGACACAAACAATGTTGTTTCTATTAAATCTGTACCTTCTGCTTGCTGGGAAACAGAATCATTTATGTATAATTTGGAAAAAGAAAGATTCCCCAGCCTGTTGAGGAGAGTTGTTATTTTATCAGAGTCCGGTACATCTGATTTTTCAGATGAGGATTCCCAGTCTGTTTCAGCACTGTCACGGTTAATGGAAAATGAACCTCCTTCTTCGTTCTTAAGCACAAGGCTTTGGACTTGATTTGACTCTAATGCAAGTAAATCCTTTTTCAGCCAATCATTTGCTTCTGAATCTATGGACAAGCCTTCCGGAATTAAAAAAACTTTATTAGAACCTTTGTGCCTTACATACTGCCCTGGACCACTAGTACGATTCTTTCCAAGAAGAAAGCTTAATATTGAAGTTCCGTCTCCCCGCAAAAGGCTCACAGAAATTCCATGTCGATCTTCGCTCCAATCTTCCTTGTTTTCCGGAGGAGTTAATAATTGAAAACGTTCATGATGATCCGGATTATTTGTTACCAGATCTCCCAGACGTATTTGAGATAGATTGAGCAGCAAATCCTGAATGGGAATTGGATCTGCCTCATAATTCAAAGACTGCTCTTTCCAACCACCGCCTTTTAACTGCATTAAGTTTACAGAAGAGCCCTTTAACTCGATTTTAATCTGGTTCAGGGCTTTGGTGTCAAGTTGTTCTGGAAAGAGTCTATTGTCTTTTGATATTTGTGGTTTTGTAAAGTAGTTGTCATCTTGATAATAGATTAATCCACCTCCAATGATGAACAAACTAAAAGTAGTGAATAATAGAGGTTTAAACATAATTAAAGCAATTCAGATTATAATTTCAAAAAATAAATTTATATTCCCATTATCTATTATTTTGCAACAGGCTTCAAGACTAGAGGTGTCTTTTTAATCTTTCTTAATCCTATTTTTGGAATTGGGATTACTTTTTTTCAAATCATATAAACTTGAGATTTTTCAAGAAGTTTCGTAGATTTAGTGTTTTATTTACTTTGATCACAATGAAGTTTTTAAGTGAATATTTAACTCAGGAAGCACATAAATTTTTCAAACAAACATAAGAGATATGAAAGACAATCAGTTTGGTTGCCGGATAAATTTTGAAAGTAGCGAAGGCAAAACTGCTCTGTACAGTTTAGAAAAGTTGCAAAAAGATGGAATTGGTACGATAGACAGACTCCCATTTTCCATACGGATATTGTTGGAACAGGCACTCCGTAACGTTGATGATTTTCAGGTTTGTGCTGAAGACGTGACAGCGCTGGCCAATTGGAATGCTGCAGAAAAATCCAATCAGGAAATTCCTTATAAACCCACCCGGGTGATTTTACAGGATTTTACAGGAGTACCTGCAGTTGTTGATTTGGCTGCACTGCGTTCAGCGATGGTTGCAATGAATGGCGATCCAAGTGTAATTAATCCGCGTATACCAGTGGATTTGGTGATTGACCATTCAATACAAGTTGATGCTTTTGGAAGTTCGGGAGCACTCAAAAAAAATATGGAAATTGAGTTCGTACGAAACCGTGAACGCTACGAGTTTCTGAAATGGGGAAAGCAGGCTTTCAACAATTTTAATGTCTATCCTCCAGGTATCGGAATTGTGCATCAAGTGAACCTTGAAACGGTGGCAACTGTTGTTCAATCCCGGGATGGTGTTTGTTTTCCGGACACATTGGTGGGCACAGATTCACATACCACAATGATCAATGGTCTTGGAGTAATGGGCTGGGGAGTAGGTGGAATTGAGGCAGAATCGGTGATGTTAGGTCAACCAATCAACATGCTCATTCCGGAAGTGATTGGTTTTCGTCTTCTTGGAGAACTGCAACAGAGAGCAACGGCGACTGATTTGGTTTTACGGGTAGTTGAAATGCTGCGGGAAAAAGGTGTAGTGGAAAAATTTGTTGAATATTTTGGACCTGGTTTGAATAATTTGAAATTAGCCGACCGTGCAACTCTGGCAAATATGGCTCCGGAGTATGGTGCTACCATGGGTTTTTTCCCAGTAGATGATGAAACTTTAAGATACTTGCGTGATACCGGACGACCGGACTTGCTGGTTCAACTCGTAGAACGCTATTGTAAAAAACAAGGTCTCTTCCGGACGAGCGATACTCCAGTTCCGGAATTTTCGGATACTTTGGAGCTGGATCTTTCCACTGTTGAACCTGCGCTTGCAGGTCCTAAACGTCCACAGGATCGTGTCAATCTTTCGCAAATGCAGCAAAACTGGCAAAAAACTTTGCGTGTATCCAGTAAAGAGCGTGGATTTGAATTGAGTGATGAGCAAATCGAAACCTCGGTTCCGATGCAGGGTATTTCTTCCGGAGAACTAAAACATGGTTCGGTGGTCATTGCGGCAATTACGTCCTGTACAAACACGAGCAATCCTTCCGTTATGCTTGCAGCAGGACTGCTTGCAAAAAAAGCAGTTGAAAAAGGCTTGAATCGCCAACCTTGGGTTAAAACATCTCTTGGGCCGGGTTCACGTGTAGTGACAGATTATCTGGAAGCAGCCGGATTGAATGAACCGCTTGATGCACTTGGTTTTCATACTGTTGGCTATGGCTGTACTACCTGTATTGGTAACTCAGGTCCTCTTCCGGAAAGTATTGTTACAGCAATAAATCAAGGCGATTTGGTAGTTGCCTCAGTTTTGTCTGGAAATCGAAATTTTGAAGGACGGATAAGTCAGCATATCAAGGCTAATTATTTGGCCAGTCCTCCGCTGGTTGTAGCTTATGCCATTGCTGGAACGGTGAATCATGATTTAATAAATGAGCCTCTTGGCAACGGAAAAGATGGTCAGCCGGTTTTTCTAAAAGACATTTGGCCCGCTCAGGAAGAAATAGATGAAGTAGAAAAACTGATTACCAGCGAAATGTATGAGAAAGAATACAAAGGGGCAGGTGAAAGCTCTCCCCTGTGGAATGCTATTGAAGCGCGAACAGGTGAAGTTTATGAATGGGATGATTCATCGACCTATATCCAAAATCCACCATTTTTTCAAAAAATGGGTCTTGATGTTAATGCTTTGCAGGATATTACTGGTGCAAGAGTTTTAGCAAAATTAGGAGATTCGATTACAACAGATCATATCTCTCCTGCAGGAGCTTTTTCTTCGGAAACTCCAGCAGGGAAATATTTACTGGAACTTGGAACGGAAATCAAAGATTTCAATTCTTATGGATCCCGTCGCGGGAATGACCGTGTCATGACGCGGGGAACTTTTGGGAATGTCCGTTTGCGAAATGAGTTGGTTCCCGGAACAGAGGGTGGTTTTACTAAACTAATCCCTTCAGGAGAACTTACAACAATTTACGAAGCAGCACAAAAATATAAAGATAGTGGAACTCCGCTAGTTGTTTTAGCAGGTGCCGAATATGGATCTGGCTCCTCGCGTGATTGGGCTGCAAAAGGTACATTTCTGCTTGGTGTCAAGGCTGTAGTTGCAACGAGTTATGAGCGTATTCACCGCTCCAACCTGGTGGGGATGGGTGTCTTGCCTCTTCAATTCAAGAACGGTGAAACTCATAAGTCACTTGGCTTGAGCGGAGAGGAAGAGTATGCGGTGTTGGGTTTAACTGATAATTTGAAGGCGGGCCAGGATGTAATCTTACGTGCAGATGATCGCGAAATTACAGTCACTTGTCGTTTAGATACGCTGGTTGAATTAGAATTTTACAAAAACGGTGGAATTTTACACACAGTTCTGAGAAATTTCATGCGAGAAAGTCTTAGGGAATAGTGTTGAAAGATTAACTAATTATTAGTGTCGAAATGCAGGATGTACTTTTACTAAATCAAGACGGGAACCCGTTGACACTGTGGCCTTTGAGTACACTCTCCTGGCAACAGGCTATCAAGGCTCTTTACCTAGATAAGGTGACTGTTCTTCGTTCTTATGATGATTGGATATGTCACTCCCAGCATTTAGCTTTACCCGTGCCAAGTGTGGTTATGATGTCACGTTATCATCAACAGCAAGGTACGGTCAATTTCACTCGCCGCAACATTTTCCTGCGGGACCGTTTTCATTGCCAATACTGTCTGCATCAATTTTCGGCAGATCATCTTACTATTGATCACGTAATTCCAAAAAGCCGAGGCGGAGGAATGCGTTGGAAAAATGTGGTAGCAGCCTGTCACAAATGCAATTTAAGTAAAGGCGCAAATATTGTCCATCCCTCTCAGACTCCGTTTGAACCAAACTATTGGCAAATGGTCAAAATCGCCAAAACTCTCCATATCAAAATTCCTCATTCCAGTTGGCAGGAATATTTGCAGTGGCCAAATCATCTGGTGAAGATTGATCAGGCAAAGGCTGCTTAACCGTTCTTTCGTTCAAATTCTTTCATGAACTGAGCCAGTGCATCAACTCCTTCAAGAGGCATTGCATTGTAAATGGATGCTCTTACTCCACCAACTGAAGCATGACCTTTAAGGGCAAACAATCCTTCTTTGTCAGTTTCAGTTAAAAATTTCTGGAGTAGTTTTTCTTGCGGCAAATGAAATGTTACGTTAGTTATTGAGCGGTGTTTTGGATGTGCTACAGAACTGTATAATTCTGAATTATCCAGAATCTCATACAGCAAACTGGATTTTTTTTCAGCCAGTTTTTCCATTTCCGGAACCCCTCCTTGTTCTTTTACCCATTCCAAAACCAAACGCATTACGTAAACTGCAAATACATTGATGGTATTTGGTATGGAGTTGTGTTCATCAAAAAGAGCATAATCAAGTAGTTTTGGTGTTTCAGGCAGTGCATGACCGAGTAGATCTTCACGGACCACCACTAAACCTGTTCCGGAAGTTCCAAGATTTTTTTGTAAACCCGCATAAACTATTCCAAATTGTGAATAATCCATTTCCCTGGATAAAATATCCGAAGTTGCATCGGCCACGAGTGGTACATTCCCTGTGTCAGGAAATTGGTGCCAGCGAGTTCCGTAGAGTGTGTTGTTTGTCGTCAGGTGCGCGTAGCTGGAATCCTGGTCCAGTGAACTGGTGTCATATTGCGGAATTTGCCGATACTCAAACTCTTTACCATCCATCAGTATCTCGGTATTCCCATATTTCCTGGCCTCATTTTCTGCAAGTGTACCCCACCTTCCAGTGATGAAATACGACCCTTTGTGAGACTTCATTGACATCAAATTTAATGGAACTGCAGAAAATTGCATTTGAGCACCACCATGCATGAAAAGCACTTTGTAATTATTTGGCAGACCAGTTAACTCACGAAAAAGAGATTTGGTAGTTTCTATAATGTCTTTAAAAACTGGAAGTCTGTGGCTGATTTCAACAATTGAGGCTCCAAGTCCATGAAAGTCCAATAATTCTTTTTGAACTGTCTCCATTACAGGAAGCGGTAGCGTAGCTGGTCCTGCACTAAAATTATAAACGCGGTTAGTCATTTGATGTCCTGGTTAATTTTTATTTTAGATAGTTATTAAGGTTAACTGAAAAAGTATTGTTAAAGCAGTCGCGGACTTGATCTGTGCTACGGATTTCAGACTAGGTTGGGGTCTGGATATTAGATAATGATCCGGGGTTCCCGGTATTCACTTTGTTTCGCCTGAAATGACGAAGGAAAACATAAAAAAGCTGCATAAAGTGGATAATTATTTCAATATATTTAAGATCTTGGTCGTAAAACAAGTTCAACAGTAACTGACAGAACACGATCATTACGGATGTAGTGGATAGTAATCTCTTCACCGGCTTTACGTGTTTCGATTTGCTGAGCTAAATCTTCCATTGTTGTTATGGGAATTTTGTTTATATGTGTGATTATGTCACCGCCCCAGGGGACCTGGTAACGTCCGACTTTCACTGTCCTTGAGGCACCTCGTAAACCTGCTTGATCTGCAGAGGCTCCCTTAACCACTCGCGCAATCAGAAGACCGTCAGGTACGTCTATTCCAATGCGGCGCAGATAAACTGTTGGAATTGGCTCAATCCCAAGCCACGGTCTTCGTACATAACCGTATTTCAGGAGGTCTGGTAGAATCCGTAATGCAGTATTGCTGGGCACAGCAAAACCTATTCCCACACTTCCTGCAGATCCAATGATTGCTGTGTTAATTCCAATAACTTTCCCCTCAGAATCCAGTAAAGGACCTCCTGAGTTTCCGGGATTGATTGCCGCATCTGTTTGAATTATCCCTTCAATTTTCCTTCCGTTTTTTGCTGCAATGGTGCGCCCCAAGGCACTGATAATTCCAGTCGTAAGAGTTTGCCGAAGACCAAAAGGATTCCCCAGGGCCAACACTTTTTGGCCTACAACAATATTGTTTGAATGGGAAAATTCCAGGATGTCATAGCTGTCTGCAGGTGCTTTAATCCGAACAATTGCCAAATCGTTATTAGGATCTGCACCAACCAGTTTTCCCGGCCACTGACTGTTATCAGCAAGTGTCACTACCAGTTTACTGGCATTTTCAACCACATGATAATTGGTGACAATTATTCCGGATTTGTCAATTATAAATCCGGTCCCGGAACCGGTTTCTGCAGGCATTGCACGGTAGAAAAAATCATAGTTGACAGCAATATTGCTGATGTTTACCACTGCTCTGCTGCTTTTTTCGTAAATCTGGATGTTTTCTTTTTCGTCGGCAGAAAAACTGGAAACACCGAAGGCAGGCTCAAAAGAGAATGCAATAACTAAAAATATAAAAAGGTATTTGTAGTTACTCATGAAAATTTATTCCCACTCCTGATTATTAATAAACAGACCGTCCACCATCAACTGGCAGGATCGTACCGGTAACGAAGTCTGATAGTAGCAAATATTCAACGGCCTGTACAATATCTTCCGCCGAGCCAATCCGTTTGAGCAGACTGTGCTCAACTGAAGAGCTAAAGTCCATTTCCGCATGATCTGGAGGAGTCAACACGGTTCCCGGAGCAATGCCGTTGACCTGTACTTCTGGTGACAAAGCACGTGCCAGTCCTTTGGTTAAAGAAACAAGTCCTGCTTTTGATGTACAATAGGGCAAAAAACTCACCCATGGTCGCTCAGTTGAAGAATCGACCATATTAATGATTTTACCTTCACCGCGTGATTTCATACCCTCAGCTACTGCTTGTGCTAAAAAGAATGGTGCCTTCAGATTCAGCGCTAATAAATGATCCCATTCTTCTTCGGTTGTAGAAAATAATGGTGTTGGAAAAAAATCTGCTGCATTATTGATTAAAACTGAAATGGGGCCGGATTTCTCTTCGGCAGTACGGACTAGTTCTTTAATTGAGGAAACTTCTTTTAAATCTGCTTGCAGAATAAGATGTCTCGACTCTCCACCAGGAAGTCCTTGAACGGTTTGTTTTGCGCCTTTTTCTGAGTGGTGATAATGTATGACAACACGCATGCCAAGTTGAGCCAATTGTTGGGCAATTGCTTGTCCCAGACGGACACCGGCACCTGTTACGAGTGCTACTTTATCTTGCAATTCCATAAATATATTTTTATTTATTTGTTTGAAAAAACCATGAAACCGGAAATTAAAATTGGCCTGACAATGGGTGATCCCAATGGAATTGGAGCGGAAGTCCTGCTCCGGGCCTTACAATTCATGCATCCTTTTCAGGACTGGGAACCTTTAATTTTTGGCGATCTCAAAATTTTGACTGAAATGAACAAGATCCTGGACGCACCTTTTTCTTTTAAGTCAATTTCAGAAAAACACAGCACTCAGACAAAAAAAGTCATCGATTCTTTTTGTCTTCCGGTAATAGATTTATCGGTACAAAAAGATAGAAAATGGGAACTCGGTACTTCATCTGCGTGGGGGGGAGAGTCAGCATTCCAGTTCGTTCATAACGCCATAGACTGGGCTAATCGTAAAAAAATTGCCGCCATAGTTACAGCTCCGCTTGCTAAAGAGACACTTCAGGCAGCTGGTCACTCTTTTCCGGGTCACACAGAAATGTTGTCACATTACAGTAACGGTGCACGTTCAGTGATGATGCTGGCCGTGGATGATTTACGTGCCACAATGGTAACCCTTCATGTATCACTTCGTCAAGCTTTGGAATCACTCACACCTGAACTAATCCTGGAAGTAATGGAAATCACAGTATCGGGGCTGAAAAATATGGGAATTACGGATCCGATCCTCGGCATCCCGGGACTCAATCCTCATGCTGGTGAAAACAGATTATTTGGAGACGAAGAAGATATCATTATTCGTCCTGCAATGGAACTTGCCCGTGGAAAAGGAATACGCTGTGAGGGACCGTTTCCTCCGGATACAGTTTTTTTGGAACATCGCAAAGGACGTTTTGATGCAGTAGTAGCCCTGTATCACGATCAGGCTCTCATACCGTTAAAATTATTTGGTTTTGAACGTGCTGTAAACGTAACTCTTGGACTGCCGATTATCCGTACTTCTCCGGATCACGGAACTGCTTTTGAGTTAGCTCCACAGATTGCTGCTAATCCACGTTCGATGATAGAGGCAATCAAGACTGCAGTTAAAATGGCGAATTCATCTCATTTTACTACTGACAAGGTAGTATCGTGATGGAGTTAAAAAGACGGACAAACTATTTTCAGTAATGATCCTGCCGCAGGTTATTTAAAAAACTTTTGAAAACACAAAATTGTTCCCAGTCTCAAAACCATTAACAATACATCTTTAAAATCAGCGTGAGGCCGTTTCTACCTGGGCGGTGGTTTCTTCTGAATTTCCTTCCGGAAATGGTAATACATCTTTAAACAAAAGAGTTCGTTGAACAATTTCTT
>UINC01001317.1_pt1 | contig 23828 bp, 20 predicted proteins | sample 5385821 | NCBI WGS metagenome assembly UINC01 (sample SAMEA4666929, study PRJEB26691) | marine metagenome | isolation source: Pacific Ocean | place: Pacific Ocean | collected 2011-10-13 | reverse complement strand
CATAAATTAGGAAAGCAAGATTAACAATCCTAAACCTTCAACTGAAAGTTTCTCTTGCTCTCCTTTTTTTGATTAACAGGAACACTGAACTATGAATGAATTTATTATTGTTTTTCGTGAGAGTCTAGAAGCATGTCTGATTGTTGGAATAATTTTCACTCTTCTAGAAAAAAATAATCTAACAAAAGAAATTAAACAACTCTGGTTAGGTGTCGTCGCTGCATTACTTGCTAGTGTAATAGTTGCAGTGATTCTAAATAACATAAAACAGTCAGTTGGCAATACTTCATACACTGCTCTTTTTGAGGCTGTCTTTATGTTCATTACTGCGGGCCTGCTTTGGTATGTTATTTTTTGGTTATCAAAGCATGTCAGCGATAGAAATACTTTAGAAGTCCAGGCTAAACAGGCTATGTCAACTTCGGGCTGGGGTGTGTTTTTAGTTGTGTTTTTTGCGATTTTAAGAGAAGGCTTTGAAACAGTTATTTTTCTAATGGGTAGTTTTTCAATGCTCGGTACCTTCTCCTACCTTGGTTTTATAATGGGAATGGTCATAGCTGTGGTGATTGGCTATTTAATTGTGATACAAGGGCGAAGAATTGATCTTCGATCATTTTTCCGAACAACGACATTTTTACTCGTGTTATTTGCTTCGGGAATGATTGCATATGGTAGCCATGAAGCAGAGGAATTTTTAGTTAAAGGTGATCATTTGAATTGGGTTGGCCTAGAAAATCCAAGTCAAATCACTCGAGTTTGGGATGTATTACAGCCTAAATCTGAACTTGATGAAATGGATAACCGAGCTTTTTACTCTTATGATTTAAATGGAAAAGGTAAATTTACACATCTTTTACATGATAAGGGAAAAATCGGCGTTTTCTTAAAAGGATTTTTTGGTTACAACAGCAATCCAAACTGGATGGAATTTATTATCTGGATACTCTCGCTTGCATTGGGATTAAGGTTCTGGAGACATTTTTACTTCCAGAAATCTTAGATTCTTGAAAATTTAATATCTGACCATATATCTGTTATGTCGGTGCCAATTATGGGCCTACATAATAAATTAACTTGCTTAACAAAGGAGTAAATTATGGTTAATACAATGTTTGATACGGTGTGGAGAGATATTTCTCCTTTTGCCGTAGGTTTTGATAGAACCTTTGATGCTTTGTCCATCATGGCCAATTCAAAATCACAAAGCGTCAATTATCCCCCCTACAATATTCGTAAAGTGTCCGATGAACAATACACTATCGAATTAGCAGTAGCGGGATTTGATGAACAAGATATCGATGTCGAAGTTGAAGGAGAAACTCTTACCATTAAGGGTGATAACCCCAATGAGGCCTCTGAAGGGTTACTTCACCAAGGACTAGCTGCAAGAAGTTTTGTCAGAAAGTTTGTTTTATCTGATGATATGGAAGTCAAGGGAGCAGCCATGTCCAATGGGTTGTTATACATTGGAATGCAAAGGTACATTCCTGAACACAAAAGACCCAAGAAGATCTCTTTAATTTCGAAAAAGAAGTTACTGGGATAAACAAAATGAAAAGGGGCTTAATAGCCCCTTTTTTTATTTGTAGAATTCAGAATAAGTCTCTTATTGCTGGTGATAAGTAAGCCAAAGAAATTTTAAGCCCTGCCATTAACGAAGCAATTTGAACTAAAACAATTGAAAAAGGCGACATGATGGTTAACTCAGGCATCAAAGAAGCAACAATATAAAAAGCAGAGATAAGAACTATCCAAATTTCTCTGGAATGAGCGATAAAAAATAGCATCATTAAATCAGCAATAAATGCCATAACAGCCAAAACGAGATAGGCGTTATAGAGACTACTAAAACCATCCGCTGCTAATTGTCCGTAGTATCCATTAACAGATTCTGGAAAGGTGTAAGAAAAATCAAGCGCTACAGCCACGAAAACCATTGCTATGGGTGCCAAAATAAGAAACCTAAAATAGCTGACATAGTTCATTTTAATAACCGCCTACAACACTTCATTAGCTATTATTTCCATAGATTTTTTATTTGCATTTCCTAAAACTAAGGTACCAATCTTCCCTGTTTTATCAAGTGCTTTCCATGACTGTAATCTTTCTTTGATTCTTTCTGGAGGACCAATGAGTGCACATTCATCAACTAGCTTATTAGGCACCGCCATTGTGGCTTCCTCTTTTTTTCCATCTAAATAAAGGTCTTGAATAGTTTCTGCTGCTTCTTCATAACCTAGTCTCTTAGCATAGTCATTATAGAAATTTTTTGATTTTGCTCCCATTCCACCAATATATAATGCAAACATTGGCTTCATCGCCATGGTACAAAAATCAACGTCACCCATGGCTACAGGAACAAATGGAGCAACATCAAAGCCCTCATAATCTTTATCTTCTGCTGCCTTCTCGAAGCCTTCCTCTACGTATTGACCAATAAGATCAAACTTTTCTGGGTTCATCCAAATTGGGAACACGCCATCGGATACTTCTCCTGCACATCTCAATCCTGCAGGTGTAATAGAAGCGGTATAGATTTTTAGGTTTTCAGTGCTATGTAAAATACTTTTTAACGGTTTACCTAATCCTGAAGAACCTTCTCCAGTATAAGGAATCTGATAATGGTGGCCTTCATGAACTAAGCGCTCCTTTCTCTCAATAATCTTTCTAATAATTGAAATATATTCTTTTGTTCTAGTCAGAGGTCTTCCGTAAGCTTGCCCATACCATCCTTCAACAACCTGCGGTCCAGATGGTCCAATCCCTAAAAGAAAGCGGTTATTCGAAAGAGCATTTAATGACATAGCTGTCATTGCCGTCATCGTCGGTGTTCTGGCTTGCATTTGCATAATTGCTGTACCAACTTTTATTGTAGATGTGGAAGCCAAAACATAAGCAGCAACAGAAACCGCATCTGAACCATATGATTCCGCAGCCCAAACTGATTCGAATCCAAGTTCTTCAGCAGCTAAAATATCGTCCATTGGTATTTCAAGCTTAGCTGGAGAGTACCCTAATCCCATTCCTAATTTCATGATTTATATTGTCCTAAAGATTAAATGAATAACTATTATAGGATGAAGCATTTTTATTTCAAAACAAGAACTTAAATTAAAAACTTTATTAATTTTTTCTTTTATTTTCTATGATTGCCAAATACAGAGCTATAGAATAGGATGCCTAAGATTAAAATCGAAGATTGACTATTTTTAGTATGGGAAAAATAGATAAAAAATGGCAAGAAAAAGCCAGTGAAGAACTCAAGGGTGACAGCACTGAATCACTTAACTGGAATACTCTAGAGGGCATAGAAGTGAAACCGCTGTATACGGCGGATGACCTTATAGAACTTGAGCATTTAAATAGCTTACCTGGATTCCAACCATTCTTAAGAGGTCCAAGAGCTACGATGTATAGCAAAAGACCTTGGACTGTAAGGCAGTACTCTGGATTTTCTACAGCAGAAGAATCAAATAAATTTTACCGAGATAATTTATCAGCAGGACAAACAGGGTTATCTGTAGCTTTTGATTTAGCCACACACAGAGGTTACGATTCAGATCATCCAAGGGTTCCTGGCGATGTTGGAAAAGCAGGTGTTGCTATAGACAGTGTCGAAGACATGAAGATTTTATTTGATCAAATACCATTAGACAGAATATCAGTCTCGATGACCATGAATGGGGCGGTAATACCTATTATGGCAATGTTCATTGTTGCAGCAGAGGAACAAGGCGTAGACAAAGAAGTGCTCCAGGGAACGTTGCAAAACGATATATTAAAAGAATTTATGGTAAGAAATACCTACATTTACCCACCAGAGGATTCTATGAGGATTGTGGCAGACATTATTGCTTATTGCTCTAAACAACTTCCTTTATTTAATTCTGTGTCCATTTCTGGATATCACATGCTTGAAGCAGGTGCTACTTGTACCCAAGAATTAGCTTACACCATTGCAGACGGGCTTGAATATGTGAGAGCTGCTAAAAACCAAGAGCTTGATGTCGATTCATTTGCTCCGCGGTTATCATTCTTTTTTGGTATTGGGATGAATTTCTTTATGGAAATTGCAAAACTCAGAGCGGCAAGAGTCTTGTGGTCTGAATTGATTGAGCAAGAATTCAAACCAAAAAACCCAAAGTCTTTGATGCTGAGAACTCACTGTCAAACTTCTGGGGTCAGCTTAACCAGTCAGGACCCATACAATAATATTATCCGAACCACCATCGAAGCCATGGCCGCTGTCCTTGGAGGGACCCAATCCTTACACACGAATTCATTTGATGAAGCACTTGCTTTACCAACGCCGTTCTCAGCAGAAATTGCCAGAAACACCCAACTGGTCCTAAGGGAGGAAACTGGATTAACAAAAGTTATCGATCCACTTGCAGGGTCATATTATGTAGAATCATTAACCGCATCAATTATTAAAGAATCACGAAAACTTATTAATGAAGTTGAGGAACTTGGGGGAATGACAAAAGCAGTTCAAGCTGGTGTTCCAAAACTTAGAATCGAAGAGTCTGCTGCAATTAGACAAGCAAAGATTGAAAAAGAAGAAGAAGTTATTGTTGGTGTGAACAACTACTTTTCTTCGAATGAGAAAGTCGTCGATATCTTATCCATTGATAACCAAGACGTTAGAGAACAACAACTCAATAAATTAAAAATAATTAAAGAATCACGTGATGAAGAGATGTGCCAACAAACTCTTGGAAACATAGAGTCGACTGCACGGAATGGTGGCAACCTTTTGGAGGTAGCTATCCAAGCTGCAAAAGCTAGAGCCACTGTGGGAGAAATTTCTCTAGCTATGGAAAATGTGTTTGGCAGACATCAAGCGATAGCTCAATCAATAAGTGGTGTGTATCGTAGTGAATACGAAGGGGATGGTGAATTTATGAAGATTGAGGAAAAAATTGCTAACTTTTCTACAGCCAACGGTCGAAGACCAAGAATCCTTGTGGTCAAATTGGGTCAAGACGGTCATGACCGTGGTGCAAAAGTTATTGCAACTGCATTTGCTGATATGGGCTTTGATGTAGATATTGGTCCATTATTCCAAACGCCTGAAGAAGCTGCCAAACAAGCAATTGAAAATGATGTACACATTCTTGGTGTGTCAACACAAGCTGCTGCTCACAAAACTTTAGTGCCAATGTTAATAGAGGCGCTTAAGGAACAGAACGCAGAAAATATATTGATTGTTTGTGGAGGAATTATCCCTGAACAAGACATACCTGAACTTGAATCGATAGGTGTAGGCGCAGTCTTTGGACCGGGGACTAATATTGCAAAAGCCGCACTTAAAGTTCTGGATTTAATCGAGTAAAACCATCAAAGAAAATATAAAAGAATTAGAAAAAAGAAAAGAGGCTGCTCGCTTGGGTGGTGGTAAAGAGCGAATTCAGAAGCAGCATGCCAAAGGTAAGCTGACTGCAAGAGAGAGAATTGACATCTTAATTGATGAAGGCACATTCGAAGAATTAGACACCTTTGTAGAACATCGGGCTGTTGATTTTGGTATGGAAGAACAAAAAATTCCTGGTGATGGAGTGGTCACTGGGTATGGAAAAATAAACGGACGTTTAGTTTATGTGTTTAGTCAAGATTTTACTGTGTTCGGGGGCTCGCTCTCAGAAACTCATGCTGAAAAAATATGCAAAGTCATGGACCATGCAGTACAAAACGGGGCACCTTTAATTGGCTTGAATGATTCTGGTGGTGCTAGGATCCAGGAAGGCGTTGTTTCTTTGGGTGGTTACGCTGAGGTGTTTAAACGCAATGTCCTTGCCTCAGGGGTAGTGCCACAAATTTCCTTAGTGATGGGTCCATGTGCGGGTGGCGCAGTCTATTCACCAGCTATGACTGATTTTATTTTTATGGTTGAAGACAGTTCTTATATGTTTGTCACGGGTCCTAATGTAGTTAAGACTGTAACTCATGAAGAAGTTTCAGCAGAAGAGCTTGGTGGTGCTTCGACACATAGTAGAAAATCTGGTGTTGCTGATCTTACTTTTGAAAATGACACAGAAGCATTATTAATGACCCGAGAATTCATGAGTTTTTTGCCACAAAGTAATCGAGAAAAACCACCAGTAATCGAGAATCAAGATCCAGTGAGTAGGGAAGAAGCATCCCTTGATACCTTGGTACCGAAAGATCCTGCGAAACCCTATGACATGAAAGAAGTGGTTCATAAGGTTGCTGATGAGGGAGAATTTTTTGAAATACAACCCAATTATGCACAAAATATTGTTATCGGTTTTATTAGATTAAACGGTACGACTGTCGGTGTGGTGGGTAATCAACCGATGGTATTAGCTGGTTGCCTTGATATAGATTCATCAATAAAAGGGGCTAGATTTGTCCGTTTCTGTGATGCATTTAATATCCCTCTACTCACTCTAGTTGATGTCCCAGGGTTCATGCCAGGAACCTCTCAGGAATATGGCGGCATCATAAAACATGGCGCTAAACTACTTTTTGCCTTCGCCGAAGCCACGGTTCCAAAAGTAACATTAATCACCAGAAAAGCTTATGGTGGTGCTTATGATGTTATGAGCTCAAAGCACATCAGAGCTGATGTAAATTTTGCTTGGCCGTCTGCAGAGATTGCGGTGATGGGACCGAAAGGTGCAGTCGAAATTATCTTCAGGGAAGACATTGGTGATGAAAATAAAATTCAAAAGAGAACTGAAGAATATAGGGAAAAATTTGCTAATCCATTTATAGCTGCAAGCCGTGGTTTTATAGACGATGTGATCTTACCCCATCGATCTAGAGAGAAATTATGTCGTTCATTTGACATGCTAAAGGATAAACAACAAACCAACCCGTGGCGTAAACACGACAACATTCCTTTATAGAATATGTTTAAAAAAATACTCATTGCCAATCGCGGTGAAATTGCCTGTCGGGTAATTAAAACTTGTAAGGACATGGGCATAAATACTGTCGCGGTTTATTCTGATGCGGATGAAAATGCTATGCATGTTGACTTAGCTGATGAATCAATTTGTATTGGTGGATCGGCTTCCTCAGAAAGCTATCTTGTTATTGATAACATTATAAATGCATGCATCGAATGTGGCGCTGAAGCTGTGCACCCTGGTTATGGCTTCTTATCTGAAAATGATGACTTTGCTAAGACCTTAGAAAAAAACAATATTGTCTTCATAGGACCCAAGAGCAAGGCTATTGTATGCATGGGTGATAAGATCCAATCAAAGAAGATTGCTGAGGACGCTGGGGTCAATGTTATCCCTGGATTTACCGAAGCTATAAAAGATAGGGAACAAGCAGTAAAGGTGGCTAACAATATCGGCTATCCTGTGATGCTGAAAGCCAGTGCTGGTGGAGGCGGCAAAGGCATGAGAGTTGTTAATAATGACCAAGAATGTCTTGAAGGGTTTGAGCGTGCAAAAAATGAAAGCTTAACCAGCTTTGGTGATGACCGAATATTTGCTGAGAAATTTATTACTGAACCACACCATATTGAAATACAAATTTTGGCTGACCAACAAGGTAATACTGTTTACCTCGGGGAAAGAGAGTGTTCTATTCAAAGACGACATCAAAAAGTTGTTGAGGAAGCCCCTTCCCCCTTCATCAGTGATAAAACAAGAATAAAAATGGGTGAACAGGCTGTGACTCTTGCCAAAGCTGTCAACTATGAATCAGCTGGTACAGTTGAATTTATTGTTGATAAAGAACAACAATTCTATTTTCTGGAAATGAACACCAGACTTCAAGTTGAACACCCTGTTACAGAAATGGTTACTGGGATTGACCTGGTTGAAAAAATGATAACCATTGCATCTGGTGAATCACTAAACCTTAATCAAGAGGATATTACTACCTCAGGTTGGGCACTTGAATCAAGAATATATGCAGAGGATCCCTATAGAGAATTTATGCCCTCAATTGGGCGTCTAACAAAATATCGTACTCCTGAATCTTCAATGAATGTAAGGATTGATACTGGAATTAGAGAGGGTAGCGAAGTGTCTATGTTTTATGATCCTATGATTGCAAAGCTAATTACCTATGGTAAGACGCGTGAAGAAGCAATTCAGTATATGTTGAGTGCCATTGATCAATACGTTATTACAGGGGTCTCTCATAATCTCAATTTTTTGAGCTCAATTATGCAAAACCCAACGTTTCAATCAGGTTATACGACCACTAATTTTATTGCTGAGGAATATCAAGATGGCTTTAAGGGAGAATCTGTAACAGAACATGAAACACAAACACTCGCCTGTGTTCTGGCCTGTTATCATGCCCATCAACTTAAACGGATAAAAACAAATCGTACGAATATCAATCAATGGACGGTAAAGATTGATGAGCAACAAATACCTGTGAGAACTGAAGATATAGATTCACTAATTAAAGCTGTATCGCAAACAAGTGAGCACAACATTCTTATTGACAAACAACATAATGATCCTCGAGTTAGAACAAAAATTGATGATGAAGAGTTTTACTTCCAAATTGAACATCAATACCCAGGATATCAACTCACACATAGAGGTAGAGTCTTCAATGCATTAGTTTCTAGACAAAGAACTGCCGAATTAAATCGTCTAATGCCAGAAAAGATCCCACTCGATCTTTCTAAATATTTGCTCTCACCCATGCCTGGTTTATTATTGAAAATTTGCGTAGAGGAAGGGCAAACTATTAAAGCTGGAGAAGAGCTAGCAGTTGTCGAAGCAATGAAAATGGAAAATAGCTTAAGAGCAAGCAAAGACGTAAAAATTAAATCGATATTAACAACAGAAGGCGCTAATCTAGCAGTAGACCAAAAAATTCTGGAATTTGAGGATTAATTTGAACACATCAGATATTGAATTATTAGCTCAGTCGATCACATCAGGAGATAGAAAAGCCATTGCGAATGGAATCACCTTAGTTGAGTCAACAAAAAAGGAAGATCGAGCTCTATCTGAACAACTCTTGAATAAACTTAAAACTTCAACAAACGACAGCATTAGAATAGGTATATCAGGACCTCCAGGGGTTGGGAAATCTACATTTATCGAAGCCTTAGGGCATCCAATACTGGAAACTGGTGAGCATCTAGCCATTCTAGCAATAGACCCAAGTTCAAGTATTAGTGGAGGATCCATACTAGGAGATAAAACTAGAATGGAGTCCTTATCTCGCAGTGAAAATACTTTTATTAGGCCCTCACCATCAGGAGGTAACTTGGGTGGTGTTAACCGATCTACCAGAGAATCCATAAGTATCCTTGAGGCTGCTGGATATTCTGTAATCTTGGTTGAAACAGTTGGTGTGGGTCAAGCTGAAACGGAAGTTTTTGAGATGACCGATATCTTTTTAGTCCTTCTAAATCCTGGCGGTGGTGATGAATTACAAGGCATAAAACGGGGAATTATTGAGTTGGCTGATATCCTTGTGGTCAATAAATCTGACGGCAATCTGTTAGCAACTTCTAAAAGCACAATGCTTGATTACAAAAATGCACTCAAACTCTTAAAGCCTAGAATCAAAGAATGGACTATTCCTATTCTTGCCTGCTCCGCTCTTCAAAAAGAAGGGATTAATGAGGTCTGGGACCAAATTCTTGAACTAAACAATCATCTAATAAGCACCGGACAACTCAAAGACAATAGACACAAACAAAATGAGATTTGGTTAAAAAATAAGAAAAAAAATCTTATACTTTCTGCTATAGAGTCAGATGAGACTTTAATTGATAAACTTAGCGAAACAAAAAAAACACAGTGGCAAGAAATTCAAGAAACTAGTTTCTTGTCGAGCGTTATAAAAAAGATTAAAGAAAAAATGAAATGATAGGGAAACTAAATCACATCGCCATTGCGGTGCCGAGTCTAGAGGATGCCAGTCGGGTGTATAAAGAAACACTCGGTGCTACAGTCTCAGCACCGGTGCCAATGCCTAAACACGGAGTCACCACTGTTTTTGTTAAGCTGCCCAATACTAAGATAGAACTTATAGAGCCTTTGGGTGACGATTCACCCATAAGCGGGTTTATTAAAAAACACCCAAAAGGTGGGATGCATCATGTGTGTTTTGAAGTTGATGACATCTACCAGGCCAGAGACCAGATGATTGCTTCTGGGGCAACCATTGTTGGAGCAAAAGAGCCCACTATTGGTGCACACAACAAACCTGTTATTTTTATGCATCCCAAAGATTTTTTAGGCACCTTAATTGAGCTAGAACAGATAGATTGATGCTGATCAGAATCGATATCTAATTTTTGCTGAGAACACGTTACCCTCTGGTTCCTGCCATGTTGTTCTGAAGATTTTAGAGGTATCAGCAGCATCATCAAAGAAGTAGCTTCCGCCTCGAGTATAGACCAGATAAATATTTGACAGTGGGTCAATTTCATATCTATAGCGAATCTGGAAACCAAGTTTTCCTAAATTAATACTGTCTGCTGCCTCATTTGTACTAACTAAAAAGCCATTGTTATCGGCATTCCAACCTGTTCCTTTTTGATTCCTAAAAGAAGTGGCTTCGAGCTTAATTTGTAGTTCTTGATTATTGGTTGGGTACCATCGACTGCCTATATTGATACTGGTTCTTTTTTGATCATAGGTTCCGTAATAATTATCAGATATCCGATTTAACCAATTGGTTCTTGAATGGTGATTGAGAAACATCCAGAATCTAAGGTTATCCTTAGGGCTAAAATTCATACCCAGATTGATTTTTTTGTGATGATCTTCGAAGGCAATGTAATCATCCTTTTCAGACTGAAGCCCAAATCTATAGCCCCATTTTCCATTTCTATATCTCCGGCTGTTATAGCTAAACTCAAAATTTGATCCTGATCCAACTCTTATAAAAGGTGCAATAACGCTACCTCTAGTAATCTCATCATTTTTACCTTCCGCTTTTGCAAAAATATTCAGATGAATTGATGAGGTGCTCTTAAAAGTTTGTCTAAAAAAGTAGGTGTAATACTCATTTAAATTCTCATTGTCAGAGTTATTTTCATCCCAATAATCAAAATTATGGCTTCGGCTATTGACTCTAAAGTCTTCAGGAAAATTAGTGTTTTGGTAATTAAAACCCAGACCATAAGAAGCAAGATCATTTCTCCACATGTATCCCATATCATTGATATTTAGGTCTTTATCAAAATAATAATATTCAGCCAGATATTTTATCTCTTTTGACGGTCTGTAGTGCACCATTGTCCTTGAGCCAAAACCAGTGTCTTCATCGCTGATGCTCGACGCCATTGATACATGTTCAATCTTTAAGCCACTATTTGGTACGTATTGATAATCTATAGCACTGACGGTGGCGGACCTATCTAAGACATCATTTACATTGTGAGTGGCCATATAGCCTATCTTTTGATCACCGAATTTTCGAAGTGCTCTAAAGGCAAAAAAGTCTTCCCCTTCACTAAAATCTTCATCCTTTTCGAAAGCTGCAAAAACACCAATATCTGTGGTCTCTCCTAGCTGCGTGTATTTTATTGCAGTATCAATGTCATTAACATTTTTCTTGCTTCCTTCACACTGTGATTCAAGTTCATCGTTGCCGCCTTCAGCAGCAGAGTATGTTGAACAATCATAATTGGGAGCGTCGCCTATCCGTCTAGTATGAAAAATTGAGTACAGTTCAAAACCTGGGTACCAATCCTCACTAACATCGAATAAAGATTGACTTTGAGTAAAAAAAGGTCGTTTATCGGAATAAAACGTCTCCCTTGGCGAAAAGTTGATGACGACATTATCACTCTCAACTTGTCCGAAATCAGGGTTGATTGTTGCACTTAATTCACCACCACGACCATTGTTATAAAAAACCTCAGCGCCCACATCGTATGAGGAATCTTCATCTATAAAGTCATTATTAGCAACGGCGTATGGCAAGAAATCGAATCGAGTTGGATTGGACTTAAAAACTTGGATCTTCGGTAATTTAGATAAAAACTTTTGTCGGCTAGTGTTAGATTTTTGAGAGGCGAACCATTCTCCTAAATACCTAACTTGCCTGCTGACTCCCAATCCGATGGTTCTTTTTTCTCCCTCTTGTTCGTTCATTGGCACCATTGTCCAAGGAACAAAGAATTCAGAATACCAATTCTCTTCAGCCTCTGAGGTCTTAGCAAACCATTCACCGTTCCAATCTCCATCAAGGTTATTCTCGTTAGTGATGGTGACATCGACTAAGGCATCACTAAGTGAGACTCCTAGCATATAACCTGTGTTGGCCTTATTATCAAAATCAACCACAATCACATTTCGATCAAAGGTATGCATCAAATCATCTCTTCGATGAGTTCGTCTGTCTCTACTATCCATGTCTTGAGCGTTAATAAAACCTATGTATAGGCCTTCCTCATTTGAATAAACAAGTGCTTTGGTTTTCAGTGGTGGGGTTTCCAGACTAAATGGGCTAACCACAAAGAATTCGTCTATAGTTTGAGCCGTCTGCCACTCTTTCTCATCCAATACTCCGTCAACAGTAATTTTTGAAAATGCTGGCAAAGTGATGCCAAGTAATATTAAAAAAAAGAATGTTTTAATCTTATTCATAAATTCAGTAGAGAGTTCGCTGTTGCAGTCAAAGTGGATGTATTAATTGACGAATAATAATTTATTTCATGTACAAAACTTCTGAAATTTTTCTTGGTCATTGCCTCTAAATTTGGCCTCTTCTCCTCTGGCTTATCGCCTTTTCCGATCCCCCCACCAAATTCAATAATGGTATCAATTTGATAATCCAATGAGGTTTGCATACACCCTAACCAATTAACTGGTTTGTATAACTGTTGATACAGAAGATTTGCAGTTGAATTGCCGTCTTGTGGGTGTGTATCAGCCGAATAATTTGATAGAACAGGAACATTCAATGGTCCAAAATTAGTTCGATCAAGTATTGTTTTAAATTCATCTGCTGCGTCTTTCATTAAATCAGTATGAAATGCGCCTTCAGTATCCAGCTTAACCGTTCTTTTTTTTGGGTGACGCCTAGAAATATGTTCTTGTAATTGATCTATGTTGGATTCAGTTCCACCAACCACGGTTTGTTGTTGAATATTGATGGTGGCTACCTGGCATCCGAAGTCTTCAGCAAGTAAGGTGCTTTCAAGTCGATTAAAAGGCAAAGCGAGCATTGAACCTGCCCCAAAATCACCCATCAACTCGCCCCTTTTTCTGACAAGCTCAAGTCCATCTTCGAAGCTGATACTGCCTGCTGCGACTAACGCGGTGTATTCACCCAAACTGTGACCGGCGAGTAAATCAGGCGTGTGATTATTGTCAGTCAACTCATTGAAAATCTCAAAGCAAGCCATTTGATGAGTAAACAATACTGGTTGTGTGTAGCGCGTAAGACCAATTTGCTCTTTCTGATCATTGAAAGACAATTCGGCGAGATCATAGCCTAGGAGTTCACTGGCTTGATGGTAAATGTCTTTTGCAGACTCATAACTTTCATACAAATCTTTACCAATGCCTCTATATTGTGACCCCTGACCAGGAAAAATATACATTAGATGAGTCATCCGCTCCCCCTAAAACTCAAATTTCCAAACATTATGACTTATAAGAGATGAAAAACAATGAATACGTACTATTAAATGGCTAATCTCACTGTAACTTTTTGTAACGATGGAAATAGTAGATTCTAAATAGTAATATCATTCAATTAAATAGTCCTTAGGTGCTCACTTTGAAAGAAAAAAGAATAGCAATTATTGGTGCCGGCATTGGCGGCATGACCGCAGCTGTGGCCTTGGCTAATAAAGGTATAGACGTCAGTGTTTTTGAACAAGCTCCTGAACTGAGCGAAGTGGGTGCCGGAATAACCATTACACCAAATGCAACCAAAGGATTAATCCATCTTGGCTTGGATGAAGAAATCAAAAAAGTGGGCATGGCTCACACACAACAAGGAGTCAGGCATTTCAAAACGGGAGACATGATTGTGCCGCTTGAGCGTGGTGAAAAAATGCTAGAAAAATACGGTGCCTATCAACTTCAAGCCCATAGAGCAGACGTTCATAATGTATTAATTGATAAGTTTGCATTCAATCATGCTGATTCAATATATGTGGATCATCAACTCACTGACCTTAAAGAAAAGGCTGATACCGTAGAGTTAATTTTCAGTAACGGTCAGATTTATGAATTTGATTTTGTGATTGGTGCTGACGGTAATCGATCAGTGGTTAGAAAAATAATAATTGGTGACGATGATCCAAAATTTGCTGGTTATGTGGCTTGGCGAGGACTAGTTCCAACCAAAGATCTAAGTGAGAATGATTTTGATGAATGTGGGTCATCAGCGTTCATAGCCCCTGGTAGAGTATTTGCAAGATATCTGGTTCGTAATGCTGAGTTGTATAATTATGTGGCCTTTCTTGCAACCGAGCAATGGGCAGAAGAAGGCTGGTCCATTCCATCTGAAGTTGATATTGTTCTCGATATTTTTTCAGATTATAACCAACAAGTTAAAAATATTATCTCTGCAACGCCACCAGAAGAGCTGTTTAAGTGGGGTATTTTCACAAGAGAACCGGTATTCAAATGGTCGACAGATAAAATAACACTCTTGGGTGATGCTGCTCACCCTATTGAACCTTTTATGGGTCAAGGGGCAAGCCTTGCAATAGAAGATGGCGTGGTTCTAGGAAGGATTATCGCAAGTGCTTCCGGCACCCAAGAAATAATTTCTAGATACGAGTCCTCAAGAATAGAACGAGCACATTTTGTGACTGAGCACTCTAAAAAAGCCGGGCAAAGATTTACAGGCAGTGAGCCGGATAAATATTCAAAAAAAGATCATAAGAATGAAGAAGAGTTGGGGCTTTTTCATTATGATCCAGGGAGTGTTATAGTTTAGTGATGGTGTCTCTAAGAAGAATATTTTACAAACCACCTCTGGTTGGTTTGCTTGCATTTATTGTGGTTTTTATTACCCAAGGATTGGGACACACCTTAATGGTATTGGTGGAGCAATTTTTTGGATCAGGCTTTCAATATCAAGCTGCTTTTATTCTAGGGCTTTTTGGTGCTGTGCTACTTTTTATTGGAATGAAAAATGAAAATGAAGTCCCTGCGACATGGTTGGGTTATTTCGCTGGTTTTTGCTTATGGACTGGCTGGATTGAATTTTCCTTTGTTTTTTATGCTGAATACCTCAACATTGAACAAACTCTCCCTGACGGAAGACTCAATCCCTACCCTGAATATTTGGTGATGCAATCGTCCATTGGTGTATTAATGACTAGTCTCTTATACTTTTTTTTAAATCGAGAAACGAAATGTAACTTCTTTCGATGGTTTCAAAGAAATTTAAAATTATCGACGGGCAGGCCCACAACGGGTTATAAAAGAAATTATGCCGCTGTTACGGCGATGGAAACGGTTTATGTCATCTGGTTCTTTTACATTATCTTGTTGCTCCTCTTTGAGGATGCTTTTGTGGGAGATCAACACCCGTTAACTTACATATTTTTCTTTATGAACACCATTTGGGCTCTTTTCTTGATGTTTAGGTTGAGTAAATTTTGGAATGTAACTCGTGCCATTAGATACGCAATACCCACTGCCATTGTTGCCTATAGCTCATATGAAGTCATAGGTCGATGGGGAATCTTGGTTGAGTTCTGGGTCTATCCAAAAGAATATCTATCAGAATTACTCATGATCTTCGGTGCCATCTCAATAGGGATTCTTATTGCTGTTGTTACGCCCGAGGGAGAAAAACAAAGGCTCGGTAAAGAGCAACGAAAGCACGACTAATGTATATCAATTTCTGGTATGTGGCAGATCAGAGCCAAAACATCACTGAATCACCAGTTAAGAAAAAAATGCTGGGACAAAATTTCGTTCTGTTTAGAGATACCACAGGTAAAGTTCATTGTTTAAGTGATGTTTGTGTTCATCGTGGAGGTTCTCTGTCAGGTGGAAAAATTGTTAAGGATTGTATTCAATGTCCCTACCATGGTTGGCAATTTAATGGGAAAGGTAAATGTCAAAAAATTCCATCATTGGGTAACAGTAAGAAAATTCCCTCTCGAGTCAAAGTGGACTCATATCCCACAAAAGAATTGTATGGCTTGGTCTTCTGTTTTCTTGGTGATTTACCCGAGAAGGAACGATGCCCAATTATGAAAGTCAAAGAATATGAACAAGAGGGCTGGAGAACCACAACTCAGTATTTTCAATTTGATATCGATTATAAACGTTCCATAGAAAATGGGATTGATGGTGCACATAACGAGTTTGTGCATCCTACTCATGGCTTTTCAGGTGAAGATGATGATTACAAATCACCTCCAATTGATGTCAAAAATACAAAATGGGGTACCGGATTCTTTAATCAAATGTATGCCCCTCCACTGAAGGAAAAGGCAATGAGAGAAGCTTCAGGGAGAAATACAAATGCTGTGATTGAAGCAGGCACCGGGCATCATGGAATATCAATGTTATGGACATACATCCATCCAACTCCAGATATTTTTATTCATCAGTACATGTATGAAACACCCATTGACGAAACACATACCAATTTGTTCCTTGTGAATACAAGAAATTTCCTAATTGAACCAGAGCATGATGAAACAGTGATGGAACGCAATCAGGTTGTGGCCTTCCAAGACCGTGATGTTCTGATCAATCTACACCCAAGATTAACCCCGGAAACCACAAAAAATGAATTCTTTGTCACTATGGATCGTCCAATAAAACGATACAGAGAGTTGCTTGATGAATGGCAACTAAACGGTTGGAGAATTAACATCGATGAAGTGAGCCGAACTAGAATGAGTCATGCTTATGCCATACCTAGCCCAGGTCGGAGAAAAACCAAAGGCTGGGTGGTAGACCCTATTCCAATAATAAAGTCTTGAAAAAATACGACTTTATAGCTTAGTTACATTTCGTTACGAAATTAGGTTTTAATAAGAAACTTTATAGACATATAATCTAATTCAAGGACGATAAAAAATATGTATATTAATTTCTGGTATCCCGTTTGTTTGAGTGACGAACTCCAAGACAAGCCTGTAAAGGTTACTATTCTTGGTCTTGATTTTGTTGCCTTTAGAGACAGCAATGGAGACGCACACTGTTTAAGCAATGTGTGTGTTCATCGCGGCGGGTCTCTCGCGGGAGGTTTATGTCATCAAAAAGATAACACCATTGCGTGTCCATATCATGGCTGGCGATTCAATGGATCAGGAAAATGCACACAGATTCCCTCTTTAGGTCCTGGCAGTAAAATTCCAGCAAGAGCTAAAGTCGACAGTTACCCAGTGGAGGAAAAATACGAGATAGTGTTTGCTTTCCTAGGAGATCTGTCGGAAAAAGATCGCCCTCCTCTTTATGAAATTGAAGAGTACTCAGCAGAAGGTTGGCGAGCAAACAAAACCATAACTATAGATATAAACTATAACTATGAACGATCCATTGAAAATGGACTGGACCCTGCTCATAATGAGTTTATTCATCCAACCCATGGATTTGAGGGCACGAAGAATGACTATCAAGTTAACCCAACACAAATAACAGATACCGACTGGGGAGCAAATTTTGCTCAACTATTTGATGCACCGCCCTTAGATAAAGATGTCTATGGTGATGAGGCAAGACAAGAATCGGGAGACTTAACTGTTTTTGGTGGATACCATGGTCCGAATACACTAATTACTCAGATTCACACTAAACAAGATATCAATTGGTTCCATCAATATTTTTTTGAACAACCCATCAATCAATTCCAAACTAAAATCTTTTTTGTCAACATGCGAAACTGGTTAATGGATGAAAACATGGATGCAATGATAATGGAAAGAAACATGGCAATTGCAAATGAGGACATTGCTGTAATGACTGATCTTAGGCCTGTAGTAACCCCACCCGTGTCAACAAAAGAAACACTGGTGCCGGCAGACCTTATCATTGGAAAATATCGAAGCACATTGAAAAACTTTAAAAATAAAGGCTATAAAATAGACATCAAAGAACTAAAAGATAGGCAACATGAAACTGCCTTCTCTATTCCTTGTCCTGACAGGAAAACTGAAAAAAATTGGGTTCTAGACCCTATTCCGTTGATTAAAGGGAAATAAAATACCCCACAGAGAGGATTTTATTGAGCAGATAAGCCTCCATCGATAACTAACTCACTTCCAGTAATTAATTTTGACTCATCGGATGCAAGAAATAAGATTGCATTAGCGACATCTTCCACATCAGCTAGGCTTCTTGCTGGGATTTGTCTTTCTATTTTTTCGACTAGCTCATCACTAGGGTTTGCAAAAAAAGATTTCATCATGTCTGTTTTAGCAAACACTGGATGGATACTATTACATCTCACTAAATTTGTTGTTCTCGCACAGTGAAGAGCAACAGATTTTGAAAGATGTCTGACTGCCGCTTTAGCGCTGTTATAGGCAGCAAAATTATGACCTGCAACTATTCCAGCTATAGAAGAAACATTGACTATAGAGCCATTCCCAGAATCTCTCATAAGGGGTATAGCATACTTACAGCCATAAAACACAGAATCCAAATCAACTTTATGAACCAACTCCCATTCTTCAATAGTTGTTGCCTCAATATCTGCCATGAATCCAATACCAGCATTGTTCACCAGTATATTTAATTGACCTTCAGCATCCTTGATATGGTCTAAAACTTTTTCCCAGTCTGCTGTGTTGGTGACATCATGGTGTAAGAAATTTAGACCAAACTCCTTTGCCACTATTTCACCACCCTGCTGATTAATGTCTGAGATATAAACCACGGCTCCTTCGGCCTTAAACATTTCTGCAGTTTTCTTACCGAAACCAGAGGCCCCACCAGTTATTAGAGCAACTTTACCTTCCAATCTATTAGCCATATTTTTCATATATTGTTAAAATTATTTGGTTATTATAACTTCATAAAATCAAAAAAAGATAACAATAATTCAGTAGAAAATCGCCTAGCTAAGTAAAAATCTATGTAGAATAATTTAATCTCCCACTTACAATTAAGTATCGTCTATGCATAAGATTAAAACTGAATATTGCACAATTAAGAGTCATTGGGGCGATAGACAAGTTAGGTATTTAACCTGTGGCTCCGGTCCTTTAATATTTCTCCTTCATCAATCACCTAAATCAGCAGACGAATACAGATCACTGATTGAAGAATGGGGCAATGACTTTACAGTTATTGCACCAGACACACCTGGCTATGGAGATTCTGATCCTTTAAATTCAGATAAAGTGAGCATAGAAAAGATTGCTCAAGCAACTATCGAGTTCGCCGATGCATTAGGGGTTCATCAATTTGGTCTATATGGATTCCACACAGGAGCCATTATCTCAATTGCTATTGGACACCGTTACCCCAATCGAGTGAAAGCAATGGCATGTAATGGGGTACTAACACTCACCGATGATGAGCTAGAAAATATAAGAGAAAATTATCTGCCAACCTACCTTCCCAAATGGGACGGAAGCCATCTGACTTGGTTATGGTCAAGAATGAGAGAACAATTGATTTTCTTCCCTTGGCATCAAAGGACTGAAGAAGCAAGAATGCGATTTGATATATCATCACCTGAAGTACTGCATGAGAATGCAGTGGAAGTGATGCGTGCAGGAGACGACTATAGACAAGCATACGGTGCTGCATTCGAATATAGATTAGAAAAGTTTATTCCTGATTTAACTGTGCCGACCCTGATCACAGCAAGTGAATGGGATCCCTTATGCAAATGTTTAGCTCAGCTCACGCCCTCAGATTCTGTCTGCATTGAACCGTCTAAGACTCATGAAGAAGCTTTGGCAAAAGCAAAAAAAATACTCTTAAAACATCCCGCAGACAACCCACATAAACTTGGAACAGCGACCATGGAAGATGGTGCTTTTACAAAAACAATTTTTCATTCAACGCATGGTGATATAAAAATTGAGAAGAACTCTAAAACAACTTCTGGATCATTACTTTGTATTCATCCGCCTGGCGGTTCTTCTAAAACGGTTCGTTTTCTAACTGAATCAATCAATAAAAACATACCTGTCATATCAATAGATTTACTTGGTCATGGTGAATCCTCAAAGAAAACCATGCAAAAAAATACCCTTAATACGCATATGGATGTTGTTTCTGAAATTGTGCACAGCAATGATTTAGATCAATTAACACTACTGGGTATGCAAGTCTCTTGCTCTTTGAGCATCCCTGTGGCTAAAGTTATCTCAAAGTCTCTCAATAAAATAATCCTCCTCGAACCTTGGATCTTAACAGAAAAGGAAATAGGTAATTTTATTAAGCGTGGTTTACCTCTCATTGAGCCTGAATGGTCAGGTGGACATCTGCAACAATACTGGCACATGGTCAGAGATTCCAAACTTTTTTGGCCATGGTATAACCGCTCAATTTCTGGAATTATTGGGGGAAACCCTAATCTGGATGAAAAACAATTAGATATTGAGGTAACAGAATTAATTCGGTCTGATTTATCATGGCGAGAAACAACCTCAGACCTCCTTCAATACCCAATTAGGGATAGCTTATCTGACATAGAAGTTCCCATTATTATTTGTGGTCGATCTTCTCATCCATTGGAGAAGGTATACACCAATATTGAGCAGCAACTGGAAAACATTAGTTATTATGAACTGGGTCATAATTTTAAAAATTGGGGCTCTAAAATTTCTAAATTAATCTAAAAAAAATAGATTAAAAAGGTTACATTTAGTTACTTGTGATCAATAATTTTTTTGATCAGACTTACAATATAGTCAAACAATCAGTCAAGGAGGCATAGTGCAGGCGAGAATTGGTCCAATAAAATTGTCTGAAGGCATATCTAGATTTAATGCTGTCACTTACCTTTATGCTTGTATTATTTGCATTGGTATTCTTGCTGGATTAAATTTCATTCAGCCATACATCCTCAGCGTAGTTCTAGAAATACCAAGATCTGAACAAGGAACCATTAGTGGAAGCCTTGCTTTTATGCAAGAAATTATCGCCATAATTTTAGTGTCTTTCTTTGGCGTCATATCTGATCGGATTGGTCGAAGACCAGTAATGGTTTTTGGAACAATGGTTGTGGCATTGGGCTTTGCATTGTTCCCTTACGCGACAAATATGAATGAGTTATACATCTACAGATCCATTTTTGCTATAGGTGCTGCTGCACTCTCTTCAGTGTTAGCTATTATTGTAAATGATTACCCAACTGAACAATCAAGAGGGAAATTTGTAAGTCTTCATTCTGTTCTTAATGCGCTTGGTGTTGCTATTTTTGCCGCCTTTCTAGGAAGGCTGCCAACAGTGTTCACTAATATGGGCTATGACCCTATAACTGCAGGCCGTTTTACAATGTTATTTGTTGCAGGTCTTGCGTTTTTATCTGGACTGATATTTGCAGTTGGGCTCAAAGGAGGCACACCAGAAAATCAAAAAGATAAACTAGACTTTAAACACCTAATAGCCACGGGGATAAAGTCCATGAAGAACCCTAGGATTTCTCTGGCTTTCGCGGCAACACTTTTAGCTCGTGCTGATGTTTCAGTTAATGGGATTTTCATTTCACTATGGGCAGCAACCAGTGCGATGGATTTAGGCATTACAACAGGTGAAGCGTTTAAACAAGTGGTGCCTCTGATTGTGATCACAAACCTTCTCAGTATTGTCTGGGCTTTTCTTTTTGGATCAATGATCGATCGAATTAACAGAGTAACGGCAATGGTAGTTGCAATGGCACTTGGGGTCATAGCCTACGGCTTAATAGTGTTTGTTGATACGCCACTGAATTATTCTTATTTGCCGATCTTTATACTGATCTCTGCCAGTGCCATTGGGACAGTGATCGCTACGGCTAGTCTAATTGGGCAAGAAGCTCCGGTTAGAGAACGGGGAAGTGTCATTGGTGTCAGTGCATTCTTTGGTGCTTGTGGGATACTAGTTGCAACTTCAGTAGGTGGTTTATTATTTGATACCTTTGGTCCAAAAGGACCGTTCCTGCTGATCTGCTTTACACATGCCATAATCTTATTTGGTGCCATTGTTGTCAGAATTAAATCCCCAGGTGAATACTTCGGTGGCAACAAAGAGCCGCTTTAATGATAAGAAAAGGTTACGTCAACACATCAGGTGGGCAATGCCATTATAGATATATCAAAGGACGAGGCACTCCGATTGTCTTTTTACATCAAACACCCAGTTCTTCATTAATGTTTGAAAAGTTAATGTATGCACTGGAAGGAATGAACGCAGTGGCCATTGATACTCCTGGGTTTGGTCAAAGCTTTAATCCCACAGATGAGCCCATGATTAAGGACTATTCAGCTTGGTTAATTCAGGCAGTTAATGCTCTTGAGATTAGTCATTATCATTTATTTGGTCACCATACTGGGGCTTCAATAGCCATGCAAATCTCACTCATGGAAGAACAATCGGTCAAATCATTAACCTTAGTGGGTCCTTTTCTAGCAACTGCAGAGGAAAAAATGGAAATGAAAAAAAATATTAGTTCTAATTGGAGTCCAACAAAGGATGGTTCACATCTTAAAAAAGCCTGGCATCTTGCAGGCGAAATTCTTGGCGCAAAAAATGATTTAAGTCTTAGGCAAAGAGAAACTTTGGATGCCTTGAGGGCGCATCATTCTGCAGATCAAATGCATCATGCGGTTTGGGAATACTCTGACATTGATGCTTATAAAAAAATACAACAACCATGTTTAGTAATGTGTGCAAAAGATGATGTGATGTACCCCTTTTTCAATCGTGCAAAAGAAATTAACCCGAACTCAAAAATGCAAGTAATTCTGGGTAAGAACCTAGAATTAGATTTAGACACTGAATCCATTGCAAATAAATTTAAAGGCTTTATAAATAGGATCTAGGATTTCATATGGATAATGAATTTGGACAACGTTTATCTTCTCTAACCAGTTGGTTGGTCTTGATTCTATTTGTGATAGTGTTCTTGAATATGTCTGAAACACCCAGAGTACCCACAGAGTCTCCAGAACGTGCAATCTTAAGAAACTTCCATTTGGTTACGGGCTCACTATTACTTGTTTTCAGCTTGCTTCGGGTTTATCTCTGGTGGTATTTTCCTCCTCAAAATACTCACCGATTGTTACCTGATCATACCTATACTCAAATTCATATTTTGCAATTCATGCTCTATGTATCATTTATTGCACAAGGACTATCGGGTGTGTTTACAGCGTGGTCAGATGGGTTGATACAGTTTCTCCCAGGGGCCGACACAGTTAATCATTCACTGTGGGTAACATCTGGGTATTTGCATAGTGTTTTTGCCTTTTTTTATCTCATCTTGATCTTCTTTATTCTCTTATTTAGAGCCTATCATTTACTTAGATACAGAGTCATTAGTATCAATATCTTTGCCTAACAACGATGAGAAATTACTTTATTAATGCAAGAGCAACGCACTGGTTACTGGTAGTGATTTTGTTTGCTGTTGCATGTTATCTACCTTATTTAATCTTTGGAGCCTTCCCTTTTAATACAAAAGTTAATCTGCCTGAAGATAAGATTGAGGATTTGATCAAGAACGTAGGTCTTCCTGACTACTATAATTTGTATTCTGATCAGGCGACTGAAGAAGACAAATTACTTGAAAAGGAGGCATTTGATAGTTGGGAAGGTGGGAAATGTAGGTTCTGTCATTCTATCAGGAAAGATGATCGAGCTAGAATGGCGCCTAGTTTGTATAGGATTCTTGGTAAGCCAGCTGCAGTGGGTGAGAATTTTACTTATTCAACGGCATTAATAGAAATGCGTAATAATGGATTGATCTGGACACCAGAAACAATCGAT
>UINC01001309.1_pt1 | contig 23913 bp, 15 predicted proteins | sample 5385821 | NCBI WGS metagenome assembly UINC01 (sample SAMEA4666929, study PRJEB26691) | marine metagenome | isolation source: Pacific Ocean | place: Pacific Ocean | collected 2011-10-13 | reverse complement strand
ACTACCTGGACAGCGGTACGTACCTTAACGGCAGATGATACGGAAGGTGCTGTAACGCTTTCTATAGATTATCTTGATCTGGCCGGGAACGCTGGTGTACAGGCTACTGCTGCTACGGATGGGAGTACCATTTTCTTTGACAAAACAGCCCCATCAGTGGATAGTATTACATCCCCAAATGAAAATGGCATATATATTGTAGGTGATACTGTTTCCATCACCATCTCCTTAAATGAAATCGTCCAAGTAACAAGTGTTCCCATACTGCAATTGGAAACAGGAGATATGGATGCATCTGCTGATTACCATAGCGGCAGCGGGAGCAATGAGTTAACCTTTCATTACATTGTTTCAGCTGGCCATTCCAGCGGTGATCTTTCATACCAAAGCTCGAATGCACTCATCTTCAATGACGGAATGATACAAGATTCGGCGGGAAATGAAGCTGACCTGGCTTTAGGGGATCCTGGAAGCACTATGTCCCTAAGCGCAAATAAGAATCTGGAGATTGACGGTATCCTTCCTGCAATCATTGCTGTATCGTCCACCGTTGCGGACAGCACCTATAAAATTGGTGATTTGATTCCGATTGAAGTAAGCTTTGATGATAATGTATCCGTATCAGGTATTCCAATATTGATTCTTGAAACTGGTATAAATGATGCTGAAGCCATATATGCCAGCGGATCTGGCCAATCAACGCTGATCTTTAACTATATAGTAGAGAACGGTGATATCGCTTCTGATCTTGATTATGCAGGAAATTCTGCCTTAACTAATAATGGTGGATCCATAATAGATGAAAATGGAAATCTTGCCAATCTAAATTTACCGATCCCAGGTTCGGGTGCATCTTTGTCGGCTTCCAATGCAATTGTGATTGATGGTATTATGCCAACTGTAAATATGTTGACTTCTTCAGCATCAAACGGAACCTACAAGATAGGGGATGTGCTACCGCTTACTGCCGTATTCAGTGAAATTGTGAATGTTGCCGGGGAGCCCCAACTTTTATTAGAGACAGGCACAGAAAACCCTGCCGTGGCTGATTATAGCGGCGGAACCGGTACTACCATGCTGACCTTTTCCTATACCGTTACTACAGGTGACACCACTGCAGATCTGGACTATTATGGACAGGATGCCCTGATCTTGAACAGTGGATCCATTCAGGACAGTATTGGCAACAGCTCTGACCTATTACTATTCAGTCCCGGAGATGCCAATTCGCTCAGTGGGAACAAGGATCTGGTCATTGATGGCATAGCGCCTAGCGTAGATTGGGTATCGGCAATTACACCAGATGGCATCTTTAAGGAAACGGCATTGATTGAATTGACCATTCAATTTAGGGAGCCGGTAAACGTAAGCGACGGAATACCGCAACTGGCTTTAGAAACTGGTCCGTATAATACCTTTGCCGAATATTTCGATGGCACGGGAAATAAAACACTTACTTTTCATTATACTGTTTCTGCTGGAGATAACAGTAGCGACCTTGATTATGAAAGTGCTGATGCTTTGTCATTAAGCGGCAGTGCGATCCGGGACGGGGCCGGTAATGAGGCGGAATTGTTGCTCCCCGCTCCGGGCACAGCTGGATCGTTATCATCAAACAGCAACCTGGTTATTGATACGGAAGAGCCAAATACCATTTTTGTTTTTGATTATGATTATTATAATGACACCGGCTGGGGTGCGACAGGTCAAATATCCGGCACGGTAGAAGATTCGATTTCCGGAGTTACCATGGTTGAAGTTCATATTCGTCGTACTTCCGATGGATCATATTTTGATGGCAGTGATTGGTCCGAAACTGAAATATCGCTGATACCGGAAAATATAATAGAATGGAGCTATGATCTTTCACAAGAATACCTGGACAACAATCAGCAGTATACAGTGACTGCCAAAAGCACTGACGCTGCCGGTAATGTTGAAACCACGGCTGCTGCTGATACATTCATTTATGATTTAGAAGCCCCTGTTTCTGTTGTACAGATGGATCATAGTATTTATAATGAATTGATTTGGGATATAGACAGCTCTATTACGGGTACCGCAAATGATTCCATTTCAGGAATATATAATATCTCTTTATTAATAAAGAATACATCGTATAATACTTGGTGGAGTGGTGAAGAGTGGTATGGTGACCCAGTATGGTTGGATGTTGCTGGTGGCCTGAATTGGTTTTATAGCATAAACACTGAATATTTAATGGATGGTATAGAATACCATATTTTTTCTCAGGCCCAGGATCATGCTGGTAATATGCAGCCCGACTCCGGTTTCGCATCTTTCATTTATGATATATCTGGTCCATCAAAAGGCCAGGTGCAGGACGGTTTGGATACGCTGGATGATAACTGGTCTAACAATGTATCTGCTATTTCCGCGACGTGGACCGGTTTTGTGGATTCTACCACTGCGTTGTCGGAATACCTGGTCGCCATTGGGAGCGATTCCGGCGGTGCTGATATTGTCAATTGGGTAAGTGTCGATTTAGATACATACTATGTGAATGATGAATTGAATCTTCAGCACGGCGTTACCTACTACTGCAGTGTACGTGCTCGGGATGCTGCCAATAATATGTCTGAATCGGCAATAAGTAATGGTATTACCATTGATACCGTTATGCCAATAATACAGGGTGTCTTTGAGGGCAGCAGCCAGAATCCTGGTTTTCAAGGGGTTGATTCTTCATTGTCAATTCTGTGGGCAGCCAGTGATGAACTGTCTGGAATCCTATCTTATTCTTTTGCAGTTGGTAGTGCACCTGGTGATACAGATGCCGTGAGTTGGGTATATGACTGGCTCGATACTTCTGTTACTGTCACAGAAGTAAATTTACAGCATGCAACGACATATTGGGGTTCTGTGGCTGCTTTTGACTCGGCGGGGAACAGTTCTCTACTCACTGGAGATGGTATCACCATTGACCTGGCGCCACCGGAAATTGGGCAGGTCCTGGATATTAGTGATTTAAATATGTTAGATGATCAGGCCTTTACGCCATCGCAGACAACACTCATGACCTCTTGGTCTGGATTTGAGGACAGTCTCAGTGGAGTTGCCAGTTATGAGTACGCCATGGTAAATATGGGAACCTTCCTGGTGGACTGGACCACTGTGGGTTTGGATACCTTTGTGATTGACAGCGCTTTAATTTTATCTGACGGGCAGGTTTATTATACGTTAATCCAGGCCATTGACGGTGTCGGAAACGTATCTACCACAGTTGGTACCAATGGTATCATTGTAGATCTTTACGGACCTGTAGGTAATTTTGCGATGGATGGCGATTCAACGGACATTGACCGACAGAATAGTTTGGATTACTATAGTGGGGCATGGAATCTGTTTACAGATGAACTTTCAGGCCTGGATGGCCACGAATACGCCCTTTATGATCTGACAGACTCGCTCTATTATAGGCAATGGCAATTTACAGGCCTGGATACATCAGTTATCCTGGAAAGCTTAAATTTCCTGGAAAATCACACCTATGAACTACACGTACGGGGCCTGGATCTGGTAGGAAATGTTGGCGAAATTATAAGCAGCGATGGTGTACTCATCGACCTAGCCGCGCCAGCTGTACCGGGAAACCTGGTGGGGCGCTTTTCCTCGCAGCGCATCGAATTAACCTGGGAACCGGTTTTAGATGATGATTTTAGCCATTACCGGATTTACGCCGGGCCTGATTCCAGCCAAATCGAACCAATCCTGGATTCTGAAATAGCGCTTTCTGAAGCATTTATTCCTGGTTTTCAAGATGGTGAAACCTATTATTTAAGTGTCTCATCATTGGATATTGCCGGCAACGAGAGTATACTTTCTTCTGGTGTTAATGGTATTCCTCAGCACGCTGCCATAACTGCAGTATATCCGGATACACTAACAACTATATTTCGGGACGATAAGGTAGTGAAAATTCAATTTTCGCAGCCCCTGCTCAATTCAGGATATCCAGCCCTAAATTCCATTGTCTATGAAAATATGAACCTGGCCGCTGCCTATTCAGATAGCGATACCACCCTGACCCTTACCCTTATTGAAACGATAGCTTCCCTGGATACCATAACCATAACCATTCCCGGCATTGTGGACTGGGCAGGAGATACTACAAATGAAAAACGTCTCATATTTCATACCTATCTGCTGGGGGACTATAACCATGATTTCCATATAGGTGTCGAGGATCTTGCAGGATTTATCAGCGGCTGGAACGACCAGGATACCACCTATGAGCTTGGTCCGGTGACCGGCACAGTTCCCCACCTGATTCCTCAGTTGAATCAAACCTTTGATATGCGTGATGCCATGACCCTGAAGCGCATGTGGGACTGGTCGAACCTGGCCCCGCCTGTGATGGCTGCATATCAAAGCTATATAGGGTCACCTTTAGTCTTAGAACAATCCGGCAGAAAATTGTTGATCACCCTGCCAGATGAAACCATGGCTTCTGAAATTGTAATCAGCTATCCTGATGGAATACAGGACATGGTTCAACAAACATCTGCTGAACAAGAGGAAAATGAGTTGCGCTTCTATAAATCATATGGCGAAAGCAGGAAAATACTGCAGGCCAGCGGCTATAAAAATCAAGTAAGTGATGGGAGCGAAAGACAACTTTCTTTCACGGTAACGAGTATATCCGAAAACGAAATTCCTTTATCAGTGGGTTATCAATTAATGGGTAATTCAGATATTATCGTTGCAAGGGGGATTGTTGATATGAGATTTGTTCCAACCCCGGAAGAATTTGCACTGCACCAGAATTTCCCCAACCCCTTTAACCCGGTGACAAGAATTAAATATGATTTAATGGAAAAAAGTGAAGTAAGTGTAATAATATATGATATTACCGGAAGGGAAGTGAAGCAATTAATCAATGCCCGCCAGGAAGCAGGATATCATTCGATGCTCTGGAATGGCCGGAATAGTCAGGGGCAGAATGCTGGTGCTGGGGTGTATTTTTATATGATCCAGGCCAATGATTTTCGCCAGGTGCGGAAAATGCTGCTGCTGAAATAATTATTTAAAAATATTTCATTTATAGGATTTTATTGGGATAATTATCATTGATGGATTGAGACGCCGGATTTCTTAATATGGCAGCACAACTATAAACTAAACTTTGTCTACTTGTCGCATCTAATCCTTGATGAATTGAACTCCGATGTTAATATGGGCGGAATCCAATTCATTCCAAATAAATCAAGTGGGTCAGCATTTAAATTATATTCAAACAATCATATTGTAACATTAGGCGTTTTACAAAAAGGAGTATTTAGATGAAGTTTGATTTTTCCGCATATATAGTATCCGTTATTATGTTATTATTTAATACAGTCTATTCCCAGGACTCCTTTGAAGAATTCCAAAACCAGCAGCAGCAGGCCCAAGAGCAGTTCTTTGAGGATGAAATAAGTGAGTTCCAGAACTACGTAGCCTCCGTCACTGCTCAGTACGATGCCTACGAACAGCAGCAGGACAGGGAATTTGAAGAATTCAAGGAAGCGGTGGAAGAAAAATGGCAGAATTTTAAGTCGCCATCCAAGAAAGAATACGTGGAATATGATGATGATCTGGATTCCAGGGCCACCGTTGATTTCGAAAAAGGTGAGATCACGGTGGAAGTGATCGTTGAAGAGGAGGTCACAGAGCCTAGTCTCGAACCGACAGAAAAAGTTGAACAAACCGCTCCAAAAAAGAAACTAATACCGCAAGAGATAAAGAAGAAAAAAATGGATAAAGAACCAGAGTCCTTTAAGTCCATTGTCAAAAAAAGCAAGGAATCAGATTCTCGAAAAACAAGGTCGAAACAGCGGTCTCTGGAAGTGAAAAAGAAAATCGCGGACCAAAAACTGCAACAGAAATTAACGGATATCATTAAAGCCAAAGGCGATGATGGAAAACCAATGCTTAATAAGCAGGTCATGGATAACAGGGGCAAAACGGTTACATCTACCACGGCCAAGGCATTCGCGTCCGAACTGGTAGCTAATAAGCCAGTGGCAATAAAAACGTACAAGGCCAAGGATGGCAAAAAAAGAACAGTTTATACGGTGAAAGTGCCCCTGAAGTCCGATCACGTTAATATCCGTGCTGATCGGTACAAACAGGAAGTATTGAAACAGAGTAAACGGTTTAATATTGATCCTATTATTGCTTTTGCGGTCATGGAAACGGAATCTGCTTTTAATCCCAAAGCTAAATCTCATATTCCTGCCTATGGGTTAATGCAGCTTGTACCTAAAAGCGGGGCCAGGGATGCGTATCTATATGTCTACAAGGAAGACAAGTTCCTCGATGGTGATTATCTTTACCAGCCTGGGAACAATATCGAACTGGGTTGTGCGTATCTATCTAAAATTAGGCATCGATATTTTAAAGCGATTAAGGATGATGAGCGCGCTTATATTTGTGCTGTTCCCGCCTATAATACTGGCATTGGGAACGTAGCAAAAGCACTTGTGAATAAACCTAAATTAAAGCCTGCAGGAGAAAAAGCGAATTCCATGTCTCCGGACCGTTTGTATGAAACGCTCATTCGGGATTTGGAACACAAGGAAGCGAGGGATTACCTGGAGCGGGTCTGGTCCAGGAAGGATAAATACGCAAAGCTTGCAGGAAAATAAACTAGGCTATTATGCACTAAACAAAAAGTTCCGGTCATTGAGAGTCTGCAAAGGATAGGACAATCTATGCAGGATGTTTCGGGAAACAGCCAGAATTTGACTCCTAAAACAAAATTGCATTACCGATCAAAAAAGAATTAAAATAGGGTCGTACAGCATCAGTTAATCATCAGTCAATAATGATATAAATCATAATAAATGTGTAAGGGTATACAATGAATAATAAAATAATGGTCTCTGTTTTTGGTCTTCTCCTATTAGCAGGATGTGCTGGTTCAAAGTCTGCATCGAAGAGTGATGTACCAGACTGGTATCTAAATCCACCAAAGTACGAAGACAAGTTTGTTGGTGTTGGTGATGCACTTCGTCCTCAATTGAGTCTTTCAAAAACCGTGGCCACTGCACGGGCAAAAGCTGAAGTTTCCAGGGTACTGGAAACCAAGATGAGTACCATGGTTAAGAGTTATCTCCAGGCTTCTGGACTGGGGGCAGATGCCAGTGCACTGGAGTTTACGGAAGATGTAACAAAATCAGTATCATCCACAACACTGAAAGGATGTACTATTGATAAAACTGAAATCAAAAAAGGCCGTGTATTCGTTCTGGTAACTTACGATGTGTCAGAAGCACGAATGCAAGCCAAGGAAGCTACCCGGAATGCCGCTAAAAAGCAGGAAGCACTCTATAACGAATTCAAGGCCAGCCAGGGCTTTGATGCTTTAGATAAAGAAATTGAAGGCATGAAAACCAGTTCCAGTGTTGCGTCTCCTGAATGATCGTTGCTTTCAATATTTCTTAGCATCTTTATTTTTCACCACTTTTGGGGAACTTCTGGCACAGAGTGCTGGAGTCCCACAGTGGTTTTTAAAACCAACCTCTCATAGTAAATATTACTATGGGGCCAGCCTTGCCACAACTGGCACGCTACGGGGTAGCATTCATGTTGAAAGAGGGTTCAAAATCTTTAATCAAGAAATATGATGATGGGCTTGGTTTGTTGAAGTCATGGCCGAAATCAGTGTTAATCAGGCCCTAAAGAACTCAATCATTAAACATCGATGGTATGATCAAACTAATCACCATCACTGTACACTGGCGGAGTATAGGATCAAAAAATAAAATAGAATTTTAATCCAGGATCATATTATGGGCCAAAAAGACCACCAAATCATTCTAGGAAAAGGGACTGACGAGACCTTAAAACTATCTGTTAAGACCTTACAACGTCATTTTGCCTGTTTTGGTTCATCGGGTAGCGGTAAAACTGTTTCCAGCCCCGTTAATGCTGGTACCCATGTTTCTATCTGGCGGCACTCTGCTGGAAGGCTCCCATATTACTGTTCAGCGGTGACTGGATACTTCAGTCAATTGTTTTTCGATAATAAATTATTTTAAGTTTTACAATCAGTCCATTGAATATAGAATATCTTCATTTAGACTTTCGCCTCTTAGCCGGGATTATTTTTTTAGGTTATGTGGAGTAATTTTATCAATACATGAGGCTATTATTTCCTACCCTGTTTCTCCTTATCGTTTCCTGCATACCCAGAAACGTACCCAAAACAGTTGCGCTCCCGGAATGGATCACTCGGCAGCCATCCGATAATAATTACTGGTATGGTGTGGGTACTGCGGATTTAAACACCGGTGATGATCCCCATCTGGCTGCCCGCCAGAGGGCCCTGTCTGAAATCGCTGAGCAACTCCAGGTCAATATTCAGTCAGAACTTGTAGATGTGGTAGAGGCCGCCAATACAGAGGTCAATGAATTTACCAGGTCCATAATTAAAACCAGGGTCAATGCCAGTCTGGATTTTGTAGATTATGCAGATAGTTACCGCAGCAGCCAGATGTACTATGTACTGGCTAGATTGAATAAAAAGAGTTATTTTGAAAATTTGGCCCGTGAAAAACGCCAGGCGGAGGAAATAGCCGGCGACTTGATCCGCAGTGCGGCGCAGGAATTAACCGGAACCACATTTTCGAGCCTGGCCCTGGCCGTGGAAACAATCAGCCCCTACCTGGATCAATCTCCCAGTATAGAATATCCTTTTGGATCGGGAAAATCACAGACTATTTACCGTGTCGCGGCCAAAATGCTCCGAAATTTTAATGATCGCATTGACCTGCGACTGGAACCGGCGGTCATTAATATCAAACCATTTGTAAACGATGAGCAGCGCATTGGTGTTAAGGCTCTGGATAAAAAAACAGGTTCAGCAATTGGTGGTATTTCTGTTATGATGAGTGTGCCTGACCATCCGGAAAATGAGCTGCTCATAACGGATAAAAATGGACAAACTTATTGCCAGCTGCAGCCGGCAAGATCCCGTGCCGGCAGTTATACCATTATTTTTAATGTTGATTATTCGTCCATGCTGAAAAGCGAGGCCCTATCCCTGATAAAACTGGTGCCAAGGAAGTTCCCGGTGAAAGTAACCATCCTGGCACCCAGCATCGTATTGACTGAAGCAATCACTAATTTGGGGAAGCAGGTAGCCTACGATCCTTTCCCAGAATCTATCAAGGGTTGTTTCGAACAGGGTTATTCTGCTGTATTTGTGGAAAATGAATCTGCGGCGGACCTGCGATTGACCCTGGCTGTAGCCACTGAACAGCGACGGGAACGGCTGAGTGAAAAATATCCATATTTTCTTTTTGCGACCGGCACTCTGAGTCTTGTAAATGTTGCCACAGGTGAAGAGATAATGAATGTTTCCCTGGGCGAGCAGAAGGGTGCTGACTTTCATTCTGCCCAGCGGGCGGGAATGGCTGCCATTACAAAACTGGAAAAGAGCATGGATCTTCCTTTTTGCCAATAAAGAACGAAATGAAAATGGTAATTATTTTCCGCATATATATCCTAATTTTACTCATGACCACAGGACAACTTTCAGGAGCAGGTTTGCAGTTTATCATTGATTATCCCAGGCAGGATAAGGAGGGAGTAGTAGAAGGCCGTGTGCTGCTGCTATTGAGCCAGAACGATGAAAAAGAACCCCGATTCCAGATTTCTGATAAAAGTACTACGGGTTTTGTATTTGGCTTGGATGCAATTGGTAAACAGGCGCCTGAAGGTGTTACCATTGATAACAATATATTTGGCTACCCGGTCTCAAGCCTTGATGACATACCGGCAGGCGAATACTGGGTGCAGGGCCTGATCCATCAATACGAGACTTTTGATCTTAAAACAGGCCACCGGGTTAAACTGCCCATGGATCGCGGGGAAGGTCAGCGGTGGCACTCTGCCCCGGGGAATTATTACAGTACGCCCAAAAAGATTAACCTGGATCCCAAAAAGCGAAAAACAATTAAAATCACCCTGGACCAAGAAATACCTGCCATAGAACCACCGAAGGATACTGAATATATAAAACATATCAGGATCCAAAGTAAACTGCTGAGCGAATTCTGGGGACGGCCCATGCATCTCGGTGCCCATGTGCTGCTGCCCCAGGGATATGATGAGCACCCGGAAGCCAGGTATCCGCTGATGATCTTCCATGGCCATTTTCCCAGGGATTTTGGCGGTTTTCGGGTTGAAACTCCGGATCAGGATCTGGAGCCGGAATACAGCGAACGTTTTCAGGTGGAAGGATATAACCGCATTGTCCAGGAGCATGATCATCAGTTTTACAAGGACTGGACAGGGAAAGATTTCCCCAGGGTTATCGTTATTGAGATCCAGCACGCCAACCCCTATTACGACGATTCCTACGCGGTGAATTCCGCCAACCTGGGTCCATACGGGGATGCCATCACCTATGAATTAATTCCTTATATAGAACAACAATTTCGAGGTATCGGGGCCGGCTGGTCCCGGTTTTTGTACGGCGGTTCCACCGGCGGCTGGGAAGCACTGGCGGCACAGGTATTTTACCCCGATGAATACAACGGCTGCTACGCCGCCTGTCCGGACCCCATTGATTTTCGGGCCTACTGCTTAGTGAATATTTACGAAGATAAGAATGCGTACTTTACGGGCCCGGCACACCGGCCCGTTGCCCGACCCGGTCACCGTAATTACCTGGGCGAGGTCAATGCTACACTGCAGCAGATGAATTACAGAGAACTGGCACTGGGCAGCAATAGCCGCTCCGGAGCTCAATGGGATATCTGGCAGGCAGTATACAGCCCTATGGGAGCCGATGGCTACCCGCAGCCGCTGTGGGATAAACTAACCGGTGAGATTGACCCAAAAGTCGCAGACTACTGGCGGGAGAACTACGACCTGCGCTACATCCTGAAAAGGGATTGGGCTGAACTGGGGCCCAGGCTGGAAGGGAAGGTCCATGTGTATTGCGGCGATATGGATAACTATTACCTGAATAACGCTGTTTATCTCATGGAAGAATTCCTGAAATCCACAACCGATCCATATTATGGCGGGGAAGTGGATTATGGCGACCGGGCCGAGCATTGCTGGAACGGGGACCACACCCGACCCAATGCCACATCAAGACTGCGCTATAATCAGATGTTTATCGCCAAAGCAGTAGAGCGCATGGAAAAATCCGCACCTGCGGGGGCAGATCTGACCAGCTGGCGCTACTAGCTCGACCAGAATGATTAAGAATATTATGAAGGCATCCAATATGAACAGATTAATATTGATTTATATTCTTTATTTATTTTGCGACTTTGCTCTTTTCGCTGAAGAATTGCAAACTCCGAAAGTTTTCCTGGGTTATGACCTCGGGGAAAAATTTACCTATCACCACCGCGTTATCGATTATTTTGAACATGTGACTGATGCAGCAAATCATGTAAACCTGGTTCGTTATGGAAATACATATGAAGGCCGCCCCCTTGTGTATGCAGTTATTACCCATCCCAGCAATAAAAAATCCATTAAAACCATTCGTACCAACCATCTCAAAAGATCTGGATTAATGCAGGGGCAAGAAACCCGGCAGAACTTGGTTGTGGTCTGGCTGAGTTATTCTGTCCATGGCAACGAATCCAGCAGTACAGAAGCGGCCATGAAAACACTGTATGATTTTGCGGATATAAATAACGAAAACACAATGGACTGGCTTAAAAAGACGGTTGTAATCATTGATCCCTGCATCAATCCGGATGGACGCGATCGTTATGTACAATATTACACCATGACCGGAAATCATCCACCGGATGTGAATTCACTCACCAGGGAACACCAGGAGCCGTGGCCCGGAGGCCGCACAAATCATTATTATTTTGATCTGAACCGGGACTGGAGCTGGCAATCCCAAATTGAAACAGTAAATCGTGTGGCGGAATACAACAAATGGATGCCTCACATTCATGTGGATTATCACGAACAATATCATAATGAACCCTATTATTTTGCTCCTGCTGCGAAACCCTATCATGAAAAGATTACAGCCTGGCAGCGGGAACTCCAGGTATTAATTGGAGAAAACCACGCCCGGTATTTTGACAAAGAAAACTGGCTCTATTTTACCAGGGAAGTATTCGATCTTTTATATCCGGGATACGGTGACACCTACCCGATCTATAACGGCGCCATCGGTATGACCTATGAACAGGGGGGAGGCGCACTTGGCGGACTGGCTGTCAAAACTTCAGACAGGGATACACTCACCTTAAAGGAAAGAGTGCAGCACCATTATATAACCGGACTTTCCACCGTCCAGACTGCACACTATTATTCAAAGAGAATCATTAGCGAGTTTCAGAAATATTTTGCCCGGGGACGCAAGAATGACAAGGAAAAATTTCATGCTTTTGTGGTGAACAGCAGCAATTCTCAGGATAAGGTTGATGATCTGCTGAACTGGCTCGATTATCATGGTATTGATTATGGTGTGCCGGAGAACAGCCGTTCCCGTGGTCAACAGGGCTTTAATTACAGGACACAGAAGGCGGAACAGTTCACCCTTGATGGTGATGATATTGTGATTCCCGTGGCCCAGGCCAAGTCTGTGCTAACCTATGTCATGTTTGAGCCCAACACCATATATACGGATTCTTTGACTTACGATCTTACCGCCTGGTCTATACCCTACGTTTACGGCCTGGATGCCTATGCTGTAACCATGCCCATAAAAATTGGAAAAAGGAAGGAAAAACCGGCCATAATAATAGAATTGAACCCTGAAGAGAAACCCTATGCCTATGTCCAGAAATGGGAAAGTATCCATGACCTGAAATTTCTGGCAGACCTGCTTGTTCATAAAGTGGTACTTCGGGTAGCTGAAAAGCCATTTGAAATCGGGAAAAACAAGTTTGACCGTGGATCGCTGGTTATCACCCGCCGCGGTAACGAAAACCTGGGTGACCGGTTCGATAAAGTTGTGGCTGCTGCGGCAAAGAAACATCAAAGGAGCGTTTTTTCGGTGTCATCGGGCCTGGTGAGCAGCGGAAAGGACTTTGGTTCTGAAACGATGAGGGTAGTCACAGCGCCAAAAGTTGCACTTCTTTCTGGAGATGGTGTCAGCAGCAGAAATTTTGGGGAGATCTGGCATTATTTTGAGCAGCAGATAGAATACCCGGTCTCTGTCTTTCATGTACATCAATTCGATAAAATTCCGCTCCATGATTTTGATGTCCTGATCATGCCGGAAGGAAATTATACAAAACTTTTCAAGCAAGTGACTGTACCTAACAATGCAGTGAAAAAAGACCTAAAGTCGGTTGCACCGATTCAAAATAAACCGCCATCGGAATTGCTGACCTGGATCAAAGCCGGGGGCAGGCTTATTCTGGTGGGTTCGGCCATGGACAAATTCGTGGATCAGAAAGGTTTTGGCCTGGTAAAGTATGAATCCGAAACAGCAAAAAAGGCTGCGGAAAAATATGAAAAGGAGAAAAAACTCCAGGACCGCTTACAAAAGTATGACCAACGTGACCGCTATAAATTGCGAGATAAAAATTATGGGTCCATTCTCAAAGTAAAACTCGATAATACCCATCCCCTGGCATTTGGCTACGATAATGATTATTTTACGTTAAAACTGCGGTCCAAGGTATACCCATATTTATCCAAAGGCTGGAATGTGGGTATTGTTGAGAATAATACTGCCCATATGGCGGGTTATATGGGTTCGAGGGTAAAAAAAGAGTTAAAAAATGCCTTGATATTTGGCGTTCAGGATATGGACAAGGGTAATGTAACCTACCTGGGGGACAATCCACTATTCAGGGCATTCTGGTATAATGGCAATGTTTTGTTTGGGAATGCAGTATTTATTGTTGGACAATAAATCAAATATTGTTTTTTTATTGAAGCCGATAAACATACCGGAAGAAACTAAAGAAGATTTTGTTGAAATAATTCCCTGTCTCTATTGTTATTCTATTCTGTTTTTTCGTAAACTGTATGAATTAACAAGGGGTTCGAACATGAAATATCTGACACTCACTATCGCTCTTTTTTCCACAATGCTCTTCGCCAAAGATAATAAAACCACCTTGAAGGTGGAAGGCATGCAGTGCCAGTATTCCTGTACTGGGAAAGTGGCCACAGTGGTTGAAAATATTAAGGGTGTGAAGGAATGTACGGTTGATTTCGAAAAAGGATTTGCCACAGTGGTCTTTGATGAGCAAAAACTGGCTTCAAAAGACATTGTGGATGTTCTAACAGAAAAAACATCCTATAAGGTCAGCGAAATGAAACAGCAGGATACCAAGAAAGAGACCGGCAGTATCTAACTGTTTTTTTCAGTATCAATCATGAAAAAGCCCCATGGATATGGGGCTTTTTTTCTATAAAAATAACAGGGAATATGCTGCTGTTGTACGCTGGCAGGGGTAATTGTATCGCTTGCCGCCACTCGTTTCAACTATCATAGCATGCAGCAATACCGAATTAGGAGCCTATCTGCAGTTGATCTATTCCCTGTAGGTGATTTTCTTTTAAGTTCGCTGGTGTATTTTATCCGTATTTATATTTTTATTTTATACGCTGTCAGTGTCATCCGTGGGCAGAATGTTTTTTTGACAGGAACTGTGACGGACGGAGAATCCGGAAAGCCAATTGATAATGTGAATATTTCTGCAAGTCCGTCAGGGACCGGAACACAGACCAATTGGAAAGGGGAATTCCAATTTTCATTAGTATCTGCAGATTCTATACTGACCGTCCAGCATATTGGATATGAAACATTGAAATTGCAAATCTATGAATTTGAAAATGGAACTGTCCTGGGGTTGCGCCCCCGGGTGATTGAATTTCAGGAAGTAGGAATTACCGGGACCAGCCGCCAGGAATTCCTGCCTTTTGAAACTGAAAACAGTGTTATAGAACTTTCGGCACAGGAATTGACCATTCGCTCCTTCGTGGATGTGGGTGATGCCCTGTTCAGCGAGCAATCTGTTGTGGTGAATGAAAGCATTTCCGGGCAGAAAACAATGTCAATTCGAGGTGCGGCAGCGGAAGAGATGGTCTATATGTACGATGGTGTGCGCATCAACACCATGGGCGATCCCCTGTTTGACTTGTCTGTATTTAATGTATCAGGGATATCGGGGCTGGAAATGGTCCGCGGTGCTCACGAACGGGCCCTGTCCTCCTCCGGTACTGTGAATTTTATCCCGAAATTGAGTTATGGATCTGACGCTTCTTTCGTGCAGCGCCTGGGTACCTATAATTCAGGCAGCTGGGCCGGTGTGGGTTCTATCGGTAATTCCATGATCGGCTTGACCGGCGGCCTGGGGGAAAGTGAATCTGCGCAGGTTTATGAAGGACAGTCTGAGCCCCAGGTTAAAGGATCGAACAATAACCGTTTTCTCCATTTTGGTATGCAAAAAAATAACCGTTATGAATTACGTATTCTGGGTTTGAAAAACAGCCGGCAGAATCTGAATATAAAAACACAGGATTCACTGGGTCTGGATTTTCATACCTGGATCGGAAAGTTAAACGCGTCTCATCCAAACGGGGGTTTCCTGTCTTTTTATTTTCTATCCCAAGTTCAAGATGGCTTTGCCAATTCAACGCTGTACAGGAGCGATAAAAACGGTCGGAATCAGGGCTATGGCTTACAGTTCCACTATCCCATTCTCGCGGCCCAGTTAAACCTGGAAGCAGTAAAAAATGACCTTAATGCCGCCTGGGATACTTCCCTGGGCCGCATTAATATGCAACGGTCCCTATCCATTCTGACAGGTTCATTTGAGCTCTTGGCCAAGAACGCGCCTTCCAGATTTCAGCTGCAGAATATAAAAATTGTTTTCAGCCGTAAAACCATCCAGGATGAACATGGAAAAGAGGATACAATTTTAAATACGGATGTCAACTGGCGTGAAAAAGGCAGCCAGTTCACCCTGTCTTTTTTAGGTCCTTATGCGGATAAACGCATTTTCCTGTATGGCAACCTGGGGGCCAGCTTTAGAATGCCCAGCCTGCAGGAAAGATTTTCATCACAACTCCAGCCGCCTGGAATTCAGCAGGGTGCTTTGGTCCCGGAGCATAAATATACGCGGGAGGCAGGGGTAAAACTGGAAGGAGGTGCATCCCCCCGCGATCTGGATTATACCATGGTCCTGGCGTTATTCAGCTATAACTATGATGATAAAATCAAGCAGGTGCAGTACAGTGGCTCCAGCATCCGGTTTCCTATCAATTATGGACGGGCAGCCATGTCAGGACTTGACGCAAATTTACAATTTTGGTCACCGAAACGAAGTTTTCATACCTTGGTATCATATGCATTTTATCATTTTTCAGACCAAATCGCCTTTCCGCTGCAGCCGGTCAAAATGATCCGCGGAAAATTTCTTTACACCTGGAAAGGATTGGCGGTTGAGTGGGTAGTACGATCGGAAAGTTCCCGCATCTGGACCACCATTTCACGGGAAGGTGAATATTTTGACAATCGACTGGAGCCAATGATGACCTACGATGCATATACATCCTATCGATTTATGGTAAGGAGTATCAGCATAACCATTGGCATTTCCGGCAGGAACCTGACCAATAACGCCCAGGTCCTGGAAGGTATTTCTATTTATGACCGCAGAGCGTATGTAACCACGGAAGTGCAATGGAATTGAACCGGCCCTTTTATTTCCTGATGGTGCTGTGCGCTATCCATTCCTGCACTACAAACCCATTCTGGGATGATGCGGCGACCCGGGAATTAAGAATCGACGGTTATGTGCTGGCGGAGGGTAAGGAAACGGACATACCTGTTTTTGTATGGGCCGATATATTGAATATCCATGCAAAAACTGATGCAGATGGATATTTTTCACTGCCCGTACATCAAGCACAGACTCCTAGCGGCAATATCAATGGGCCGATGCAGGTGTATTTTTATATTCATAATTATATCCTGGATTCGGCAACTGTGTTTTTCACAGATGGAAAATTCTCCAACGAGCAGACAGATTTTTCCAATGACGGCGAATTGACAGAATCCATCACTCTGAAAAAAATTGTATCTGTCGATTCCTATTGTTTGTCCTGCAGACAGGGCCAGCCGCCAAGCATCAACCTGAATTATGAAGATTCTCTTACCTTCATTTTTGCCCTGGATCTCCATCGTAACTCCAGGATCAGTGCCTATAAAAAAGTTCTATCCCAGCAGGAGTACCTGCCTTCAGGAGTTCTTTTCAGGAATGTGAGCGATGGCTTTATGTATATATACCGGTTGACCAATGACCGGATCATTCCATTAGATTATGTCCAGGATGAAAATATTATCATTCGTTTTGACATCGATCATGATTCCCTGCAGGTCCACAGCGGGCCTTACGAGGTCATTCCATTTTTCCTGGTGAATCAAAATACAATACCCCTGGGATTAATAGATGCCCTGGGCGGGGAATCATTATTCGAAATTGGTGAAGAATATTTGCAGCTGCCAATCGACTTTAAATATGATACGCTGCAGATATCAAATTAAGTCAATTTTTACAATATTATAATTTCAGAGCCGGAGATGAAAACGGTAAGTTCGCCTGCTGAATTTTAAAATTTTGGAGAACTTATGTCAGAAAATATACATGAATTCACAGACCAATCATTTGACACAGACGTCGTTCAAGCGGATCTTCCTGTGCTCATAGATTTTTGGGCTGACTGGTGTGGCCCGTGTAAAGCTATCGCCCCTACCATTGAGGAAATTGCAGGTGATTATGCCGGTAAGGTGAAAGTGGGCAAGCTCAATGTGGATCAGAACCAGAATACGGCCATGCAGTATGGTGTGCGCAGCATACCTACGCTGCTGATCATGAAAAGCGGTGAAGTGGTCAGCCAGATTGTCGGTGCTGTACCGAAGGAGAATATTACCAAGGCACTCGACGAGATTTTGTAAAACAATATTCAATAACGAAAAGGGAAATGAAACGGAATATTATCATCATTGGATCTGGCCCGGCGGGACTCACAGCCGCCATTTATGCAGCCAGAGCAAATCTGCAGCCTCTAGTTTTTGAAGGCTCGCAGCCAGGCGGTCAATTGACAATTACCACCGATGTGGAAAATTATCCTGGATTTCCGGAGGGTGTCATGGGCCCGGAGCTCATGGATGCATTCAGGAAGCAGGCTCAGCGTTTTGGTGCTGATTGTCAATTTAAAATGGTGGAGAAAGTTGATCTGTCCACCAGGCCGTTCAAAGTATGGGCCATGGATGAAGAATATTCCGCTGAAGCGATCATTATTTCTACCGGAGCCACGGCGAAATTACTGGGACTCGATTCAGAAAAAGAATTGATGGGTTACGGTGTATCTGCCTGTGCCACCTGTGATGGATTTTTTTTCAAGGAAAAAAAGGTTCTGGTAGTTGGAGGTGGTGATTCCGCCATGGAAGAAGCCATTTTTTTAACAAAATTCGCATCTGAGGTCTGGATTGTTCATCGCAGAGATGAATTCAGGGCATCGAAGATCATGATTGATCGGGCAGTGTCCAATCCAAAAATTAAGGTGCACTGGAATTCTATTCTTGTTGATATCCTGGGAACCCGGGAGGACGGCGTTACCGGCGCCAGGCTCCAGGATACAAATACAGGTGCAATACGTGAGGATTCCTGTGAGGGTATTTTTATGGCCATAGGCCATCTGCCCAACTCCCAGCTGTTTACAGGGTATCTGAATATGGATCCAGCCGGATATATTAAAACCGGACCTGTGGGCACGGCCACCAACGTGGAAGGTGTATTTGCCTGTGGTGATATCCAGGACCATGAATACCGCCAGGCCATCACGGCTGCCGGCTCTGGATGCATGGCAGCCATTGATGCCGAACGATGGTTAGATATCCAATACGCCTGATCACTGAATAATAATTTCCCTTTTCCTCGGGTCATATCCCGGAAAGGAAAAGAAAATGACGCAAACAAAACGCCTGATATTCAGGATTAAGGGTCTTGAAAAATCTTTTGGATCTCATCAAACTGTCAATATCGGAAAACTGGATATTCATCCGGGGACCATTTATGGGATCATTGGGAATGTGGGCAGCGGAAAAACAACCCTGCTCAATCTTCTGGCTGGAAATGTAAAACCAACCAGCGGATTTCTGTACTATGACAATAATCCTTATGAAACAAACTGGCTTGGAAAAATAGTCCCGAACAGCGAAATATTTTTTGCCGGAAAAACGGGAATTCTTAATTCAAGTAAATCTGTTGCCTCCTTCATCACTAATCAGTTCGGGAATAAAAAGAATGTGGTGCAAAAACGGTATTTCAGTAAGGGCGGTTTCCAGAATATCTGGGAAAGGAATCTTTCAAAATTAACAAATGGAGAGTTACACTGGCTGGGTATGGTGCTGGCCATTGAAAGTGACCCCCGGGTGCTGCTGATTGATGATTATGGGATCTATTTTGATTCATCCATGGAGAATAATTTTCGATCCCAGTTAATAAGCATGAACCGCAAGTTGGGCACCACCATAGTCCTGGCGGCTCCCAGCGATATCCATCTAGGAAAATTTTCTTCGGTCCTGGTTTACCTTGATAACGGCCATATCTCCAGAATTCGCCCGGGTCTCACCGGAAAACCAGGCAAGAAACGCCGGCGCCGATCCCGTTAAGTATATCGCCGGAATCGAAATGAATATTTTCCAAACCATTCCTTGTGAAATACTAATTTCAGATCGGACATGAAAGAAATATTCAAAGAAGTCGAAAAAATATACAGTTCAAAACACCTGCTGGTGGTTGGGGATGTGATGCTGGATAAATACATCTGGGGCACCACAGACCGAATTTCGCCGGAAGCACCCGTGCCCGTTGTTCATATTGAAAATGTGGATTACCATGCTGGAGGGGCAGCCAATGTGGCTCGGAATATCAGCGGACTGGGAGGCAGGGTATCCCTGGTAGGCCTGATTGGGAATGACTCAACTGGGTCCACCCTGAAAACGATCCTTGCTGCGGATGACCTTTCCGATCATTACCTGGTATCGGACCCCAGGAGAATAACAACGGTGAAAACAAGAATCATTGCCCAGGGCCAGCATGTAGTCCGGCTGGATGATGAAGATAATGCAATGGCGAGTGTAGATACCACTGCAGCACTTAAAGAAATCATGACTCCATTACTTGGAGAGGTGGACGGTATCCTGTTTCAGGACTACAACAAAGGTGTGCTCTCAGCAGAATTGATTTCCTGGGTCTTAGCCCGGGCAAATGAAAATTTCATCCCTGTCTATGTGGATCCTAAAAAACATTATTTTTCCAGTTATCAAGGTGCCCGGTTATTTAAGCCAAATTATGCAGAGTATTTGTCTGTTATTCGTACCGGGGCAGATTTGGAAACTGCTGGCGAGGCCTACCGGAAAGAGAATGAATTTGAAGTGCTGTTGATTACCCGCGGGGCAGATGGAATGTCTTTGTTCCAAGATGGTAATTATATCCGGATTCCAACCCGGGCCCGGTCTGTACATGATGTTTCCGGCGCGGGTGATACTGTGATTGCAGCCTTTGCCCTGAATGATGTGTGCGGCCTGGAGCCAACCGACTCGGCAATGCTTGCAAACCTGGCGGCAGGGAAAGTTTGCGAGGCAGTGGGTGTGGTACCTGTTACGAGTCATTCCTTAATGGAAATTGTTGACCACTATCAAGAATAACCGCCTGTTTAATGGCCATCAGCTTCAGGATCTATCTTTTTATTTTATTATCAGCTATTACCATCATGAATGCCCAGCCGGACTCCAGGTTCAGACCGTTTGACTGGGTGCTTTATCGTGGTGCAGGCTCCATTACATCGATTACAGAAGGATACTCTTATGCCTATGTGGGAACCGCCACAGGCGGTATCCATCGTTTCAGTCTTTTTGGTAATGATTTTTCAGAACCTGTCACCGTTGCCCAGGGCCTGAAAAATAATGCTGTTACGGCAGTGCATTTCGATCATCAAACGGGTATCATCTGGACGGCGACCCCGGACCATATCCAATATTCCTACACCCGGGAAGGAGACTGGCGTAGTATTCCGCTCCTTGAAACTGGACTTTCAAGGTTTGATAGAATTCAGCGGATCGGATCCTCAAAAAATTATATCTGGCTCCAGGGAAAATCCATTTATGTCAAGCTGGATCATTCATCTGGTATAGTCGCTGGTATATTCCCCTTTCCTGATGAAATAAAAATTCAATGGAGCAGTGGTCCCTATGGAGATGATCGGTCCCTGGAAGAAATATTGATGAATTATTCAATCATGTCAGGCTGGATGCTCACGGGAGACCATTTGATCGATCCTCTGGGACGCACTGTGGATATTATAACCGGGCTGGCGGGTCGGCACGGCGATGTCTGGATTGGCTGCAGTGACGGTACACTGCTGCAGGGTAAATCTGTTTCAGAAATTTTTTATCCCATATCCACAGGGTCATTTGGAGTGGATGTTGGGGGCATGACCCTGACGGATGAATTCCTGTGGCTCGGCGGGCTGGATTATGTATCGGGGAAAGGGGTATCGTGGTTGAATTTATATTCAGGGGAATCGTATACTTTTGAGTTTGACGCAGTAGTAAATATGTCCCCCACACCCATTTACTCCATCTGGCACAGTGATCAAACGATCTGGGCAGGCGGCCACAAACTGGCCCTGGTATACGATAAAGGAGATAATTATTGGCGAACTCTGGGAGTGGAACGGGGTGTTCCCGATGGCAAAGTGTGGGATATTGTCGGTGATTCCAGCCACGTCTGGATGGCATCTTCGAACGGTATACGCAGATTAAACCAGGACTCCTGGAGGGAAGAGCCTCTTGGCTTTGAATATTTATTTCAGGGTATACCGGTATATGATCTAGATCAAACGGATGGAACCGTCTGGATTGGCAGCCGCTCGGGCCTGTTTATTTTCAACCAGGTCCAGCCTCAGCTCAGAAATGCGTCAGAACTGGGCAGAAAAGAATTTGCAGGAACGATGTACGGGGTCAAGGCCGTAAAAGAGTTTGAAGGCAGTATCTATGCCTGCTGCGATTTGGGTATCGTTAAATTTGACCTGTCAGAGATGGTATGGGAATTGTTATTTCCAGCAGCGTATTATCACAGTAAGATTGTCCATGCTATGGCGGTAAACAGAAAACATATATTTTTAGGAACGGAAGAAGGTCTGGTCCGTATCAATAAGAAAACAGGATTTATTCGTGAATATTTTTTCCCCTTTATTGGCCAGGTAAATAAACTGGAACTGAAAAAAAATATTATCTGGATGGGAACAACCAACGGACTGCTGAAATTTAAATGGACAAGAGAAAGCTGATATATTTTTTCATGATTGCCCTGTTCTGCAGTGCAGGCTTAGCAGACCAGACTCGTGCTGGAAACAGGCGGAAAAAAGCACAGGGGAATGTTGAACGGTTTGTTTTGGCACCATTTTCACATGCGGTCCACATGGACAGTATTAAAATCATCACTTTCATTGAAATTCCCTTTTTCGCCCTCCAGTTTATCAAAACGGGGGACCAGTTTACGGCTTCCTATGAAGCATCCATCGCCCTGCAGGATAAAAAAGGGAGGGAAATCGGGCATAATATCTGGACGGACTCCATTACCGTTACTTCCTATACAGAAGCAACATCAATCGTAAAAAATCGTAAACATTTTACTTCATTTATCGTTCCCAAAGGCCAGTTCGAATTGTTGGGTGAACTGCAGGATGCCGATACACGGAAACGGGGTACGCAGAAACAAAAATTAGATTTTAGGAAGTTAAATGACAATCCGTCCCTGATAAATCCTACTTTCCTGTTGTCATTGGCAGGGGAGTGGGGGTTTGAAAAGGACTTGATCCCCACCCGCGGTCATCGTGTGCGGGAGATTGGTGCCGGGGTCCATCTCTTAATATCAGGATTCGTTGAAACAAAGCCTTATGAGATTAAAGTGCAAATTGCAGACCTGAAGAAGACTGAATTGCATATAGATACCCTGTCCGGGGATGGGCAAAATGGATATTTCTCGCAATCTATTTTTATCACTTCAGAACAGTTGGAAGGGCTGAAAAATGATATTTCCATCAAACTGGAACAGGAGGGACGAACTGCCAAAAGGGAAATAACATTTTCAACCTATAAGCCGGGTGTCTCCAATTTTGTAGATGATTTAGATCGGGCTATGAAACAGATGAAATATATTCTGACCAATGAGGAGAGAAAGCACCTCAAAGGGAAAAGCCGTAAGGAAAAGAAACAACTTTTCTATGATCTGTGGAAAGACAGGGACCCGACGCCGAAAACCGAATATAATGAATTGATGGAAGAATATTATGGCCGGGTCTGGTATGCCAATGAGAATTTTGATGCCTGGGCCCCAGGTTGGGAAACAGACATGGGCATGATTTATATCCTTTTTGGACCTCCAGACGAGATCCAGCGGTCCAATCCCACCGCATCCAACCCGGCCATGTACCAGGTATGGCATTATTACCGTCTAAGTAAACAGTTTGTATTTAAGGATCAAAATGGATTTGGAGATTACCGGCTGGACAGTCCCTTTATTGGAGCAGGATTTTAATGTTAGACCGTTTCTCGCACAGCAGTATTCAAACCTTTAAAAAATGTCCGGCACAATTCAAATTCCGGTATATTGATAAGATTCATAAAAAGGATGAAGGAATCGAAGCCTTTTTGGGTAAGAGGGTCCATGAATCAATTGAATACCTGTATGAGCGGGTCAAATCAGGGCATACGCCGCTGTTAGATGAAATTCTGAAAGTGCATACATCCCTTTGGAAGGAAAAGTGGCACCCTAGAATTGCCATTTTTCATGAACATAAAACACCCCGGGATTATTTTTCCCTGGGAGAGGAATGTATTGCCCGGTATTACCGCACCCATCATCCATTCAAACAGAATGTTAT
>UINC01001105.1_pt1 | contig 23994 bp, 20 predicted proteins | sample 5385821 | NCBI WGS metagenome assembly UINC01 (sample SAMEA4666929, study PRJEB26691) | marine metagenome | isolation source: Pacific Ocean | place: Pacific Ocean | collected 2011-10-13 | reverse complement strand
GTTCAGTTCACCAAGCGTGGTCGGTCGCACAGAGAGGGTAACAAAAATGAGCGCGGAGAGGGTGCCCCCCCCCTCCGCGCTCATTCTTGTCGTGCTAGCGTATCGTCCTAGCGTATCGTCCTAGCGGGGACGGCCACACAAGTCCGTAAGCGGGCATCGATTGTAGTCGACAATAACGCGATCCAAGGTCTGCACCCACTTGGCGGCTTCTGCTGTGCCGGAGCCAAAGTCGAACGTCATAATGGCTGTACCGTCGGTCATAGTATCTGCGGTAAGCGTCAGGTCGTCACCGGAGCGGACGAACGACCAAACCCCATTCGTCGAATTAGCTTCGTTGATTATCATCACGTCGCCGCTCGTGGCTGCCTTGCAGTACTCGATCTCTGCTGCCGCGTCCACGCAGTACGTTTCCAGCGGGTACAGAGAGGCATCTTTCCAAATTCGAGGAAGAGATGCGAGCTCGGGCTGGTTCGTAGCCAGGGTGTCGGGATAGTTGATAACCGACAACATGGTGCCGTCGTCGTACAAGAAACGCCACGCGTCGACGACACCGTCTTGCTCGACGGGGTCCCCTGCAGTACCGGCAAGCATGTTCACGACGGTATTGGGAGATGCTACCTGCGTGACGGTCCACGTTTGGACCGACCAGGTGCCCCTCAAGTCAAGCATTTCTGGGTTGATTGCTGTTGAGTCACCGCACGCGGTCATCAAAATCATGGCCAGCGGGAAAATCGTCAGACGTCTGTTTCTCATCGTCCCCTTCCTTTCTTGAAGAAGTTCCTTACAACTATATCCCTTTTGCCCCGTTGCGGCGAGTACGCACATACCCCGGCAACTTATAGGGCGCGAAAAGGAGGCCGTCAAGGGCGCTCCTAGGTTGGGCGAATGACTGCGTTGTGATAGGACTCGCCGGCACCGCGCATCCTGTCAGAAGACGGGGACGCCTATAATGTTAGAAGAAGGGCCAACTCCTGCCAAGTGGAGGGTGGTCATTGAGCCCCGGCGAGGGATTTGGAGGGGGCCGCGCTCCCCTCCGCGATCGTCGTGGCAGTGGTGGTCAGATGTCTGAATTTCATTTGTATCCGTCCCTTTGATTAATGAGAGTTCTCATAACAAGTATGTCTATGGAGCAGCGACTGCCGTGAGTACTTTCTTGGCTCACCGCGGTGCACCGCGGAAACACGTGGACGCGGCGAGACGCTCTTCGCCGGCAAACGCTTCCTGAGTGCGACGCGAGCAACGTGCCGTGATCCCTGCCCTTGCCGAGCTGGGGGTCGATGGCTTGGATGTGGTATGGACCATCCCAGACCTACCTTCGCGCGCGCCTCTAACAACGACGGGGGGCCCCTATCGCTGACCGTCGCGTCGTAGTGGTCGGTGGTGGCGTGATCGGCGTGTGCTGCGCCTATTTCTTGGCCAAGCAGTCGGCCGAGGTGATCCTGGTGGAGCGCGGCGAGATTGGTGGAGCTGCTTCGTTCGGCAACGCCGGATCAATCGCGCCCGGGCATCCACCCCTCAACAAGCCGGGCAGAATCCGGCGCTCGCTCCTGGATCTTCTCAACCCCAAGAGCCCGCTTTACATCCCGGTTCGATGGGATCCCGGCCTGTTCCGGTGGCTGTGGACGTTCCGAACGTTCTGCACCGACCACCACCTGGCGGCGAGTATGGAGGCGTTGGCACCGCTCGGGCATGCCTCTCTCGACCTGTTCGACGGCCTGGTAGCATCCGAGAATCTTGCCTGCAACTACGAGCGTAGTGGCTACTATGAGATCTGCCGTACGAAGGAGGGACTGGTTGAAGCGGCACATGACGCTTCCATGATGCGGCAATACGGCTATCACCCCCGGGAAATGTCCGGAGATGAATTGAGGGAGATCGAGCCCGCCATTCTGGAGAGTGTCGTGGGTGGCGTTTTTTTCCCGGAGGCCGCGACATGCGACCCTCATCGGTTCGTCCTCGAGCTGGCTGACCGATCGGTTCGCCGCGGAGTTCGGATCGAAACTGGGCGCGGCGTCTCGGAGGTCCTGAGTACCGGGAGCGCCGTAAAGGGTGTGCGTCTCGAGGACGGGAAGATCCTCGACGCGTCGGCGGTGGTGCTGGCAACGGGATCCTACAGCGCGAGCCTGACGAAAAAATTCGGACTCCGCCTCCCGGTACGCGCGGGAAAGGGGTACCACCGGGATCTGGAGCTCGAGGACGCCAGCGCCCGCCTACTGGATGTTGCGTGTATTCTTGCCGAGACGTCTGTATTTTGCACGCCCATCGCGGGGTTCACACGGTTGGCCGGAACCCTCGAGTTCTCGGGGGTCAACCACGAGATGCGACCGCGACGCCTGGAACAACTGACCCTCGCGGCGGAGGATTACCTCCATGGTGTTCAGGGCGCTGTGATCCGCTCGGAATGGTGCGGGCTCAGACCCTGTACTCCGGACGGGATTCCGTACGTGGGTCCGGTCCCGGGGCAGTCCGGGCTCTTTGTGGCTACAGGGCACGCCATGCTCGGGCTGACGCTGGGTCCGGTGACCGGAAAACTGATCGAGGGGTATGTGTCGGAGGGACGTACGTCACTTCCCGCGGGTGCCCTCGGCCTCGAACGGCTGTAGTGAATGGCTCGAAGGGTTTCGTTTAGCGGGATCGTGGTTTTATCGTTTTCAAGGGTAGCACTCCTCCATGCAGGAGAGCAGTGCCCCTCTACGCAGGAGAGATGAGCGTCACATGACCCCTTGGGTGAAGCGGCTTTTGGTGACGAATGTGATCGTGTTCCTGGTGGTGCAGCCGGGAACGCTCCTGTACGCCCTCCTGACTCTGTTCCCCCCAGCCGTCGTGGGGCTCGACCAGGTCGACGTTTTGGGATTCAACGGGGCCTTCATCCCGGACATACCGTTCAGACCTTGGACGCTCTTCACGTACATGTTTTTGCACGCGGGTTTCATGCACCTGCTCTTCAACATGGTCGGACTTTTCTTCTTCGGACCGCGCCTCGAAGCGCGGTTGGGTTCGAGAGGATTCCTGGGACTCTACTTCCTGAGCGGTCTCGGCGGCGCCGCCTTTACATTCATCAATTTCGGCGCTCCTGTCGTGGGCGCGTCGGCGGCGGTTTACGGCATCATTATCGGCTTCGCCATGTATTGGCCACGGGAGTTGATCTACATCTATGGGATTGTGCCAGTGCAAGCTCGTTGGCTCGCAGCCTTCGTCGTGGCCGTCAGCTTGTACAGCGGGTTCTCGGGATCGGCCGACGGCACGGCACACTTCGCCCACCTAGGCGGGCTCGTGGTGGGCGCCTTGTACCTTCGTTTGCGCGACCGGCATTTGGGCAAGGATCTGCGGGATTTCCAGCGCAAGGTCAACCAGACCCCGTCGGTGGAGGGATCGGAGCGCGAAGCTCGAAGACGCTGGGCCTCTATCAACTTGTCGTCGATGCACGAGGTCAACCGGAACGAAGTCGAGGAGCTATTGGCCCGGGTTGATCGGAGTGGGATGCGTGCACTCTCGCTGGAGGAGCGCCGGTTCCTCGATCGCATGTCGGGGGGATAGACGACCCCGTCTGGGCTGATCACTAGTCGTCGGCTGGTTGTGGCCCGGCGCAATCCTGCTCCTCGGATTTCTCAACTTCGCCGTTGCGGCTCTCTTCGGGTTCTAGAAGGTCAGCGCCTTCACCAGCCGGTACATGAACTCCTGGCCTTCGTAGAACGACTCGATGAGAATACGCTCGTCTTGGCCGTGGGCCCGGACGTCGTCCACATCCTCGAAAACCCCGGACACACCGTACGTCGGGATTCCCGCCTGCCGCAGGTAGAGCCCATCTGTCGCCAACGCGCTCATGACCGGGACGACCGGTACGCCCGGCCACATCTCCTCGGTGATCCGCTCGATAGGCTGCAACACCTCGGGTGTGAGGGGTGATGGCGGACTGGGGTTGGGTTGCCCTGCGGCTGTAACCTCCACTGCTGGGCCCGCGAGTTCTCGAAGCGTGAGAAGCACTTCGGCGGGATTTTGGTTCGGGAGTATGCGGCAATTGACCAGGGCACCGGCGGTCTGGGGTAACGCGTTGTTCGCGTGCCCCCCGTTCAGGCGCGTGGCCACGCACGTGGTCCTGAGTCGAGCATTCAGGTGTGGAAACGCCTGTAGGCGACCTGCGGCCCTCTCATTCTCCGGGTTCTCCAGGACGGACCGGATGTCTTCCGCGATGGCTCCACCCTCCACGGCAGCCGTTCCCCGGAAATAGGCTTCGGTGACCTCGTTCAACATGACCGGGAAATTGTACTGGCTGATGCGCGTGAGTACGCTCGCCAGTTCATAGATCGCGTTGTCGTCCCGTGGGAGCGAGCTGTGGCCTCCGGGGTTGGTGGCCCGCAGGTCGAAGTTTTGGTACACCTTCTCACTGGCCTGGACGGAGTTCAGCTGGTGGACGCCGTCCTTCAGGGCTCCGCCGCCTCCCTCGTTGAGCGCATACTCCGCGTCGATCAGATCCCGGCGGTTCTCCAGGAGCCATCGGACCCCGTTGGCCGGGCCGCCCTCTTCGTCGGCGGTGAGGGCCACGATGATGTCACGGTCGGGCACGAACCCTTCTTGCTTGTACCGGATGAGGTTGGCCGTGTAGATGGCCGCTTCGTCCTTGTCGTCGGTTACTCCCCGTCCGTAGTAGTAGCCGTTGCGTTCCGTGAACGTCCAAGGGTCGATGGTCCAGTCGGAGGGGAGGGCCTCCACCACGTCGAGGTGTGCCAAGAGGAGGATGGGTGCCCGACCCGTATCCCGGCCGCGGAGCCTGACGACCAAGTTTGCCTTCCGATCGTTCGGGCCGACGATCTGGACGTCCTCCTCGGAGAACCCGGCGGCGAGAAGGCGACGCGCCATCGCCTCTACGGCGACGGCCGTCCCTTCGGATTCGACGGTATTGATTTCGACGAGTTCCCGGAACAATTCGCGCGCCAATTCCTGATGGGGCTCTAGTCGTAGCTCCTGGCCAGCTACGCTCGCCGCGATCAGCGTGATTGCCGCCGCCAGGCCAGGGAGGCTGCGCCGTATCCTTTCTACCCACATCGACCCTGTCCAGGTAGACCCTATCCAGATCGACATTGCGACCTCTCCGTCATCGGGATCGTCTCGTGCGAAAGTTACTGGGGCTGTCATGGCGCGAGACTGTCGATCCAGGTTCGGGTCGTATCTGCGAGTTCGTCTTGAACGTCGTCATCCGTGCGACCGGACCTCTTCAGCACGTGAAAACCGTGATCCGCTCCTTCGACCAGGTGCAGCGTAGCGCCCTGCGCGAGATCTTGGCAAACCGGCTCGAGCAGATCGAGCTGCGCCAGCTTATCCCGAGTCCCTTGTAGAAAGAGCAGCGGGACGCCGGCTTCCTTCAAGTGGTCACTCCGTTCGATGCCCGGATTCTGGATAGGATGGAGGGGAAAGCCGAAGAAGACGATGCCGCGGACATCCGCGAGAGGTTCCTTCGCGGCGGCCAGGGACGTCATTCGGCCGCCCATCGACTTGCCCCCCGCGAAAAGGGGAAGTCCGTCCGAAAGCGCCGAGGCAGCAGATATGGCCGACCGCACGGTCTTCAGCAGAATGGGTTGAAAATCGGGGCGTCGCCGACCCTGCTCCGTGTACGGAAACTGGTACCGGAACGTGGCGATACGCCGATCGGCCAGGTGATCGGCCAAAGTTTCCATGAAAACATGCCGCATCCCGGCTCCGGCCCCGTGCCCCAGCACCAGCAGGCAATCGGCGTTTGCCGGGCACATGAGCAGGGCCGAGACGACACCCGAGCTTTGCGTCGCCTCGAAACTGTGTTCGGTCGGCTCGATCTTGTGCTCTATTGGTTTGACCTCGTGCTTTACCGTCTCGACCTCTTGGTGGCTCATCTCGTGAGACCTCGGTTGCGACGTGGCGAGGGCGACCAATTGGTTAGGTGCAGGCCTCTACCGCAAGGTTGAGGGGCCCCCGTGTGCATCCGGGGCGGGGACGCGTAAGTTCGACCAGCCAATCATCTCGTTCCGGAGGATACCATGCTTCGTGGAGTCGCTGCTGTTGCCCTGTCCCTCTTAGTCGTCGCTTGCCAACCACCCGTTTCAGAGGCCGATGCCGCGCCACCTGCGATTCAGCAGGCCGCGGCTCCCGAGTATCTGAATCCCAGCGCTCGTTTGCCGTTCTCCGAAGGGGTTCGACACGGAGGTGTGCTCTACTTGGCCGGAAAACTCGGAACGGGCGGTGAGCGTGGAATTCAGCCCGAGACGCGCCGCGCTCTCGAGTCCATCCAGGATGCGCTCGAGCGCTTCGGATCTTCGATGGACCGAGTCTTGAAGTGCACGGTCTTCCTGGCCGATATAGCTGAGTGGGGTGCCATGAACCAGGTTTACACGGAGTTCTTTCCCGAAAACAAGCCGGCTCGAACCGCAGTGGGAGGTTCTGGACTTTCGGGGAATGGCCGCGTGGAAATCGAGTGCATGGCAGCGGCGTGAACGTGAAGGTTCGTCTGACATCGTGACGGAAGGTTCACCCGAGATCGTGACCCTCGGCGGAGGTTGCTACTGGTGTCTGGAGGCGGTCTTCGAGTTGCTCGAGGGCGTCGAGCGCGTGGTGTCGGGCGCCTCGGGTGGGCCGGAGCCGAATCCCACGTACGAGCAGTTGTGCTCCGGCCGTAGCGGGCACGCCGAGGTGGTTCAGCTTCAGGTCGACCCCACGGTCACGAGCTTTCAGGAGATTCTCGGGGTCTTCTTCGCCACGCACGATCCCACGACACTGAATCGTCAGGGGGGTGATGTGGGGCCCCAGTACCGATCGGCGATCTACTACCACTCGCCGGAGCAAAAAGAGACGGCGGAGGCAATGATCGCTGATCTGACCGAAGAGAGAGTTTGGTCCGATCCAATCGTCACAGAAGTCACGCCCTTCGACGCGTTCTACCCGGCCAAGCGCGAACATCAGGAGTACTTTCGTAGAAACGGAAATCAGCCTTACTGCCAGTTCGTAATCAACCCCAAAGTTGCCAAGCTCAGGAAGAAATTCGCACACAGGCTGAAAAAGTGATGACGGTTACGCTCATCACAGGGGCCAGCACTGGCATCGGTGAGGCGACCGCCCTTCACCTCGCGCGGATGGGCCATACCGTCTACGCTTCGATGCGTACGCCCGATTCCTCCGGCGACGTGCTCCGTGCTGCCGCGCAAGAAGAGCGGCTGGATCTCGAAGTCATGAGGCTCGATGTCGACGACTCCACGTCGGTGGCATCCGCGGTGGGCGACGTCATGGAACGTTCCGGCCGGATCGACGTTCTCGTGAACAATGCCGGTATCCTGAAGCTCACGAGCGTCGAGGAGGCCCCCCTCGAGGAGGCCAAAGCCGTCTTCGAAACCAACGTCTTCGGAGCGCTCCGGATGATGCAGGCCGTGCTTCCGGAGATGAGGGAGCAGGGAAGCGGCACGATCGTGAACATGTCGTCCGTAGCGGGACGGCTCGTGAGTCCAGGCCATGGCATCTATGCCGCGACCAAGTATGCTTTGGAGGCTTTGAGCGAGGCGGTCGCCATCGAAACGAGGCGGCTCGGCATCCGAGTCATCGTGATCGAGCCGGGGTTCATTTCGACCCCGATCCTCGACAAAGGTGGTGTGGTCGAGGTGGGTGACGGGCCCTACGCCGTTCATCTAAAGAGGATGCAGTCGCTGTACAGGAACGCTCGTGGGGGCGCTGATCCGCCGAGCGCAGTGGCCGAGGTCATCGCCGACGCGCTCGACGACCCCACCCGGCGCTTTCGTTACATCGCGGGGAAGGACGCTCCACCCGTGCTCAATGGAAGGGCGCGAATGACGGATGAAGAGTGGATCGACATGGGGCGCGAGATGACCGATGAGGAATACTTCGCCGAGAGCGGGCGGCGATTTGGCGCGGACGGGGGTGCAGGGACGGAATAGGCCGTGAGGTCGTCGTTGGATCGACCGCTGATCGTTACTGGGTCGGTACGACAGCTGATGGATCGATGGCAAGATCGTCACCGGTTCCGTACTTGAGGAAAAGCACCGGGACCACCACCATGTTCAGCGCCAGGGACGTGAGGATCCCCCCCAGTACGACGATTGCCATCGGGCTCTGGATCTCGTTCCCGGGCTCCCCTCCGGCGAGTGCCAGAGGCAAGAGAGCCAGCCCCGCGGTGAGCGCTGTCATCATAATCGGGTTCAGCCGTTCCAATGAGCCCTGGATCACGGCTCGGTGGAGCGGCGTTCCCTCATGGAGCAGGTGATTGTAGTGGCTCACCATCAGGATCCCGTTCCTGACGGCGATCCCAAAGAGGGTGATGAACCCGACTAGCGTCGCGACGTTGAGCACTCCGCCGGTGATCCACACGGCGACAACTCCGCCCACCAATGCCAAAGGCAGGTTCACCATGACAAGGAGAACCTGGCGAAGGGAGCCGAATTCGATGAATAGAAGCAGGAAAATAGCCGCCAAGGATAGCAGGCTCATGAGTCCGATCGTGCGCGTGGCCGCACCAGCGGATTCGAACTGGCCGCCGTATTCGATGTAGTACCCGGAGGGTAGATCGACCGCCGCCCGCACGCCGCTTTCGATGTCTTCCACCACGCTCCCCACGTCCCGGCTCGCAACGTTGGACTGAACGACGATCATGCGCTGGACGTTCTCGCGGGAGATGGCGTTGGGGCCCATGTCGAAGCGAACATCGGCCAGAGATCCGAGGGTGACCTGCGGGCCGACGGGTGTATCGATCCTCGCGCGGCGCACCACCTCGAGGCTTCCCCGATACTCAGGCGCGAACCGGACCACGAGATCAAAGGCCCGCTCGTCCTCCAGGACTTGGGAGACTGCCTCCCCCGCGAAAGCAACGTCGATGGCGTCGGCAAGAAACTTGGGCGTCACCCCGTAACGTGCCATGGCGGGCCGGGCCATATTCACCCTGACCTGGGGGACATCTGCCTGCTGCTCCACAGCGACGTCGACCGTGCCTTCGACCGTCTGAATCACACCTTCGATTTCCCGGGCTAGCGCTCGTAGTTCGTACAGGTCGGGCCCGAAGAGCTTCACGGCGATGCTGGCTCGTGTTCCCGAGAGCATGTGATCGATTCGGTGGCCGATCGGCTGGCCTATCGTAATTTCTGTTCCCGGTACCGCGGCCAGGTTCGCACGTAGTTCTTCCAGAACCGCGTCGTAGTCGTAGCCGGCCAACTCTAGCCGCGCATCGATCTCGGCGGCATTTACGCCCTGGGCATGCTCATCGAGCTCTGCTCTGCCGGTACGGCGGGCGGTCTCCACGACTGCAGGATGGGCTAGAAGGGTCTGCTCAATCCGCCGTCCTAGGGCGTCGGACTCGTCGAGGGAGGTGCCGGGCACCGTGAGGGCGCTGATCACGAGCGAGCCCTCCTGGAACTCTGGAAGAAAGGAACGGCCGAGGAACGGCAGGACGGCCAGCGACGCGATCGAGAGTACGGCGGCACCCGTCATGACGGGCCATGGATGTCGGACAACTCGCTCTAAGGTCGTCGCGTAGGATCGCTTCAGCGTTCGGGCCACCCAGCTTTCCTCGTCCGTTTGCATCGCCTTCGACCGAGGCAGAAGGTAGGTGGAGAGCGCAGGAGTGACAGTGAGCGCGACGATGAGAGACGCCAGGATCGAGACGATGTACGCCAGTCCCAGCGGCTGGAGCATGCGGCCCTCGACGCCGGAGAGAAAAAAGAGCGGCAGGAACACGACCATGATGATCAAGGTGGCGATGACGATGCTGGCCAGGATCTCCTTGGCAGCTCCGTAAGCCACTTCGTGAACGGGCCTGCGCTCTTCGGGTGGCCTGTGTTGATTTTCCCGCAGGCGTCGGAACACGTTCTCGACCACGATCACTGCGTCGTCGACCAGTGCGCCGATCGCGATGGCCATGCCCCCCAGCGTCATCGTGTTGATGGTGATGTTCAGGAGCTTCAGCGCCAACACCGATGTGATCAGAGAGAGCGGTATCGCAAGGACGGAAATGAAGGTGGTCCTGGCGCTCCACAGAAAGATGAAGAGGATGACGACGACCAGGATTGCGCCGTCGCGAAGCGCCTCCAAGACGTTGTCCACGGCTGTCTCGATGAAGTTCGCCTGCCGAAAAATGCTTCGGTTGATCTGAATGTCCGTGGGTAGTGTCGACTGGATATCCGAAAGCTCCTGGTCGATTCTGTCCGTGAGCTCCAGGGTGTTCGTGTCGGGTTGTTTCAGTATGGTCAGGATGACGGCCCGTTCGGCGTTGGCCGAGCCTTCTCCGAGCCGGGTGGCGGCTCCGATTCGCACGTCGGCCACGTCACCGATCGTGATCGGCGTCGCTCCCCGCACTGCGACAACAGTCTGCGCGATATCGTCGAGGTCCTGAACTCGTCCGGTCCCACGGATGAGATATTCCTGCCCCTGCTCCATGAACACGCCGCCCGAGGCGTTCACGTTGGAGCCTTCAGCCGCCTGCAAAACGTCCTGCAGACTGACATCGAAGGCGGCCAGCAGGGCGGGGCTGACCAGAACCTGATATTGCTTGACGTCCCCACCCAGAGGAATCACCTGGGCGACGCCGGGGACGGCGAGCAGACGTCGTCGGATGGTCCAGTCTGCGACGGAACGCACATCCGTGTCCGATACCGCACCGGTTCCGGTCACCGCGATCAACATGATCTCACCCATGATGGATGAGATCGGGGCGAGGACAGGGGCACCCACACCCTCAGGGAGTCCCGACGCTACGAGCTGGAGCTTCTCGTTCACGATCTGTCTGGCACGGAAGATGTCAGTACCCCAGTCGAATTCCACCCAGACGATGCTGATGCCTTGCGAGGTGGACGAGCGAACCCGGCGTACACCGGTGGCGCCGTTCACGGCGGTTTCCACCGGGAAAGTGACGAGAGTTTCCACCTCCTCGGGCGCCATCCCATGTGCTTCGGTCAGCACGGTCACCGTAGGGGCAGTCAGATCGGGGAAGACGTCTACCGGCATGCGGACAGCCGTGATGGCTCCGGCGATCAGGAGGAGAGCAGCCGAGACCAATACGAAGAAGTGGTTGTCGATGGACCAGCGGATCAGTTTACCTAGCATCGTCTTAGTGGCCGTGGCCACCGGCGAAGTCACCGCCGGACAAGGAGGCGAGCCGAACCTGATAGGCGCCCACGGTCACGACTCTTTCCCCGAGGTCGAGCCCGGCCAGGATTTCGGTTCGACTCCCGTCGCGGGCGCCCAACGTCAGGACGCGACGCGCGAAGGTTTCGCCACCGGTCTGTATGTATGCCACTGCGGTCCCACTGTCATCGAGGATGGCATCGTTGGGAATGGCGATGCCGTTTGTTACCCCCCCGGTGGGCACACTCGCCTGTGCCAGCTGGCCGAACGTGAAGGGCCCTCTCGCGGATCCAACCTCGAAGACCACGGGCACGGTTCGTGTCTCTGGGTTCATGACGTTTCCGACCGACAGACGCCGCGACGTCTCGAATACTTCGTCCGAGTCCTCGATCGTAAACGTGGCCCGGGCTCCTTCGGGGACATCAGTCGCCGACACGGCCGACATCTGCACTCGGAGCCACGCCGTCGAGGGATCCACGATGGTGAAGAGGGGCTCGCCGGCCTCCACGCGACTCCCAGGTAGAAAACTCCGCTCCGCAACTACGCCGGTGATTGGGGCTCGTAGGCTCAAGCTGTAGTCGCCATCCGTGCTGCCGCCCATTGCGTCGAGTTCGGCGCGCGCAACCTCCAGGTCATGACGGGCATCTTCGAGGCGCCTCCGGGGAATCGCGCCGGCCTCGAAGAGCCGCTCGCTACGTTGGACTTCCACCACCAGCCCCTCAACCCGGCCACGGGCCTGTGCAAAGCTGCCCTCCTGTGCGGTGGGGGCCAGAACAACCAGGACCTGTCCTTCCCGGACCGGTTCACCGACCGACGGAGCGTTGCGGTTCTTGTCGGCCGGTGCGATCCCGTCGACCAGGGCGCTCACCTGGACGAGCGCCCCGTCCGGAGCAACGATCTCGCCCGGCACCGGGACAGTCTGCTGGACCTCGTACTCCGCGACCGGTTCCAGCGCGAACGGAATCACCCACTGCTGCTCCTTGAGGAACGCGATCCCACCATCGTCCTCGACGTCCTCGACCGCGAATGCTTCCTCGAGGGTGGATGACACCGAGACCCGTGAAAGCACGTGCAGGCTGTTCACTTGCGGGCTGGCAAGTGAAAGTTCTACTCGGTAGTCGCCCCCCTCCCGCACCAGGGGATCGAGCAGAAAGATCCCGTCCCGGGCCGGAGCCTCCACCACGAACGTCTCTACCTGATTCTCTTCGCTTGTGAAGGTGACCGTCAAACGTCCTGAGCGAATCGGCTGAAAGTCCTCCATATCCGAGAGGTGAATCGCCCAATTACCGGTTTGTTGCCCGGCGACGGGGTGGGGATATTCGAGGAAGAGTTCGGTGGAGTCGTTCCATTGGGTCACCACCACCGCGCCCATCTCCGGTTCCTGGACGTCGGCGGTCGGGCCACCACAGGAACCATTTGCGAGGGCGAATCCCGCCAGGATCGACACCCTGACCCTTCCGGTCACCATCATTCGGCCTACGGAGTGAATTCGGCGTGTGGAACGACGGCGTTTCCGGATCATCGTCCAATCTCCGGTGAGGGGGTCTCAGGTTCGGTGCCAGCGTCGAATCCGCCCATGGCGCGCTCGAGGTCGTAGTACGCGATCCACAGATCGGACCTGAGTTTGGCCTCGGCGGAGTGGGCGTCCTGAAGCGCCCGCGCGGCGTCGAGGAGCTCCAACAGTGTCATCTCCCCTGCGTCGTACGCGATCTGGGCCATTTCCAGAAGGTCAGGATCGCTGCCCAGGAGATCCTCCTCCAGAAGAGCGCTGCGGAGTTGCAGGCTGCGATAGGACTCGATGGCTTTGTGTTGATCGGCCTGCACCTGCCGTCGAGTCAACTCGAGCCGCTCATCAGAAGCCAGGATCAGCGCCTCGCTGGACGCCACGGCTCCGGCGCGTCGATCGAAAAAGGGGACGGGCACGGATATACCGAGGAAGGCACCGCTGAAGCCGTCTGACTGCTGCTTGTACCCTCCGGTGGCGGTTATGTCGGGGATACGTTCCGCACGAGTCAGTCGGCTGCCGGCCTTGGCTGCCTCCACCTCCGCGTCGGCTACGGCTAATTCGGGTCTCCGGTCGATTCTGCTCTCCTGGACTCGATCGAGGACCGACTCGAGAGGTGGGACATCGAGTAGCTCCAGGGGGGCCACCTGGATGGTCTCCACGTTCCCGAACAACTCCCCGTCCGGGAAAATCAACCGAGCGAGGTCTCGTCGGGCTGTGGAGGCGGCCAGTCCGGCGTCTGCGAGCAGATTCTCGTAGCGGACTCGCTCCACGCGGATTCGTTGTAGGCTGTACAGTGAGATGTCTCCTTCGGCTTCCCGTATGACGGCGTTTTGTGCGCCCTGGCGAAAGACCTCGGTAACACGTTCGGCCATGGCCAGTCGGACCTCTGACAAGCCGGCTTCCACGAAGGCTCGTTTCACCAGAAAGGAGAGACTGGCGCTGTCGGCCCGCGCCTGCGCACGGGCGGCACTGAGGGACCAGCCCGCTGCGTCCGCCCGGGCGCCCCGCTTCCCGGAGAGCGGAAAACGTTGGGTCAGGTTCACATATGTCTCAGAGTAGCTTTGGCCGTTCTGGGACAGAGGTTCGTATGTCACCGTTACGGAAGGGTTCGGGAACGCGTTTGCCTGATGCGCGACGCCCTCGGCTTCGTCTTCTCGAGTGTGGGCGAGTCGGAGCTCCGGATTGTTTTGTGCGAAGAGGCGGAGCGCTTCATCCAGGCTCATGTGGCTCGCGGGCTCCTGCGCCTGTACGGCGCCGGGCCAGCAGCCGAGGGCAGCAGCCAGCAAGAGCATCTTGGTCGCGTGGTTCACAGCGTTACTCCGGAATTGTTGTGCCTGTTCGGCACCGCCTGGGTGGGCGGCAGCCGAAACGGCGCTGATCCAGGGATGTACGGGTAGGGGCCCGGGCGCCGGCGAGGCACTACTGGTGCCCCGGTGGGCGCTCGGAATCAGATGGAGAGAGGTGGGGCGCGCGGAGAGGTGGAGGGGGGAGCGCGCTCTCGAGGGAGGTCGAGTTCGCGGCGTACCACATCCGGTGTGAGGACAACCGGAGGATCGGCAAGGGCAGTCGTTTCGGCGAGCACCGCCAGCGACATTGGACTCGCTGGTATTCGGTCCGTCTGCTCAGTCAGGACGACCCCGTGATCGTGGTGGTCAGGGGCGACCAACTGTTGGCCGTCATCTCGGGTCACCCCGTGGCTATGGGATGGGAGGCCTGTTCCTAGTGCTCCGAGGATGAGGAGCAGAAGGCCGGATATTAGCCGCTGAGAGGGTGACCGTCGCATGGCGGAATCATTATGGTCACGCTGGGCTGAGTCAAGCGGGTGAGCTGGTGTCGTCCCATTAGATCCTCGCCTGTAGGGTGTAAAGCTGGTGATACCGTCCGTCGACCTTGATCAACTCGTTGTGATGCCCGCGCTCGACGATCTTGCCGTCTTCGATGACCAGGATAAGGTCCGCTCGCTGAATGGTGGAGAGACGGTGGGCGATGACCACCGTCGTGCGATCACGGAGCAGTCCTCCGAGGCTCTGCTGGATAAACGACTCGCTCTCAGTGTCGAGGTTGGACGTGGCCTCGTCGAGTAGCAGTATCCGTGGATCGGACAACAGCGCCCGAGCGATCGTGACCCGCTGCCGCTGACCGCCTGACAGCTTGACCCCACGCTCACCGATCACGGTGTCCAGGCCATCCGGGAACCGGTCGGTGAACTCCGTGACGTAGGCCTTTTCGGCAGCATCCTGCAACTCGATCTCTGTAGCATCGGGTTGCGCGAAGAGCAGGTTCTCCCGGATCGTGCCGTCAAAGAGGAAGTCGTCCTGCAATACGAGCCCCAGCTGTGACCGATAGCTCGATAGTTTTACGGTAGCAAGGTCGACGCCGTCCATCAGAACCCTGCCGGAATCAGGCGTGAGGAAGGTCGCGGCCAGCCCGGCTAGCGTCGACTTACCCGATCCCGAGCTGCCCACGAGGGCGATGACCGTTCCCGGCTCCGCATCGAAATCGATGCCATGGAGCACGGGCTTGTCTTTCTCGTAGGCGAAGCTGACGTCCTCGAACACGAGATGCCCTTCGACGCTCGGCATGGTACCCGTACGCCTTGGATCGTCGTCTTCCGCAGGCCAGGCCAGGAGTTCCGCCGTCCGGTCGAGACCGGCGAATGCCTCGGTCATTTGGGTTCCGATGTTGGCCATCTGCACGATGGGCCCAACCAGAAATCCCATGAAAAGCGTGAACTGGAAAAGATTTCCCAGCGTCAGTGACCCATTGAGGACCTGCTGGCCACCGTACCACATAATGAGCAAGCTGGCGGTACCGACGAAAAACGCGCCCAGACTCGTGACAGCGCTGGTTGTGGTCAACGTCTGTTTGACGTTCCGGAAGATCCCAAGTACGCCCTCTTCGAAGACCTCACCTTCCTTTTCGATCGCATGAAAACCCTTGATGACACGAATGCCGCCGAGAGCCTCCGTGAGGCGTCCGGTCACCACCGCACGGAGCTCACCGCGCTCACGGAACGCCGGACGCAGCTTCGAAAACGCGCGGGTCGAGACTAAGGTGAAGCACCCCAAGGGGACCAGGACGAGCAGGGTCATCACGAAGTCGATTGTTGCGAGAAAGGTGAAGGCGACGACGGCGGTGATCACGCCCCCGACCAGTTGAACCAGGCCGGTTCCCACCAAATTACGGACCCCTTCGACGTCGTTCATGATACGTTCGACCAACTCTCCGGTTTTCACGCTGTCGAAGAAACGTACCGGCAGGGTGAGTACATGCCGCTGGACTTGGGAGCGGAGTTGGGCGATCAAGTGTTGCGCTTCGACGCTGAGGAGGAGCGTGAGGAGGTAGGCAGTGCCCGATTGAACGATCACGGCCACCAGCAAGGCCCCCAGAAGCGGGCGGAGCAGGTCGAACTGACCCTCGCCGAGCACCGTGTCGACCAGAAACCCGGTGGAGTATGGAAGCACCAGCCCGCTGAGTCGGTTGAGAACTACCAGGAAGAGGCCGAGCCCGACGAGCTTGCGGCGGGGCCAGATGATCTCTCGGAAGGCGTGCCGGAGGCTGTTTCCGGTGACCTTGGTACGCTTGGCCAAACTTGGAGTCCCTTAGGTGTTGTGCGAGCGGCCACGCTGCGCCCGGCAGGATTCGAACCTGGACAATGCGGGAGCGACGACGCGGAACATGCCCGTGAAGGTAACAGGCTTGGTAGGGAAGGGGTGGGCTTGGGGCGGGTATTCTACGCGCTCGCGACCCTGAGCACTTCCTCCACCGTCGTGAATCCCTCCGCCACCACGCGAAGGCCGTCTTCCCTGAGCAACTTCATCCCCGCCTCCCGGGCCAGAACTTGAAGCCGGCCCGCACTGATAGTGGTGTCTCCCAGCACCGCCTCGCGGATCTCCGGCTCCATGACGAGCAGCTCGTAGATGCCGGTGCGCCCACTGTAGCCGGTTCCCCGGCACTGCTCACACCCTTCACCTTCCCAGACTTCGCCCAACTCGCTGGCGGCGTCCCCCAATGCGGCCCGCTGCTCAGCCGTCAGCTCGACGGGCCGGCGACAACTCTCGCAGATTCGCCGGACGAGCCGTTGCGCGAGTACGGCCTCCACCGTGCTGGCCACCAGATAGGGCTCGATACCGAGGTCGACCAGGCGGGTCAGCGCGGTGGCGGCGTCGTTGGTGTGTAGCGTCGACAGGACGAGGTGACCCGTGAGAGCCGCGTGAGTGGCGATGTCCGCCGTCTCCTGATCGCGGATTTCGCCGACGAGCATGACGTCAGGATCCTGCCTGAGCAGGGCGCGTAGCGCGTTCGCGAAGGTAAGGCCGACCTTCTCGTTGACGGGCACCTGGGGTACCCCCGGAAGCTCGTACTCGACCGGGTCCTCCACGGTGAGGATCTTCTCGCGCCCGGTCCGGATCCGGTCCACGGCCGCATAAAGTGTGGTGGTCTTGCCCGATCCGGTCGGCCCCGTGGACAGCACGATGCCGTGCGGTTTTGCGATGACCTTGTCGAAGCGGACAAGCGTGTCCGGCCCCATCCCGAGCGCCTCCAAGTCGATACGTCCCGACTCTTTGTCCAGGAGACGCAGCACCACGCTCTCGCCGTGGAGGGTGGGGAGTGTGGACACGCGCACGTCGACCTGGCGGTCGTGCATACGCAGGCGGATTCGGCCATCCTGGGGTACACGCCGTTCGGCGATGTCGAGCTCGGCCATGATCTTGAGTCGACTCACGACGGCAGCCGCGAGACGAGGCGGCGGCGCGATCGCGTCCTGAAGGACGCCGTCCACACGGTAGCGCACTCGGAGACCGTTTTGGTAGGACTCCAGGTGGACGTCCGAGGCGCGCGTGTCCAGCGCCTCGAGCAGCAGCAGGTTCACGATCTTCACAACGGGCGCTTCGTTGGCGAGGCTCACCAGGTCGTCGAGCGCCGAGTCGGTCTCGCTCACCGCCCGCACGTCGTCTCCCAGGCCTGCGATGACTCCCTCGGCCGTCATGGCGTCTGATGAATACGTGCGCCGGATGGCGGCGCGTACGTCGGCTTCGGGCAGCTTCACGAGGGTGATGGGCACACCCGCGATCAGACGCAGGTCGTCGAGCGCGCGCTCGTCCAGCACCTCCGCCCAGGTGGCCGTGAGCAGCTGCCCCTCCTCGCGCCGGAGCGGCATCAGGGCGTGATGCTCCAGGTAGTCTGCGGTCAGGTCGGGTGAAAGCTGCTCCGCCGACTGCAGTGCGCTGGTTCCGTTGGTCTCGGCCATACCCGCTGGCTCCTCACCCTCCGATGGTGTCAGGGACGATCACCGTGGAGCCGGGTGGCAGGAGGGAGGGAATCGGCACCAACTCCTCCAGCAGATTCGCGTTGTCCTCGATCTCGAGCCTGAGCCGCTCGGCGTCCTCGTCGCTCGCCACCACGAAGGGCGTGAGGAAGAGGAAGAGTTCGCTGTTCCTAGCCACCTCGCGGGTCGAGCCGAATAGATACCCAAGCAACGGGATGTCCATGAGAATGGGAATGCCGCTCCGCTGCTTGGCAGTCTGCTGTTCCACCAGCCCACCGACCACGACGGTTTGTCCGCTGCGCGCAAGGATCTGCGTGGTGGCCTCGCGCGTGCTGATCACCGGGGCGTCGAACTGGATCTCGTCCGTGACGCTGCTCACTTCCTGCGTGAGGAGCAAGTTCACGTAGCCGGACTCGTTGATCGTCGGCAGGATGTTCAGTGAAGTTCCCACGTCCCGGTACTGGACGACCTCGTTGACGCCCCCCAGGTCCGACACTTGGGAGACCTGCACGAACGGGACCTGGCTCCCGACCAGAATTCGAGCTTCCTGGTTGTTCTGGACCTGAACGATCGGACGGGACAGGATTCGCACATCGCCTTGCATGGACAGCGCCGCGAGTGTGGCGTCCACGTTCAAGTTGCCTAGACGGAAGAACCTGAGCGCGAAAGACGACGGATCCTGGCCGGGCAGCGCCGGCAGCGTCGCCTCGGTGAAGGCGCCGGTCTCGCTGTTCACCTGCGACGTCAGAAACGAGACGCCCAGGTTGAGCTCATCCGTCGTCGCAACCTCGGCGATCACGACCTCGATGACCACCTGGAGCGGGCGGAGGTCCAGGGCCTGGATCGCCTGCTCGATGATGGTCCAATCATTGACGCGCGCCCGCACGAGCAGCGTGTTGGTGAGCTGGTCCGGCACGATTTGTACCTCCCCCTGCAGCTCTCCGGCGCCGACTTGGAAGTCGAAGCCTTGCTGCTGTAGGCCCGCTCCGACCCCGCCAAGGGTTTGCTGCTCCAGTGTCTGGAGCTGCTGGGAAAGGGTCTGGGTCGGCTGAAGGCCCACGTTCCCGGTGGGAATCGCGCCACCGAAGAGTGCCGACAGGGTGGCCGCGAGCATCGGGGCCCGCGCGTGCTCAAGCTGGACAATATACAGGTTGCGTGGCTCCTGGATCACGCCGTCCTCGAGGATCGGTCCTTGGAGGACCAGGAAGCCGCCCTCCTCCAAGACCGTGACGCCGTTTGCCGTCGCGAGCTGCCGGATGAGTGCCTCCACCCCGTCGGCCTGCACGGGCTCGGCGGTCCTGAGCGTGACCGGAACGTCCGGCATGTTGGCCGCCGCCACGTTCATGCCCGCCGCCTGGCCCAGGGCTGTGATGACCGAGGCGAGGTCCACGTTCTGGAAATTGAGCGTGATCCCTTCCTGGGTCTGGGTGACCGGAGGATTCTGAGCGGTCGCGGGAGTGCTCGTTGCCAAAGCCAAGCCCACGACCAGGACGGTGGACGTCAGTCCGCGTACCGTGGGCGTGAGCATGCGAAGGATGGTCTTCATTGTCCTCCTCCACCTCTGCCGCCTCTGCCGCCTCTGCCGCCTCTGCCCCCGAATCCCGCTCTACCACCCTGGGGGAGGAGCTCTTGGATGCTGCCCTGGATCAGCACCTGGAGTTGCGAGGCGACGTCCTGCTGGGCCCGCTGGGCGGCCTGTTCGCGACTGTTACGGTCTCTGTTGTTGTCGTTCCTACGTCGTTCCGCTCTGGGCTGGAGGACCGATAGAGGCCAACTGCCGCCCTCCGCCGTCACGACGGCCCCTTCGAAGGTGGCCCCTTCGTCGGTGACGGACATGAGGCGGTATCCTTCGATGGACTCGCCTACGTTCACCGCTATGGGGACGTCGCCGCGATCCACCTGCACCAAGGCGACGCCGCCTTGGCCGATCCTCGCCGCGCCGACCACTCGGAACTCGGGGGCCGGTGTCGGCTCCCTCCCTACCCGGGTGGCCCGTCTCTGGCCGGGAAGGACGTACCGCTGCGCCGGGGCGCTGCGGTCAGGCTGGAAGGGGTCCTGGTTTACGGCACGATCCAACTCGATGCTGGGGAGTCTGGGCGAAGTGGTCTCCGCTGCCCACGCCTCCAGGTCGGGGAATACCCGTCCGGGCCGAGCTGATTCGAGGCCCCGTGCCCCGGCGTCGGGCGAATCGGACAACGCCACGGCAGGAGCGCCTACCGGTCCTGCCAGGTCCGTGGCCGCCTGGCCCGGCACTGCGACTTGTGGAGCAGTCTCGACGCGCATCGCGTCCACCAGGACTATGCCGAACAACGCGACCGCGCCGCCGAAGCTGACACCCGCGACCAAGATCCCAGTAATTCTTTTCATGTGTTTTCCTCTCCCTCACGAACCAGTTGCACTTGGGCCACCGGGCCGTCGGTTTTTAAATAACTCTCGATGATCAACTGAAACTCCACGACCCCCGTGGGGATCGGCTCAGCTTGGGAATCTCCGTCCGTCTCGGGCCTTGCCAGCACGGGTTCCAAGGCCAGGCCCGTCACGCGCACCAGAAGCAGCCCGGACTCCATCGTGTCCAGGAAGGTCAGCACCCCCTCCAGATCGCTCTCGCCACTGACCGAGAGCCGGAGCGTCTCAGTGCCGGGCGGTGGCTCTGTACCCCTGGCTGGCGCGATGCTCTCGATCTCCCGCAGCAGGACGCGACTGAGTACCGCCGACGACTCCAGCAGGTCGGTGAGCTGCCCCTCGGCCAGGATTCTGCTCGGCGCCTCCAGCAAGCGAAGGTCTACCGCCGCGGTCTTCCGGAGAGCTTCCTCGATGTGCTTGGGGAGCACCGCGGCCGATTCGATGAGCTGGATCTCTCGGGCCAGCACGCCCCGCTCGGCAGCGAGGCGCTCCCGGGCGTCGGTCAGGTCCCCGTAGATGGGCCTCACCCCAAAGAGGATCACCCCCGCCGAAACCATCACCCCGAGGCCGAGAAGAATGGCGCGCCGATCCCCAGGGGCGAGGCGGTCCAGCGCTCGCAGTCCCGGAATTCCTGACTCGCTCATTCGAGTCCTCCTGTGCTCTCAGGAGGGACACCGGCGAGCTGCGCGCCCACTCGGAACCTCTCTATGACGGTCTCCCCGTTTTCCAACTCTCGCTCCACCACGCCTTGGAGCCGCACGTCCCGGAATAGGCCGGCTGCCCTCAGAGCCTGGATCGCTTCACCCGCCCGGGAGCCCGCTGCCTCCAGCTCGACGGTGTCGCCGCTCGCGTACAACGCCGTGAGATGGGAGTCACGGGGCAGGAGGGACGCCAATTCGACCAGTACAGGGGTCCAGCGAGGGGTATTAGCCCACAGGTCTTCTCTCGCCTGGATTCGGTCGTTGAGTTGCTGGAGCGAGTCTTGAGCCTGTATGAGGGGCCGAACTCGTTCGGCGATCTCGCGCCGCTCCGCGCTCACGGCGTCCAACTCACGGTAGGTGCCCCAGACGTAGGCACCCGCGGCCGCCACCACCAGAGCGGCGGCGGTGATCCACAAACGGACGGCGCTAGCGCGGCGGCGGGAGTCTCGTTGGGCCGCCAGGGTCGGTGGCACCAGCTCCAGCAGGGCCCGCCCTGCCCAAGTAGCGGCTACCTCCAGCGGATCGGACCGTCCACCGGCCCCACCAGGGAGCGGATCGACGACCCAGCCGGCCGACGACGACAGGTCGGCCAGCTCCTGCTCGGCTCCGGGGGGGCCCCACACGAGCACCCTGCCCGGTCCGACGTCCAGGGCGTCGGCCACGCTGGTGAGATCGGACGCCGGGACCTGGCGCACCGCGGCGGTGACACGTCCCTCGACCCGCATCACGTGGGCGGTGGAACCCTCGATCGCGATGATCCCACGCCTGGCCTCCGAATCCGAGTCACCGGCTGCGGAGAGCCAAGCACCGTGAGCGGGTCCGATCGACTCCAAGCTCCACCCGATCTGGACGGCGGCCTCCCGTGCGGCCTCGAGTAGCGATAGCGCAGCGGCGGCCACGAGCACGGGCTGGCCATCTCCGCCATTGGAGTTCCGTCCCGCAGTATGAACACCCACAGCCTGTGGACCCACGCCCCCGAGGAAATACCGCGCCACGTCGCGCTGGAGCACGGCCACGAGCTCTTCCTCACGCAGGGGCGGGAGTTCGACGATGCGGGTGTCCGCCCACGGTGGCAGGAGCCGCAGGTGGATCTGGGCCCCGTCCGTCGGTCCCGCCCCTGCCTCTTCCAGGCGCTCGGCCAGTTGGACGAAGACGCGGAAGAGCTCCACCGCCGGACTGTTGTTGTCGTCCGGCAGATTCAGCGCCTCGCTTGCAAAGAGCGCCTGTTTCGAGCCCAAAACCGTAGCGACTGCACGGGTCGGGCCGACGGCGATTCCGAGGCGGAGTCCGCGAGCCATCAGAAGGTCTCCCGCCAAACGACGGTGGCTCCGGTGTTGCCCCGGGAAACCACCACTCGAGAGTTGACGCGAACGAGCCCGCCATCGACCCAACCCTCGACGAGGATCTCGACCTGATCGGTTGTATACGTGGTTCTCCTCGTGAAAGCGCGTCCCTCCGCCTCGATCGCAGTCGCTGCACCGGGGACCATCCCAGCCAGTTGGTTGTCGTTCCTGGGCAGTGTACCCGAGTCCCGCAGCCGGAGCAGCTCGGTGACCGTGGCTTCGTTTATCCCGGGGATGGCCAGGAGAACCTCCTCCGGCGCGGCGTTCACGTTCAGATCTCCGTCTCCGATCAGGGTGATGAATTTTGCTGCGCGGGTGTAGATCTCGGGTGTCATACCCTGCACATGCCTGAGCTCGTCGATCGCGACGAAGTCCCGGTTGGGGGGGAGCACCAGCGCGCCTTCTCTCATGTACTCCTCGCGCTCTCCCCCATTGATGCGCGGAATCTCGTCCTCGTCCCGCCAATCGAGGATGGCCTGGGCGATTTTGTCGGCCTCTGCGTAGTCGACGCGGAGCCCCATCGAGAAGAACTGCTGGAGCATCGTCTCGTTGGCCTCGTTCAGGTTGAGCGCGGCCCCGACGTCTCTCATGAGCACGGCGTATCGTGCTGTCCCGAATGCCATCTCGTCACCCACGATCAGGTCCTGAGGCGAGCGCCAGGGGTCCTCGAGTGGATCCACTCCGCGGAAAAGTCGGCTCACGCTTCGTCGCTCAACGGTCCGGCGGCTCCGGCTCGAGCGGGCACTTGCCATTGCCTCCGAGCGTAGCTCCTCGGCCTGGCCCAGCAGGGCGGCGGTGAGCATCGAACGCGCGTATTCGCTTCCGGCGAGCGCGGCGGCTCTGGCCCGGGCACCGTCGAGCACGTTCGCCGCGGCTTGCCGGCGCGCACGGGAACGCAGGGCCGCGTCGAGCCCTACGGCCCCCAGGGCGATGAGCAGCCAAAGGGTTGCGACCAGCGCGAAGCCGCTTCGTCTCTCGCGGCGGCAGGTCCTCATCGGGTCGTCTCCAGGGCCACGAGGATCGGATACCGGAGCAAGCTGGGCAGTGTGTCCGGGGCCGTAGCGGCGAGCGCGAGCCTTATGGCCTTCGGAAGCCTTCGAGTGTTCACCCAAGCGGGCGTCCACTCACCCGTCGAGCCGTCGATCGGCATGAGGTAACTGATCTCCAGGGCGCCGGCCTCGGGGACGAGTTCCACCACACGCGGCTCGTCACTGGCGCGCTCTGTGAGTTCCGCCACCAGGCCCTTCTCGGGAGTCTGCGTGTCCCGATCGATGAAGAGGCGCACGATGCTCGTGCCGACTCCCAGCGGAGTGCTGGCCCTGGTGGGGAAGTTCAGCTCGTCACTCGATGCGCCCCGTTCCTCCGCATCGAACCCCTGGAACACCGGCCCACGGCGGTACGCCTGCAGGCGCGCCTCGCTCAGCCAGCCGATGAGGAGGCTCCTCGTGGTGGCGCCCCTCAGGGCCACCGCCGACACCGTGTCGACAGGCTCCTCCCGGTCAGAAAGGAATGCCAGGGTGGCGAATCCGGCCGAGAGCGCGAGCGCCGCCACGGTGAGGCCCACCAACACCTCTATCAAGGTGAAACCTCCCTGGCGGGCCATCACCGTCCACCCCCGAGGTTTCCACCACCACCACCACCACCACCTGGGCCACCGCCGCCACCACGTCCACCACCACCGCCGCC